>Ga0209755_10006126_pt1 | contig 13414 bp, 11 predicted proteins | sample TergutCo191P1_FD_187301 | JGI IMG/M metagenome (GOLD analysis project Ga0209755, IMG submission 187301) | Cornitermes sp. P1 segment gut microbial communities from Petit-Saut dam, French Guiana - Co191P1 (SPAdes) (version 2) | ecosystem: Host-associated > Arthropoda: Insects > Digestive system... | reverse complement strand
TGCAAGACTTTTGATTTCGAAGAAACTAGCATCACTATTTTACAGCACAAACACACGAAAATATTAGGATTGAAAGACAAGCATTCTTCTGTTCAATCTGCAGAATGGGGACCTCTTGTGACAGTAGTCAACTGTATGAGTCCAACTGGACAGTTCATTTCTCTGTTACTTATATTTCCAAGAAAATATATGAAACCAGAACTGATAAATGGCACACCGCCTGGATCAATCCACATGTGCCATCCCTCAGGGTGGATACAAAGCGAGATTTTCACCCTGTGGTTTCTTCATTTCATCAAACGTACAAAGCCGACAAAAAAAGATCCTTTTATCTGGGTACTGGATGGGCACTATTCACACACAAGGAACTTGGAGGTCATTACTTTGGCTCGAGAGAATCATGTTGACATCATTTGCCTCCCACCTCACAACAGTCACAAAATGTAACCCTTGGATAAAACTTTCATGGAGCCCCTGAAAATATTCTACTCCCAAGAAATTGAAATATAGCTCTGTTCAAACCTAGGGTAGGGGAGTCGTCACCATCTACCATATTGGCGAACAGTTTGGCAATGCATACATGCGGGCTGTAACAGGCGAGATAACAGCTAAAGTCTTTCAGGTGACAGGCCTCTTTCCTTGTGAAAAGAATGTCTACAGACCACTTGATTTCCCTCTAGCCTCAGAGGACACAGAAGCTACTCCTGTGAACCGTCCTGCTTTGGTGAAGACCAGTTATCATTATCATTCAGTTCTGCTAATTTTTCGCCATTTGCTTCTGCTGAGGCTCTCCGTGCATCAGATATCAGCGCTGTACCAAGCCTAAACTTACAGCCAAATCCTCATGGTGGAACAGTAAAGAAAATAACGAGTTCATCTTACAGAAATTTTGTTGGGGCAACTCAGGAAAAGAAAATCAAACAGGCCATTAAATCCAAAACAAGTCAGCTTGCATCAAATGCTCTTCTTGGTCCTTCTAAAAGATGGAAGAGAAGGGTTTGCCGGGATCGAACTCCGTCTGACACTATCAGATTCGGACACTGACCTAGCTGTTCCTTTTGCTGACGATTTGACAGAAGAAGAGGAACAAGACACTGATTGTGCGTTCTGTACTGGTCGTTTCTCTGAAGACCACAATGGAGAAGAGTGGATATGATGTGTGAAATATTTCAGATGGGCGAACACACTTTGTGCTGGTGTGGAGGAAGATTTTGTTTGTGATCCTTGTCAGGGTTAAACACTGTTTTGTTCTTCCTTTGTATTTGTAATTTTTAAAATTCTGTAACTATTCTTTGTGCTTTCTGGGTAAATTATTCACTTCCCCAAATCAGGAACACGCGTGTGCCTAATTAAGGGATATGAAGCTTTTAGGAGAACGAAGTTTGCACACATTTTTCTTTTCATAATTTACGGTGTTTATGTAACAACTGTCTCTACATTAATCAAATAAAGTTATGTTTGTGTTTCAAAAAGTTTTACTACTTTCACCTAAGTTTAATTGTAGTTTTTAAATAACCTCCCCATAATAGGTGACTTTCCCCTATGATATGATTTTTATAACATAGTTTTTAAAATCAAACATATTTGTATATAGCCTCAGGTTCAGCCCTCCAATTCCCCCTACTCCAATTCCCTTTGTACTTAGAATAAGACTAGTGAGGACTGCATGAAGTGAATTGGTGGATCATGTCTTTGTGGCTGCTGGTCTAGACCAAATGGACATAACAGTTGCATGACATATGTCATGCCTGGTGGTGTACCACTGGCCATATATTTCTACTCTGTTTTTCACATTGTCTTCATATGTACTTCATTAGTTTTTTGGAAAAGTGACATTATGAAACTCGGTGATGAGTTGACTCATCATGTGCCTACTGCAGAGACTTGAGAACCTCACAGTGATTTCAATTCTGGATGTGAATATCAGCCACATGCTGAATGAAGTTTCCAGTAATTTTCTTTAGGGATCCTAAATATTACTGCTTGCACAGGATAGCATGTAATGATATCCAGAAAATTTCTTTGATGCTGCAGGTGGGGGACCGCGTTCTGTGTTATCAGTACACTGGAGACCTGTACCGAGAGCATGTGGTGGTGCCTGCTTCAAACTGCTTTGTCCTGCCATCTTGTATGAGCTACGAAGATGGTGCAGCACTTGCAGCTAACTATTTGACAGCATACTTTTGTGTGCTTGACATTGGCCATATGCGTGCTGGGCAGAGCATCCTCATATCATCCTGTGCAGGTATCATCCACCACACAGCTACTCAAATATCCATAAAATGATGAACTATATAACTCAGTGCCCACATATCTTGAATTCTAAGATTGTTTTCCTGCAGATCTGTATTTCGTATAAAGCAGAATTATTTATCAATAAAAAGAATCAAACAGACTGCCGTAATGTCTAACAAATTTCTCTGTTATCAATATCACACAACATTTTGTCCAGTTCTTTTCTGCTTGGGTTCATACAATGTGTGAATGAAATTATTCATCGTCATCATCATCACTGTGGATTCCATTGCAATAGGTCACTTTTCTTTTTCATTCACAGAATATTAGAGAATAAATGGAAATATTGTGGACAGTGCATCAACTATGTGTAGATTATCATAAAACCTATAATTCAGTTAAGAGTTAAGTAGATACCTCAGTTATGCATGAAATAACTAGGAAATTGTTGAGGTGCCATTTAGAGACTAAATAGGGCTTGTAGTTTGTCTTGTTTATGTCACATGTCACTTCATGCCCAGCTACCTTTTAGTGTGGAACTTGTGTGGCTTCCCAAGCTCACAACCTTGGTGCTAGAAAGGGGTGGGTGGTCAGCGCCATGCCCTGGTCACTTCATTCCCGGTAAAGAGTGCCAGTGCTCATTGTAGTGGAGGCTGGGTGGGTCCCAGGGTTGGTCTGGACAGGTATGGAGAAGACAAAATCTCTTGCCCTAACTGGGATTCGAACCTTTGACCAAACCAGCATGTAGCAAATTGCTGTACTAACTCCTTTATATTGGCCCTCATAGAAATATGGAAACACACAATATTCTGAGGGTGTGGCAGGAATTGCTCCCTCTTGCAGCTTCTGCCCCATACACCCACCACATATTTTGCATTGAATATATGTCATGACCTGTAACTCCAGCAAGAAACTTTTTCCTCATTAGCAAACAGAAAATGGCCCCATTAATATTATAAGTAGTAGAGACAGCATATAGAAGCTCATATTCATGCTTTAAAGGGTTAATTTTGCTGTCACACCCTTGGTAAGTGGTAAAGGTGCACATCATCTTTTGCAGGTGGAGTGGGATGGGCAGCCACCCAACTTGCTCGCTCAGTAGGACCTGTTACCATCTTCGGTACCTGTTCTCCAGGGAAGCATGATGCAGTGCAAGACAATGGTGTCACATATCCACTGAACCATGACACTTATGACAAAGAGCTCCTGAAACAGAGTCCTGATGGTGTGGACATAATTATTGACAACTTGGCAGGCAGTGCCTTCAGCAAAAACCAACGTCTGCTGAAACCTCTGGGACGGATTGTGCTTATTGGTAGGGAAATGGATCCAAAGAGACAGTACTCATCAACAAGACTCAAATATGGAGAAGGATATTTGTTAGTGGTGGGGGGGATTAGATTCATATGGGTTGTTACTGAGAGAAAAATTGTGTTCAATGTCAATAAATTTGAATTGAACATTGGTGAATTATAGAGATGGGAGATGTGAACAAAGTGAAATATGATCAGACGGACAGTACTGATTCGTAGGGGTCAGGAGTCATTGTCATCATCATCATCATCGTCTTTTCTTCTCTTCTTTCTTTCTTTCTAGTAATAGGTCTAGTGGCCTGTTACGATCTCCTGTCAGCTCTTTGGTCTCCCTCTTGGCCATCTTCCTCTGTGGATGTAGATTAGCTTTTGGCTTGGTGTCTCGAATGTTCCTTTCAATTTAGTGCTGCAGCCGGTTTCTTTTGTACTGTTGTAGGTATTCTGCTGTGGGTGTTGTTTTAAGCTCCTCTGTTACTAATTCATTTCTTTTGTGGTCCAAAAGATTATAGCCAGCAGTTTTTCTAAAAAAATATCATTTCAGCTAATGAAAGGGACCATTCATCCTGCAGTCTGATGGTCCAAGTTCACTGCCATTAACTGAGTACTGATCTTGCCAAGACCAGGTGGCAAAGAGTCGTGATGCACAACCAAAAGCATCTCTTACCCAAACCCCATCTTTACCTTCTTGTGGTGTAACTTGTTTCAGTGAAAAATCCTCTGGAGACTAGTCATGTTGGTATAAATGTTCCATCTGGATTGGAAAAAATTTCAATCAGTGAGTGACAAAATCTCCCGAGGCCAGTCCAGAGGCTATAGGTGGCAACCCCACCATTGGACTTATTACTTCTTGGCCAGCAACCGATTTGTAAGACACTATTGTGCTTTCGAGTCTACAAAAGGCTCAGGGAGTACCCAAGTCAAAAGAGGTTTTGCCCATTTTTGAGTTGTGAACTGGATATAAGTGTAATTTTGTTCAGACATAAATGGCAGTAGTGTATACAAAACGAATGTGCTATATGTCAGGTACATGATTGATAGAAGAAGAAGTAAATTGTACTGAGGTGAGTTATTGATGGCAGGAAGGTATTTTCATGTTGTTTTCAACACACTGTTTGTTGTAGGGTGATGTAAATGTGTATTGGAAGTAACAAACAGTCAGTAGTCTTACACAGGTTGCTTGTAAAACATTGAGTAATGAGCACAACACAGATACAAATTTATTAAATGAAACATCACACCTTTGGTCAGGTTGCTGTGTTCTTGTGCAGTGATGCATGTTTAAAAGAATAATTTCAAGGAATGAGAAAGACAGTACAGTGGTGTTTTTAGGGCTTGTTTTCTTCCCACAGCTAACAATTAAAATTATTTTTAGATTTTCGCATCTAGAAATGAGCTTGCCAGATCTTTATTGTTACTGAAACTGGGTATTTATGTTGGAAATCACCATATAGGCACATATTATAAGGAAAATTACATAAGGCAATGAGAAGTGTGTGCCTGGCACATGACTTTTTCAGAGAACCCCTAATTATACTTCGGTCCTACTCCCACACCCAGTTGGAAAGTCCTGATAATGTGTGTCTTTCTACCATGTCTAAGGAGCCATTCCTGGTTTTATATATGTATATTTAGCATGTCCAAGAAGCCAGTGTTGAATTTAGTAACAAAGTGACCATATTTGTTTATCTGTCTTGAATGTCTGCAGAGTGAACACTTAATATGCATGCCTGATGTTTCTGCAAAGTTGACCATCAGTATGCTCATATCCATGTATGAAGAGTGTTCAGTAATTTCTGCCACTCATGCTTTGTTTACATATAGCCATGAAATGCTAGTCCAATCTTTTTGATATCATTTTCGAACACTGGGCACCATTTATGACTTGCTGTACTCTAATTATGCCATCACCCTACTTCTATTATCAACCATCTGGTGCCAGAATGAATTGCTTGGGGGAATGTGCAGATTGCTGGGATTTAAGTTTCTCTTGCAGTCTTACCACCCCCTCCCCCCAAAAAAAGGCATATCTTAAAATTTTCCTTCACATGTGACAAAATAAAATTAATCTGCCTATTTATGAATAAGGCAACGCCTTGTGGTGGATTTCCCCATTACATTTCTATATACCACAAACATCAGACCTGCTGAAGGCTGTCACTATGCTCACATTATTTACGCTTGCCACTTCTCCTGAATGCATGTGAGGACATTCCAGTTACACTGCTTTAGTCTTGTTGCTATAGAAGCAGGCTTTTGGCTTTGTGCCCCTTGCCTTATTAGTTAAAATTCCTAAATATACAGGATTATTCAAAATGATTGTCAGGGTGTTAAGAACTTGTCATACACAATATGCTTGAGATAGGAGTATATGTATTTTTTTTATTTAATAGAATAACACTGAAAGTTTTTGTTACATACCTTACAGGTGCTCTATATGTGCACCCTTTGTGATTGTACAAACATCAACACAATAACTGAGTCCATTCCAAACTGTTTGTAGCATGTCAGCAGTGATGGTTTCAATGGCGGTTCTGATTCATCCCTTCAGTTCCGGGATACACACGCACCGTCTCTTGAAACTGTGCATACCACCTTTGAATGGAGGTTGTTTCCCGAATTTAATGCGGAATTGCCGCTGGACAATTGTACCCCGACAATCATTTTTAATAACACTATATATACTGTAGTATGCTTCATGGTGCAACTGAAAGAACTACATCCAGTGTCACTTTACTTGCCATACAGCTGGCAAATGACTTTACCCATGCACAGCAAGGCTGCATACATTATCTGCCATAGAGTTTGCAGTTAAAGTTTAAGAATGGTTGGAGTTGGTATATATCATTAATGTTCCAGGTGCAAACAGTATAATGACAGGCAGCCAGAAGCTTGGCATGTGGAGTTTTCTGCGCATGTGGTGGAACACGAAGAGTGTCAGTGCTACAGACCTCATGCAGAACCGTGTAGTGGCAGGTCTGCACCTTGGACTTGTGATGGAGCGGCAGCCTGACCGTATTCAAGCGGCCATGAAACACTTGTTCCAGTTGTATGAAGAGGGGAAGATCAAGCCACAAATCGACTCTACATGGCCACTTGATAAGGTTCATTTCCACCTACATGTGTTGTGTGCCTGAACAGAATGACTGCTTTCCTAGAACCAGGCAGACAGTTAAAGCTGAACCCTATATTTGAGTCCACAGCAGTTAATATTGGTTTTTTAATGACCAGTTTTACTAAGGTATATAATTCTGTAGTTTTCTCTCATAATGATTATTCTAATGATGTTTCATGAGTTTTCAGAACACTTGAGGCTGTTCAGATGGCACCTTGTGTGATCAATGTCAATAATTAGCGGTTAACCTCTGACCTGAAATGACTGTCAGTTTTGACGGCCCTTGATTGAATGCTACTTGAAGATTGATATTTAATAGGTTACATTTCAGAGGAGCTTGCATGGATTACCCTTAAGTTAGAGGCTGCAAGCTCCAACATATTTACTGTATTCATGTCTACATGGTGTTATATCCAAAAGCACTAACTCTTCATCAAAACTGCTGTGAGACCTGTGACTCTGACACTTTAGTTTCTTGCTACCATGACTTTCTCAACCATTTATTGCAGGTTGTAGATGCCACCAGAGTGCTGGCTGAACGAAGAAATGTTGGCAAAGTGCTGCTGAGAGTTGAGACAACAAACAGGGAGTGAGCACTGAAGCAGCAGTACATTTCAATTAATGGAGTAATTGAGATCCCTTAGAGGGAAGTGAAAATATTCATTTGTACATTTGTACCAAAAAAACAAGGTTTAAAATAAATTTTGATCTAATGTCCAGTGAAAAAAATTGCATAATTAGGAGTGTCATGATTATTACTCTTCTCCAAACATTATTGGGGTTATCAAATGCAGCAGAATAAGATGGGTGGGTCATGTGGCACATGTGGGTGAGAAGAGAAATGGATACAGAGTTTTGGTGGGGAAATCTGAGGGAAACAGGCCACTTTGAACATGTGGGCATAGCTAGCTGAATAATATTTAAATGGGTCTTAAAAACAGGATGGGAAGTCGCGGATTGAATTAATCCAGTTCAGGACAGTGACAGTTGTGCACCTTCAGGTTTGGTAAAAGTAGGAAGTTTCTTGACTACCTAGAGAGCTATTAGCTTTTCAAGATTACTGTGCCACATCATGTTAGTTTAATGTCTCATTGATGTTCTACATGGAGAAATGGCTCTACACCTTGTCACTTGGGTCAGCATCCCAGGATAAATCTGACATACGCGGTTTGGTTGGTTTGATTAAGTAATGTGGTGTGCCTTGTGCTGCTCTAGCAGCACCACTGTTACAGAAACACCAGCTGAACAGTTTTCATGAAGATAACAGTAAAACTGGTGCCTCCATCGTCATCTGCAAGGCAGAAAGTTGGTCAAAGTATGAGGGCAGGGTGAATGAGGACAGACTCAAGGAAGCCCAGGAGGGAGGAGTGAGAGTGCAGAGAAACAAGGTGGCCAATTTTAAGTGGAGTAATAGGAAAGTATAGAAGAGAGTGGGATTAGGGGAGGATGGGTACTTACTGTGATAGGAAATGGGGGAGAAATACTGTTAAAATTTGATGAAATGAAAGAAAGTATGATGGACAGGCCAGTAAGAACAGTGAATGGTCCTAAAAAGGAAGCCCTTTTTTTTTTTTTTAAATGGAGGAGGAATCAAATAATGCAACCAACAGTGTACACAAATTTGTGGATCACACCTACATTTATTATTCAACTGCTGCTACATATTTCAGGCTTTCTGGCCATCAGCAGGTTGGCCGCTTGAATAACTACAGGCACATCCTGAAGATTTTTACTTTTTGAAAATTAAAACAAAAGAAATATAATGTAATCAAAAACAATACAATAATAAGAGCATCTCCTTATATACATTGAATATGAAAATATGTGCTGTTTGTTATGCCAAAATTTGTGTCTTGTGTAATGTAATCATTTTATATGCAGATATATGAGAGTAGGAAAGGAATTATTTGTATTTACTGTCCATTAGGAAAACAAGAACGCTTTAAATAAAAATGTGTATGTTTCAGATAAAATAACACTAGTGACTTGCTATGGACTGGGCAGTCTAGGGTTCAAACCCTGGTGCAGAAGCACGTTCTGTAACTTTCCAGACTAGCTCTGAGGCCCACTCAGCCTCCTATACAATGAGTACTGGATCCTCCCTTTCTGGGGGTAAAGCAGTTGGGGAGTGGCAATGACCACCCATCCCCATCTAACACATACATCAAAGGAAATCAAATCAAATCCCCCCCCATGCCTTCATGCCATGTTATGGAGTGAACTGTACCTCCTTTACACACATGAACAGGTTTCATGGGTTCAGCACTGCCAATTCTGACTAAAAAACTAGAGAAAATAGTACATATTGGTACTTGTTGCACACACAGATCCATCTCAAGTATCAGTACTTGTATACACAAAAGTAATGCTCTACATCTATGACATGATATGCACTTACAAATTTGAATATTATGCCTTAATCATGTGTGTCTTCCTCATCCCAAGGTTGAGTCAGAAAACACTATTTATGCAAAATGTCTACAATTATTAGTGGACAGTATGTTTTATGCAAATGAATGGCAAAACAGTGTGTATAGACATTTATAAGGTATTACTTACAAACTTTTCTGCACAATTATGTATCAGAAGTTTGAGTGATTCAGTATGAAAACAGAATGGCTTGTCTTATAAAGAGATGGCTCCATCTATATTTCATTTCATACAGGTAAACATATTTTTATAACATTTATCATACACATAAAAGCCACTCCTGACAAACAGTCAGGCTTTAAAATTTGCAATTTGTAGATACCTACTAACATCTACATGTCTTTTAACATCTGTCCATCTATTTACATGTAAGAACACTGAACTCAAAAACAATGTTGTATAAAGATTTATATTCCAAGTCCTTACTACATTTGTCATTCACATGTTATGGCCAGACCAGAGATGCACAAGCTCTTTACATCCAAGTCTAATACAAATGAGATACATTAAATAATCACTAACTGGATCCAAGACAAATGTATACATAGAACTGATATTTGCTTATGATCACTTCCTTCAAAAGCCATTATAAATGTGTAATAGTAATGGCAGTTTTAGTCTGCAGAAATGTAAAAACTGTCATCAGTGTTCCATCTTCACTAAGCACTCACAACAAATCCAGAAAAAATAATTTTGTGTTTACCCAGATGAAACTGGCATTACCATTTTAGTCACATAATGTGCACACCCCTACATTTATGAATGATTTTGACAAGTCATCAAGTGGTTATATATTATACATTTATGAATTACTTCAGAGAAAATGGGAATACAATGGGGCAGTGCATCAGCTATTTACACACTCCAAGAAAGCTTATGATTTAGTTAGAAGTCAGGTTTTGCATAATCATACCACTGACTCTGGTATCCCTATGAAACTAGTTGGGTTAATAAAAATGTTTAAATGCACGTAAAGTTTGGTTAGGTAAACAAAATGTCTAATGAACTAAATGAAGTCATACTGAGAAACCTGTCAATCCAAGAAATTTGAGCATGAAAAAGCTGAATATTGGAAGTTATGAAAGTAGGAAGAGTAATCTAGGAGACATTCTTGAGAAATGCAGGTACTAAAAGAGGATGAGTCTTTGTTCAAATTTAACATGAGTTTTTTTCCATGTACACTCAAAAACAAATATTTACTGGAAAAACTACTGCTCACAAACAGAATTTTTGTCAGTACAATCTTTTCAGAACCCAAATTAATAAAAGAGTAGTTTACAATGAACACATTCATACTTCTTGTTTAATTAATACAATTATGGAGATGCAAATGTCAGCTGAAGAGCCAGAGTAGAATTTAAACAATGAAACACCACCAGCCATTACAGCATTTCTCTTCCAGTTGCTTGAAACCTTCATACCTTCAAAACCTTGATATAATGTTGTCAATTCACATGCCTCCTTTCACCTATGCTCAGAGTTTTAACTACTACACATCTGTCAGCACCAGGTCTCTTGATATACATGTTTTTATCTGGTTATCTATGATACATCCATAGCATCATGTTACCATTGTTTCTTATTGTAACATGTGTTCGACAAGTTTTTTGACTTTCACAGCAATTCTGACCTTTGAACAGGACACCATCACTACATCTTACAAAAAATGAAAATGTAATATATACTTTGCACAATTCCATTTCATATTCTTTTCTGTTTGGCCTATATAACCATGCTCACAGACACAAAAGACAAAATAGGGTAACACATACACGTGATGGTTTTAAAAAAATATCCATCACTTACCCACAGTGTGGAGTCACAGTGCAAATGTTAGTACATGTTACAGAACAAGAAACCTGGTGAAACTGACAAAAAGCAAAGTAATACAATGCAGAAATATAAATCAGTTGACTACATATAATACTACAGCAAAACAGGTAAGGGGGATGCAAAGTAAAATACACCACTAAGTCAGTCAACTTAAAATGTGATAGGATAAACAAAAAACTGATGATAATTATGACATATAGGAGGAAAGTTACAAGCACATTTGTGTGCAGTTATTATTCAACAAACACAAAATCCACATATAACGAAAACTTACAGCAAAAACAAGGCGGTAAAAAAATTTAAAACTTTCAGTATATCTAGAATAGTACACTGCCTCCAACAGCAGAAATTATTATTGGAGCTTTATCACATATGAAACTTGCATCAGTTAGCAATGTAAAGTGTTTTTCTGCACTTCACTGTATACGTGCATTACTCAGAAGTCTCAAAGTGCAAACTCCAGCTTCAAAGCAGGTCTCACACTTTCTGAATATATTTCTTGACATATGATGGAGGTTTCACTCATCCACTCACCTCTGCTTCATTGTCGGGGATGCTGTGTTCTCTCCAGTTGGTTGCTAGCTTGAATTCTCAACTAGTATATCAAGTGCACTATGGCTGATGGAATATCGATGGATGATTAACAGCTCACGGTTTCCATGGTTCAATCTTGAGGAATATGCGAAGGAGGAATCCTTTTCAACACCAGCGTTAAGCTTCCCAGTCACAGTCAATGATGACACAACAATGCAAAAAGGATAAATGAGAAATCAATTTATTTACTTATTTATATATTTTATTTATTTATTTATAGGTATGTCCTTTAAAATTGTGTGCTTTATTGGTTACAGTTTTTTAACATGGCATTGATGATGCAAGACTTCTTACACAAAACTTCCAGTGACTTTTTTTTTTCCAAACACACAGTTTTTTAAGTCTTGTAAAAAAACATTATCCAACAGCAAACACTGCTCAGCTGCACTGAGACAATGTAAGGCCCTCACATAATAGGACAAACTAGTAAATGCCTGTTCCAGCTGCTGAGTTATCAGCAGAAATAGTAGAGCCATGGTGTCAGTAAACTAGCCCATACACTCTAAGCTCATATTTTCCTATGCTAGTGAACACGACTGGAGGTAGTCACTGTGCACACAATATTAACTGCAACAAATATCTGTGTGGATAATTCAGTTTAATAAATAACTTTAGTTAAGACATTTTATAAATTTTGTAATGTAAAAAATGAAAAAACTCATAATGGCAGTTATATGGAGAAGTGGTTCTGACCTCAAGTAGGTCCCAATGCATATGTCAAGAAACATCATGTTGACAGATGTGCAATATAAGCTAACTTGTGTTTCAAGCCAAGAGTATTTATTAGAAGTTGCACACTATAAAATGCTGAGATCCTTTCACCTATGTTTTACTTCTTTCAGATGGTTTCGTAATCCCTGTGGAAACATCCATGCTTCTAGCTTATTGCTATCTTTACTTCCAGCAATAATCTGGGGGAGAAAAAAAAACCTCAGTCAAAAGAACACTTATAAATATTGAACTTCAAACAGCCTTAATATAATTTGCTGTTAACCATGTCCATCTTACAACATAGTATGAATGAACCATCAAAGTGCACAAAGGAATTCAAACTGACACCAGTCATTATTAGTTCTCCAACATCTTTCCATTTTGTGATCACCCCAAAAATGGTAATATAAAGAATAAACATGTTTGAGAATTAATAAAGACAGGCGTAAAACTGAATTTCTGTGTGTACTTCAACGGTACATTCATACTAAATTCAATTATAGGGATTTCACAACATATGTGTAATTACTCACCCTGTTTTTGACAATATCCATACATAAAAGCATCTTTCCTGGTCCTGCAATACAGGCAACTTGAGTTTTATCCTGAAACAGCATATTGAAAACCACACTATATTGCCACTGGTACAAGTACAACTGCCACAAAATTGGCTAATGCATCACCTCATTACACACAACTATATAATTCATACACCATTACCTGCAAAAAGCAGAGTAGCTTTTTATCTTCCATTTTAAGGTCTTATAATCTGCAACATCCGCAGATCACAATAAATTATAATTAAGAAAGTTACAGATAAATTATGCTGAAAGATATTAAAATTAAGACCGGTACTAGCTTTCTCATATCAGTGCATCAGAATATGAACCCCTGGACACCATAGGATTTATGCTTTAAAAATGAGTAACACAGTATCAGAACCAATTGGAAATGTTTTAAGAAAAATTCCAGTTTGTATTTCAGTCTTTACACAAAGTATTCTCACTTTTCAATAATCAGGCTCATATTTACAGGAGGCCCAACAAAGCAGTGTCCCATTTTTTTTTTTCAGAGCATGTGCAGCATCCAGATATCATGACGCATGACGCTCTCTGTGAAACACTAAGAAATATTTTAACTGACAATACCTGAACTATGAACAATAGTCCTAACAGAAAACATGTCA
>Ga0209755_10006125_pt1 | contig 13416 bp, 11 predicted proteins | sample TergutCo191P1_FD_187301 | JGI IMG/M metagenome (GOLD analysis project Ga0209755, IMG submission 187301) | Cornitermes sp. P1 segment gut microbial communities from Petit-Saut dam, French Guiana - Co191P1 (SPAdes) (version 2) | ecosystem: Host-associated > Arthropoda: Insects > Digestive system... | reverse complement strand
TGCATCATCTTGATAGTTGAATAAAGATAGACCAACTTGATGTCACTCGCTTTATTATTTCACCATTTACTGCTCAACATGTTTCGAATGTTAGTACAGCCATCTTCAGGAGCTTGCAACTTACTGAGAATTTATTTGATGGGTTGTATTGCTCTGGTTCGATGTGTGTTGGTGTTACAGTGTAGTTCAGCTGGGGTGGTGTGGTATCCTTATGCAGGCTGAAACTTTGCTTCAGCCGATACCACACCACCCCAACCGCACCACACCGTAACACCAACACACATTGAACCAGAGCAATACAACACATGAAATAAATCCACAATAAGTCGCAAGCTCCTAAGATGGATGTACTAACAATCGAAACATGTTGAGCAGTAAATGGTTTAATAATAAAGTGAGTGACATCAAGTTGGTCCATCTTTATTCAACTATCAAGATGATGCATGGTCCAATAAACTTAAGACTTGTGATTAACTTTTCATTGGCTAAAACTCTGACTTATACCCTAAATATGATACTTCATAATCAAGATCTTACTCTTAAAGAATCAATTAAATTCTTACATATGCATTCAGATAGCAATTTATCATGGACACTCCACATGGAAAAATTACTGTAGAAACTGAGTATAGCAAGCTATATGATGAGGAATTTATAATATTTTGTACATATGCAAAATTTTATACACAATAATTTGCAATATACTGTAAACTGTACATTGCTGTTGGACTATGGAAAGATATTATTGTATTATAATGAACCAATTTATATTCAATTCAGCTTAGTTTAAATAATGGTTCTGTGAAATGTGAATTATGTAAATGGAAATGTAAACGCAACAGGAGCTGCAGATGGCAGAACTTCCAGTGTTGTGACTACTTTCTTTGGGTGCCAAACGATCAGGAGTGCTGGATTAGAAGAATTCTACTGCAATAACAGTTTTAAATGCCATACTAATTACAATATCAAATGTATACAGCACTCTGATTTATTATATGCAGAGTGTGAAAACTGAGAAACTGACAGACGAATAATAGTGCAACATGGTGATAACTGTACGCACTATGGGAAAATGGATGGACAGAAGAATTTAAATTCAGAACACTGCTGATGACATCACCATAAGCTGTGGTTGAGAGGCAGATCAAAAGGCATAACTGAAACCTCAAACCACTGAAGAACTAGCAATGATAAAAATAGACCTACAATAATTATCAGTCTTGGTAAACAGTAAAGCAAGAATGACTTAAGGCCCAACTTTGAGCTTTTAGTTCTGAAGGACTAAAAAATTTGTAGACCACTCTACAAATGCACTGAAAGCAGGGTATTTAGAAACATAAGGTATATCCAACTGATGTGTGATTATCTTGTCAAAAAGCATAATAAAATTGCCTCTGTCTTTATTCCTTTCATTTATTTTGGCAACTACAGCACAATTACACCATGGCATGGCTTGTCCTCAGGTTGCGGATGGAGGAACGGCCTCCAACATGGAGGGTAAGTGTGAATATTTTGAATCAGCAGTCTCAAACAGCCGACAAGGGGTGGTCCTACAGCTTGGGGGTTGAGAAAGGTGCTAACAACTCACCGTAAAAACGTGTCTTGTTTCGAAACATTCACACATACAGCCTCGGACCTGGACTGATACTTCAGTACAACCTGAAAAGGGACTTGATATTTGGCATTTGGAATGTTAGGGGGCTGTAGAGGGCAGGTTCAATTACAGCAGCAGCCAGGGAATTAAGAAGATATAAATTAGACTTAGTTCGTGTGCAGGAGGTTGGGTGGAACAATGGGGGCATGGTAAGAGCAGGGGATTATAATTTTTTCTAAGGAAAAGGCAACGAAAATCATCAATTGGTAACAGGATTTTTTGTACACCACAGAATAGTATTAGCAGTTAAGAATGTAGTTTGTTAGCAACAGGTGTCATACATAGTTCCGAGAGGTTGCCAGTGTAATGTTATTGTTCTGAATGTGCATGCACCAAGATCCATAAACTTACTATTTCTATTTGGAATAAAGAGGAACTGCCTGAGGAGTGGAAAGATTCAATCATTGTACCTATCTATAAGAAAGTTGCTAAAACAGGATGCACTAATTAAAGGGGCATATCACTTTTAACAACTACATACAAAATGTTATCCAGCATTCTGCTGTGAAGGTAAAGTCCACATGCAGATGAAATTATTGGGAATCATTAATGTGGATTTCGATGCAACAGGTCAACTGCTATCATATAGTCTGCACTTGTCAAATTCTTGAGAAAAAATGGGAATACAATGAAGCAGAGCATCAGCTCTTTACAGACTTCAAGAAAGCGTATGATTCAGTTAGAAGGGAGGTCTTGTATAATATTCTCATGGAGTTTGGTATCCCCATGAAACTTGTAAGGCTACTAAAAATGTGTCTGAAGGAAACCTACAGTAGTCTGCATAGGCAAGAATTTGTCTGGCATGTTTCCTTTAGGAATGGTTTGAAACATGGAGATGTTTTATCACCACTGCTTTACAACTTTGCTTTAGAGTATGCTAATAGGAGGGTTCAGGTAAACCAGGATGGTTCAAAATTAAATGGTACACAACAGCTTCTCATTAATGCTGATGATGTTAATATATTGGGAGGAATCATACATAAAGAAAAATGCAGAAGTTTTAGTAGTTGCTAGTAAGAAGACTGGACTAGAAGTAAATGCTGACAAGACTAAGTACATGGTCATGTATTGAGATCAGAATGCAGGACGAAGTCACAATATACAAATTGATAATAGTTCCTTTGAAAGGGTAGAAGAGTTCAAATATTTAGGAACAACCTTAACAAATCAAGATTCTATTCAGGAAGAAATTAAGAGTAGAGGGAATCCAGGGAATGCTGGCTATCATTCGGTGCAGATTCTTTTGTCTTGCAGTTTGCCATCCAAGAATTTAAAGATTAAGATATACAGAACTATAATTTTGCCTATTGTTTTGTATGGGTGTGAAACTTGGCCACTCACATTGAGGGAGGAACGTAGGCTGAGGGTGTTTGAGAATAGGTTGCTGAGGAGAATATTTGGGTCTAAGAGGGATGAGGCAAAACTACATAATGAGGAGTTTAATGATCTGTACTCCTCACCCAATATTGTTTGGGTGATAAAATTGAAAATGGGATGGAAGGAGCATGTAGCACATATGGGGGAGAGGAGAGGCATATACAGGGTTTTGGTGGGGAAACCTGAGGGAAAGAGGCCACTTGGGAGACCCAGACAAAGATGGGAGGATAATATTAAGATGGTGCTTCAGGAAGTGGGATGTGGTAGTATGGACTGGATTGAGCTGACAGGTGGTGGGCATTTGTGAATGCGGTAATGAACCTTTGGGTTCCATAAAATGTGGGTAATTCCTTGATTAGCTGAAAAATGGTTAGCTTCTCAAGAAAATCTCTGCTCCATGGAGTGAGTGAGTGAGTGAGTGAGTAAGTAAGTAAGTAAGTAAGTAAGTAAGTAATTGAGTAAGTAAGTGAGTAAGTAAGTAAGTAAGTAAGTAAGTAAGTAAGTAAGTAAGTAAGTAAGTAAGTAAGTAAGTAAGTAAGTAAGTACATAAGCAAGAATGGATAAAACATCTACAATGCTGTACCTTGTCTTTCAATCCAAAATGAAGGTGAGGAAGCATATGGAGACAAGGTGACAGAAGTTTCACTCTTTGCGGAACAATAGATAGTTCACCTTTCTTGGTCTTTCCAGGGTTGCCAACGCAACCTATTATATCACCTCGCCTCAATTTGGCAGTGTCTACTGCAAATTTTTCCTCTGATTCATATAGCTTGGCATTGGCCATCACTTGAATCTTGACACCTTCTCCACGCAAGTCATAGAATATCAATTTGGCTCCAGACTCCCTGATTGCATGTACACGACCTGTAATAAGATGACACATATTCAAGTGATTTTTATTTTTTTCTAGCAGTACAGTACAGTATGATGACTTACTCTGCATGATTTATTGTCTAAAGAGTGCAGTGGTTCCCAATGGAGAGTGTTTTTATCACCAGACTACGCAATGTCCAGCATACATATCATCATCAGTTTCCATGCAGCAACAATGCTGTCCACTCTACAAAGAACAGTCTGGTGCAGAGTGAGAGAGATTGAGAGAAGAAAAAAAGATACCAGGTTTATTAAAAAAAATGTTAAAAATCTATAAGTGCCTCCTAGGTTCCAATCTTCTCACCTATCCTGACAGGTTGTTTCTCATCAGTTTCTCCATGCAACTTCTGAGACAGTACCTTATTAGCGACAATAACGTCTTCTTTTCAGTCCTTTCTAATTCACCATCATCATCACACAATTCAAAGATAGTATATAACCTTGCCAGCTGAAGCTGCCACTAAGTAACTTACAATCAATATCAACTACAAATTCAGTATGAATGGTTTGGGGATCAAATCCCGATGGAGGTGAGATTTTGCATGCCTGTCCAGACTGGCCCTGGGGCCCACCCAGCCTCCTGCACAAGGGGTATCAGGTCCTGTTCCCAGGAATAAAACAGCCGGGGCATAGTGCAGACCATTCACTCCCAACTAGCACTGAGGTTAACAAAATACTAGCAGTATACCTCTACTCCCCCTCAGGGCCTTCAACACCTGTTCTAGCATGAACCTTACCTATTACCTCTATCAACCACAAACATATGTTTGCCCAACATTAACTACTTCCAAAAGTTTTTGATGTTAGCATACCATAATGGGAATTCTGTTGTCTACTGAGGTAAGAAATGTTACAAAAGAAGGACCACCATAATAATATAAAGATGAATAAACCAAACAATATAGACGTCATACTTTTTTTCAAAGTTTTACTACAACATTAACAGTTCATGAGATGACAATAAAACTGACTACTTATCAAAAAAGCCCACAATCCTCTGGTTTCTGGTCTCTATGATTCCTCCTAAACGTCTCCTCCACTGTACAATATGCTGACAAGGAAGCAACTTATCTCAGTTTATAACAAAAACAAAAAAAATTTGAACCTGCAACGCTGACTTCAGTGCCATCCAATACTTCTCCATCACTAATATGGTTGTATGTATCTATATACTCTGCTAGCGAGATTGAGACATGAAACTTGTGTGGATATGGATTTTCATCTGTCTGCTTCAGCTGTGCAACAGCTTGACTGCGCAACCTAAAGTACTCCTGCACAGAACAAAAAACAGTCACAATCATTCTTTACATTGTAATATAGTAGGTTTTGGTTTTAAGTTTAATTTTATTACTAGATAAAAATCCTTTATAAACACACTCTTCTCATGTACATATAAGTATCGCTCAACACAATTATGATGCACTATGTAAAGTGTATGTGTGTGTGTCACACAGTGCACATCAGCTTCATATGAACTTGGAAACACAATGTGCATATGGGACAAACACCATGGGGTATCTGCACTTGTTTCAGAACAGCCTGTAACTCTACAAGGGATGGGGTTAGTCTGATGATGAATTTACAGCTGTATTAGTATGTATATACTTAGATTCTTTTCCTAATGCTTTCACAGATTGTCAGAGATGCTGACAATAACCCTTAATGCTCCAACACAGAAAAATGTGAGGGCACTACCTCCCTGAAATGTGTAATACTTAAGTGTTTAACATTGTACAAAAGCAATGGACAGCTAATACTGAGGTAGGGGTCTTGAAAAAAAAATTAACAAGCAGATGTCAATAGGCTGGCAACAGAAATGACATCCAAGTTTCGATTCCGCACCATGTCCATAATGGTTATGGTATTTGGGCAACCTTCTATTTAATGACAACCAGGTGGCTACCTTCCTGTGGATAACATGGCTGAAATGTCAATAAAACAATTCCCCTTCTAATCACTCAAAGTCAAACCCACTTAGTGAGATAAAAATTCAACCTGACTCATCAGATTTTAAATAAAACTGGTGTGGTGCCATGCTTCATACAGGTAAGTTCCCAATCCAGTATTTAAATATTTATGTGAAGAAGTTTTTATATTACTGATATTGGAAATTCTAACAAATGCAACTTTATGGTATTAACAAACATCTTCATATTATTATAATGAAGTCCCTAAACTGATTTATGAAGAGCACCATTCTCACCTCAAAGGGAAATGAATGACATTTCCATTATACTATTACACTGTTCAGAGAGAGGGAAAAGAAAATAAATTTTTGAATGTTAACTGAGAAAATGTTTGGCCTTGCATTTTTCAAAACAAACTCCTTAACATTTTCAATAAAATACACTTCTCTACACCACTAAACACCTACATAAGGTGGAAAGACATTTGCCATCATGAAGGCTCACGCAAGTGAATAAAGCTGATTTTCACTCCTACAATGATTTCAATTGTGAACAGTACACGACCTAACCACCACAGCATTCATAAATGTAAGACATGACTCCTCAAGTTCCCTTCCAGTGAAGTACTATTTCCTTGTGCAGTGATACAGGTGTTGTAAAAATGAAGAACACAAAGAATAACACTTTATACGAAGTACAGTTCTTTTCCCATGCATGTAAGTGTGTATCTTGTGTGTCCCACAGATACGATTTACTCTTGTAAAGCAATCAAATAAAAACTTTCCATCCCCATTCTAAGGGTAAAGTTCACCCTAGAACAGGCCACGAAGACCCAGACAGGGAGCAGAGGTATAACTCTACTTTTCCTTTAACCTCAGCACTAGATGGGGGGAGTGGGTGATCAATGCCATGCCCTGGCCACTCTACTCTGTGAAAGACACATGGTACCCAGTGTGTAGGTGGGAGGGTAGGCCCCAAGGCCATTGTGAACAGGTGCAGAAAATCTTGCCCCTACCAGGATTTGATCCCTGGATTGTCCACACCACTGTAAGTCACTATACTGACTATGCCATCCCAGCCTCCTCCTTCCAATTTGTACTACAACAAACCTATTTTTGCCCCTTCCTCCTACTTTGCAGCAAGGGAGAACTGTTTTTGCTGTATTGGACCCACCCACACAAACAGCTATGGAGTCACAATCACCACAGTGCAGCCACTGTAAACTCTCTTGCCACCAGGATGTTTTACAGTCATATGGATTCTGTCCATATGGAGCAGTAAGAGAGAGATAGAGAGAGACTGGCCTCTTCTTAAATTAGCAAACATGTTTAAAATTCGTGGTAGTGGAATTATCAAATTAGACAACAAATAGATGGGTCATGGCTTGCATATTACTCCAGTGAAACCCTGAAGTTCAGCTTGCAAAATAAACAAATAATTGTCCACAAAACTGCACAGTACATAAGATCTCCCTTTTGTACATCACATGCCATATCTCCTAAGAACCCTGCCAAGTTACAAGGAGTAAGTGTTGTACTGGCACCCTTATCTTTCAAATCACTGGGCCATAAATCTCCATGGGTTTGTTAGCAATTTCTAGAATAGACCAGCCTTTGGATAAACATTCTTAGAACACTTTTCCAAGCCACTTAGATGAGCAGAACTGGAAATCATTACAGCCATATAGTGTATGTAACCATTTTTCCATTTGCTGTTTACATCAAGAATTGCACTACAATGAGTTGTTTATACAACCTTACGATAATTATTTCAGAATGTTTCAAGCATATCACAACTTCAAGCTCTCTCTTCCAGTACCTTATAAAATTTCTAAAACAGAAATGAGGCAGTGTCACACAGCCTCTAAAGCAATGATTTGTCCGAAAGGCCATTTACCCAATATAACAACAGGACAAGCTTTTTCACCTAACTTTCTAAACCAAGAATTATAAAGTTGAGGTAAAATGGAATTCCTTTCCCACTTCTCATTAAGAAAGTGCATGTAACATATACAGCTCGGTGGCACTGTAAAACAGCTTATAACAAGAGCCACTTACAATACCTGCAAGCAATTATAACTCCCCAGAACCTCTTGGACTGGGAAGAGTGCTAGAGTATATACATGTTACATTTGTACCAACTGTTGAGTATGCAAAAGAAAGTTTTTTTATTTGATTTATCTTGGCCAGGAAGAAGTATCTTGACAGCATATGTGACAATATAATGGAATTTCAGATAATAGGACATTACATGAAGATGAAGAAACTGGGGTTGAAAAAACTGTGGGATTCATCACACTGGCACTTAAGACTCTAAAGGGAATATAACAGTATATCAGAGAAAAGTGCTCAAAATTTTGGACAATTATATTGCAGAGCACTACAACTGACCTAATCGACCACAAATCTTAGAAGTCGAACCTGAAGAGAAAGCAGATGCAGATGAGAAAGGCCCTTATATTTTGCAATGTGAAGTGGAAAAGCTATTATGGACATAAGGGATAAGTAGACTAGAGGAGATGATGATGTACCTGGTGATGTACTCAACTATTGGATGAAGATGGTCTCACACTAATGACACAACTGAACAACAACATATATGAAACTGTAGAGTAGCCCAAGGATTTCAGTCAAGTTACAATTGCCTTAAAGCAGAAGCCAAAGCTACGAAATGCAGTTACCATTGCGCAGTCAGCCTTATTGTACATACAGCAAAGATAGTAGTGAGGATACTTAGAAGGACTGAAAGGAAAATTGATGATGCACTTGGAAATGATCAGTTTGGATTTAGAAGAGGAAAAGAACTAGCAATGCTATTTGGATACTGAAAATAATACCAAAATGAACATTGGGCATTGATAAGGAAACATGGGCTTGGACTGGCAGAAGGCATTTAACAATGTACAATGGACCAAATTAATGCAGATCCTAAAGGGAACTGGTATCAGCTGGCACAAAAGATTGATCAGCAAACTGTGCACAGATCAGAGTGCTAAAATAAGACTGGACAGACGGGAGACAAGAAGTGTGAAGACTTTAAGACCAACAAGGATGCTCTTTGTAACTGATTCCATTCAACTTACACAGTGAATACCTTACCAAAGAAGCTCGTGATGGGTTTGGAGACTTCAAAATAGGAAGACAAGTAATTTGTAATGTAAAACACACAGATGACCCTGTGCTAATAGCTAAGGAAGAAATGTTGCTATAGGACATGACTGATAAGACTAATTGGAATTGGAAAATGCTACTTAATGGAAATGAATATGAGAAAAACTATGGTAATGAGAATCTCAAGGAAACCACCCCCAATACATATTATGATATATAAAAAACCACTGCAGAATGTGGAATATTTCAACTATTTGGGTAGCATTATCACAATGATGCAATGATGTACAGGTGAAATTAAATCCAAGATTGCCATGATGAAAGCAGCATTCAACAAGAAGGCTCTTTTCACCAGTAAATTGGACTTAAATTTAAGGATGAAGCTAGTAAAGTACTACATTTGGAGCACAGCTTTGCATGATGCTGGAGAAAAATTGCAAAGATCAGTTGAACAAATCATGTGAGAAATGAAGTATTACAGAGTAAAAGAGAAACAAATATCCTACAAACAACAAAATGTTGGAAGGCAAACTGGACTGGTCACATCTTGCACAGGAACTGCCTTTAAAACATGTTACTGAAGAAAAGACAAAGAAAAGGGTATAAGTGACAGGATGGAGAGGAAGAAGATGTAAGAAGCTACTGGATGGCCTTAAGGAAAAGATAAGATATTGAAAATTGAAAGAGGAAGCATCAGCACACTGTGTGGAGAATTCATTTTGGAACAGTCTATGGTCCTGTCTAAGGACAGACTAGAGAATGAACAAACAGTGCACTGAGGCCTGCACTGAAAGGTTAAAGCATATGTGAGTGCAGAAAATATAATTCATAACAGTGTTCAACAGTATTTTGCGAAATTCAAGGTCACAGGTCAAACTAGATGATCTTGGAAAGGTCCTTCACCCCTCCCTGTAAATTCAGTTCCCTTTCAAATGATACTAATTTGAACTGCCTACCTCACTTACAGACCAAACTATAGCAGTATCTATCTTCTGGGATGTGACACTTTGTTGCTAGACAAGTGGTTGCTGACATGTTGACTGATCATGTCACCTTCATTTTCAAAGGTTCAAGATCCTTTCTTCAGAGCACTGGGAGCAACTCTGCATCACATCCCAAAAGACTGCAATCCTCAATCAGACCACAAGAAAAACCTCAAGCCTTCAACAGTTCAAGAAATTCAAAATCATTAGGTCAGACATAAAATTGCACATTTTACACATTCAAACAACAACAAGGCACAAACTATTAAACTACAGGTCCATAAATTGGTATGGTTGTATAGAACCATAGAACCAAATTTAATTAAAATCCAAAGGATAAGGTTCTGGCCTCTGGCAATTTGATTTAGAATGACCCCCCCTAACATGTGATGTTCCACTTCCATTCCATATACCTCCAGTACAAGGTTCTCTGGTACGTTAACTTTACTTTTACCTTATCTCTAAAATAAATACATTGTATGAATAAGTCCTTGGGTCTCAACATTTCTACATATTCCCAGAATCAATTACTATGTTGAAGCTGCTATGCCATCTACCATAACATACTGGAACTTAACTCACATTGGGGCTGATATCGTCTTCTTTAATAACAGAGGTGGTATCTTTCTTCTTGGTGCTCTTTGAGTCCTGTTCTGTCTTCTCTTTTTCTGCTTTCTCCTTCGCTTTCTGCTCCTGTTTCAAGCGCCGTTTCAACTCACTGCAACACAAGTACAAACAATAAACACAGCAGCTGAACTTCTCACACATGACATCATATTTAACATACTCATGTTTAAACACACCTATATTTCAGCCTCGAATTGGATCCACAGAAGTGACGACTTAAAGCAAGGCCACCTTGGAAAGCTGGACCCATTTCCCAGAAAGTTTTACCAATTTCCCTCACACATATCTGGCCAAACCCCAACATGCTGTCTTCATCTCAAATTTTTCTATCTGCAATGACATTTGCAAATGTGTGTGCACAACATCCACTTATGTACAGTTCACCCTACAACTCTATCACCATACTCAAAAGTTCCTTCTGGAGAGATTGACAATTCCTTACAACCTACATCAAAACAAACATTTACCATATGTATTTATGGAGAATCTTTGATTTCTTAACACAAAATCTTGAATGCACATATGTATTTATATTCTTGCACAGAACTTCATTAGCCATTCCAATGTTCCTAATGGTCAGTTCCTCCCTCAGCCATGGTCAAAGGTAGAATCACTGAAAGTGACAGTCACCTTCCTGACACAAAATTTAAAGTGGAAGTACACTCTTGACATATGTAACAGTTTCCACTTACGCTCATATATTAACAACAGCAGCTTAGAATTCCTGTACATCCTTGTAAAAAGGGATGTGAGTTCAGTTTAAGTTTAATGGCATCATTTAGTTGTGCAACACATGAATACCTAATATATTAAAGATTCAAAATAACGAATGAATGAAAAGGTCCAATAGCCTTGTAGCTGTGAAAGAATATTTAAAGAAGTTTTCCTGTCCCATTTGAAATACAATGGTTTCCTTTGTAGCAACAGAACAATATCTAATACAGGGCATGACAAATTTTTTCTTAGACTAGGAAACAAACTAAAAATTTGGGTGCCAGAAATTTATTTGCCATCAGGTTATGTCAGTGATCCATCTCAACTGGTCTGCATCTTCTAATCAGCATGCAAGCCAAACCTTGAACATAAATGCCTGTTACACAGAGATTTCATTGTTCAGATTGCTCACTGTAAAAAGGCGAGACATTATGGTGCAAGATCACTGTTGAGTTGGGATATTCATAACTAGAAATAATAAAAATAACTAAAAGTAATCAGTCTGGAATGTAACAGGCAAAGAACATTTCTAGGCACCGTGGCCACCTGGAACTTGTGATGTGTTGAGCCCTGATCGAAAATAGAAGAGTTCTAAGATGGAAACTTGTCTGAGATTAGTCCTGTATTGTTGTATCCTCATAGAAAGTAAGGCAGCAGGTGATAAACAATTAGATGCATGTTACAGATATTACTATTGCATTAAAAAGATGTTCTATGAAACATAACATTTCTGTTTTGCTTCCAAACATTTACTTCACTTAGTCGAACCTCCTCTACCAGCAGGTGTAGATAGGAGCTTCCTAACATACTACTGTTATTTCCTTTAGTTGCAAAAGTAATACTTTTCATGAAGTGATACCTCCACACTGTACACGAAAATAAAATAAATTAAGTACATCAAGCACTAAAACTTCGTAGTAACAAAACCCCATTCATGTGCAATAACTTCCTGCAACCCAACACACAAAAGCACTATTTCATATATATAATGCTTTCAAATATGAAGTAACTGCCATTTCCAAGAAGCCAGTCAACTTTTTACATGGACTGTATTGCACTCATATTCTCATGTTTCATTCTTTAATATAGAACCAGAAAACTGTTTCAACTGTGAGTTATACTGCACATGCAAGTTTATCAGCTTCATCTACAAGGCATGTTTCTCATGAAAATAACAAGATGGACAGCATTTTTCATTCAGAATACTAGATTTTCAACACAGCAGAGAATCAGCACCATGATCAGAACTTTTATACCCAACATACCCTACAGAAAAATCTCCATGAACTTCAACATAACATTCTGTGTTTCTCTATGGTACCTACGCATATATCCAGTTGAAAAGTGTGCACACTTTTGACAGTTTATATTTCATCCATTTTGAGGGACTGTGACTTTGCACTTTCTGCAGTGATATCAGTGGACAACTTGCAAACTTACCAACATATACAAGGACATTATTGTATATGAAAACTTGCATCACTGTTTCATTTGTTTTATGTGAAGGCAGGCAGTGCAGCACTTGCTGCTATTCCAATTTGCCATAAGTCATGGTCCACACATTTCAGTTCAATGCACTGCAGTTAATATTCATTGCCCGTCAGAGTTTTATAAGATAAGCAAGTCAATCAGATATGTCTAGTTACAGTTTTCAGATAAAATAATGTTCCTGTATTATTAACTGTTAGAAGGAGTTTAAATGTGCCAGTACTTTCAAGTAAAGGCATGCCTTACAAGAGAAATTTTCAAATGTGTCCAAGAACAGATGAGAGTGCGTGGCAGATGACAAGTAACTGAAGCCCAGAACAGCCTCCCCAGATAATATTGCTCACTCAGATATAATAAAAATGAATATTCATATTTCCATGCATGAATGGGCACCTTGCTTGTCTGTTTCTGTTAACAGTCCATTCAATCCCTGCAGATCGTGTGAAGAAACTGGAGTTGATCAGTCACTGCAAAATGATACTTAAACAGGAACAACAAGAAGGTGTAGCATATGGAGATCTGAACAGCCATGAAGAAACTGGTGAAGAAATTTGGAAAATATTGTGACAATTCCAAACATGTTGCTACTGTTCACTATCCTGGCAGCAAATAACAGTCCTCTCACTGGAAGCTTGCTTATTCACCACCATCAGTACAGTTACATTCATACAGACTGCCACCCC
>Ga0209755_10006124_pt1 | contig 13417 bp, 6 predicted proteins | sample TergutCo191P1_FD_187301 | JGI IMG/M metagenome (GOLD analysis project Ga0209755, IMG submission 187301) | Cornitermes sp. P1 segment gut microbial communities from Petit-Saut dam, French Guiana - Co191P1 (SPAdes) (version 2) | ecosystem: Host-associated > Arthropoda: Insects > Digestive system >... | reverse complement strand
TCATCCTGTACCTCCAAAAGATCATTGCTTCCTTCCTACTTCCTTCCAGTTCATCACACACAATTTGTCTTATCACTGACGCTACATATTTTGGGATGCATAAGTGCTGTAAATATATCAGACTAAACAATATCTGACAACTTCCAATTACTTTACATACACAAGTGAGCCCTGACTGTCACTTCTATTCCCTCAATTCAGATCTTGCTCCTCGACTCCTACATTCAATTATAATTAATGCAATCAAAACAACATGGAAGGAATTTAGCCAAAATGACCTTGTTGCATTGGACAGTTCCTGAAGAAACAGTCATTATTCAAACTGGTTGACTTTGTATTTTCCATGTTTCAGGATGCAGGTCTTCTCTACAGAAGTCTACCACATCCAATTAGATACTATACAGTTGAACACAGAGACTTCAATCACTTTGACTTCCTGTGGGCCATTGATGTGAAGACACTTGTGAATGAGAAGGTGTTACACCTCCTCAAGTATAATACAGACATGACTATAGAAAACGATATAACACTTACTATGTAGCTCAAAGTTGGCAAGGGTTAAATAAGGATTTGCAATATTTATAAAAAGACTATTGCTCGCTAGTCTGTGACATTTGAGGTTCTCACAGTAGTGTTGATAAGTGCTGATTAGGAATCAAGTCTTCTGGGATATTATGCCATGTTGACTTGTAAACAGTTACCAACTCTGACATCTTGACTATGAAGATGATAGAATTACAGTCATTTCAAATGCTGGAAACTGCTTTCATTCAAGGGCTAACAAAGATCAAGACTTGAATCTTCAGTTTGCCATCTCACTGTTATGTATGTTAGCACGTAGTTCCAAAAAGGAATAGAAATGGCACAGAAATGCCAGCATTTCTGTGACCACATGTTTACAAGAAGTACGTATGACAAATCTGGACAGTAGCAACTCAGTAACTCTGCACATGTGTAGCTACTTTAAACATCATAGCATGCACATTCATGAAAATCACAATTTCAAAGTCCCCCTCAAGGACTATACCATGTAAGTATGGATTACAGCCAAATAAGTCCACTGCGTCCACTGTATGACATGGCCTTCATGCTAGTTCATGGTATTCTCATATTATGATTTGTTTCCTGTATATTCTGTACTGTAGTTTGTATTTGTTTTGTGCAAGGCACAAAATGATTTATTATCACAGAACAGAATGTCTATTCTTCAATTACATGTCTGCATTTTGTAATGATTCAGAAGATTCCATGTAGATAACCCCTGAAAAGCTAGAAGCCAATCAACAGGTCAAGTTAATCTGTCATGGAATAATGGAACAAGGAAGTATATTCCTGTGCTCACCAAACCACCATACCACACATAAACCAAGGAACACAGGTCTGCCTCCCAAGTGTTATGGATTTATGATTACCAGAATGAAAACACAAGCAAGTACTTGCAAAATTTTTCTTTAATGAATTTACAATACATGGTCAAGGCATACGTTTATTATGTAAAAGTCTTCAGAACTGCATATCACTTCCCATTTCTTTTTGATTCTCTCCTTGTTGTTTTTCTGACTGCAACATCTCTTGGTAATGTGCAGCAAAATTTTTGGGATCTCTATCATAAATCTGTAATAAACACAGTTTCTCATACAGAAACTTTAACCAGGAGATAAATGCAAGTAACTCACCAATCTTACCATCCTCTGTACATCACGGGAGCATTCACACGATTTACCACATTCTGTAATTCTGAGCCAAGTCAGGAACCTAAAAGGCGCTTCTGAAATGAAAATAGGCACTTTTGTTCAGAGTATACCGTACATGTGTTTGATAGTACTGCTTTGTGGTATTACAGAAAGTTGACACAACATAACTAATAAATATGTATGGTTACACCATAAAATATTATATTCATTGGTAACATTTCTAGACATGTTTCAAATTGATATGAAATTATATAAACTGCTGTGTCCATTCCTGTCGGACACTTAAGGGCAATGTTAAAAATATTTTGAAAATGTAATCAAAATGCCTAAATACAACTGCTAAGATGTACTGTAATCTTCCATTAATGCAAACATCACACATTCTTCTCAGGACCAAACTGTGATCTTTGTAATACCTGGGGAAAAAAATGAAGCCTAATAATTAAGCATACATTCCAATGGCATATACTTTCATAATCATGGAATTAATCTATGAATTCTGAAAGTAAGTTTCTTATCTGTATCACTAGATTCAGCCATTAAGCAATAAAGAGCACCTACAAATAATGATCATACTCTTTTAGTCCAAGATACACAGAATGTGAGGTAGAAAAATATATGTGAATGAACAAACAAAATAAATCTTCACAATTATTCCACAAAATACTGCATAAAATAATACATATAGTATGTCCCTTCTATCTTATTCCTGAGCACAGCAGCTTTTTCACATAGAATGCTTGCTTACAGGACGTGATGAAAGTGCCAACTGCAGGGTAAGATGATCAAGCACTTGTTGGATATTGTTTCATTTCAAATCATAATTCCATCTGATGTAATCATAAAAATGTGTGACAAGCAGGAAGACAAACTGATTGTCAGACATTTATTTGCATTAAACATACAAAAACTGTTGTAAAAAAATAAATTTGAAACTGCACTGAAAGTATTGAAAAGGCTTCACACTTCAGACTGGTCTTGTGAAAGAGAGTACCTGTATGATCTTTGGACACATCCTTCACTAGTTCTGCAGAAGCAAAATTCATGGACACAGGATGTCACTTGACTGAACAGCACTGTAGTGAACCTTTGTCAAAAACTTCAAAATATTATGTTCTGAAATCCCTGCAGTAAGTGACAGGTACATTGATACAGTAAGAAAAACAAATTAACTTCTCCTCTTCTGTATCCCATAACCCAAGTCCTGTCGCAGGTCAAATGTCCTAGCTATATAAAAAGTTTAAAAGAAAATTCCTTACCAAATATCCATAAAATACACCCTAATTCATTCACAATTTTAAAAATTTTAATTGCTATGTCATGTTAATGATACTTCCTGATGACTTCTCCATTTCTCTTTTCTTTTGCTGATCTATTAAGCATGGAAAATTAAAAAATATGCTAACATACAATAAACTGACAGTGTTTTAGTTACAGACAATATGATTATTATTATGTCATTTCAGTAGTCCACCTCAGACTTAAACTAATTAAGTAAGGAACAATGTTGTTGTACACACACAGATATTTCATGTGGTAAATCATCATCACAGAGTGGACAGTTCATGACACATTTCAAGTACGAAAACACTACATGAGAGTTACAAGAAAAAATATAACCAATGACAGAAAATAATGTGCAGTGTATATAAACACATACGCACACTTCAAGTCTGACATTCCCCATACCCATTTTAAATGCAAACTTCTGATCAGTGCAGAATATGATGTGCAAATTACTTCATGAGTTAATTTTCAACAGACACTTGTCATTCTCAGCCAATACGGTAAATTCTGAGATATATATAGGGAAACTCCAGGACCTAAGGGTTATGGGATATCATAATTTTCCAGATATTACAAAAGCATACCTTTTGTGTATCTTCATGTACCCAGCAACCCCATGGACTGACCCAACCTGACTTGCTTTGTTGGGCGTGACATTGCAAGCTATTGTGTGGATGCCCTAAGTACAAGAAGTGCTGTGACAGCGAGAACAACAGCACATAGGAACAGAAATAATAACACTGAATCTCAAAACCATTAGTTGCTGAAATCAACTTAATGCAAACAAGCTGATGCAAGACAAATCTACTAACAAGTCAAGCTGCTGTATAGCATCACAAAGTAGGAGTTTCAAAGATGCTTCCATAAGTCAGAAAGGCACTGTGTCCTGTGTGCAAACCTCCCAGCTGTAGCAAATGTGGTGAGCCCAGTGCATAAACACCAAGGTGGATTACTTTGAAGGGGACAATACTGACCTGTAACTAAGGTAAGATTAAAACTGTTAAACTGCCCCAGTCTGAAAACATTTGGATTACACAGCATGCATTAAAATTTAGATGAATTCTGATACCTTCTGACACTACACCACACAAGAAGATTAATAAGAGACACAGCATAAGAAGGATCTGTTTCCTTCTTGCTCTTTACATTCCTTTGCATTTTCCAACAGATGATCACCTTTCACATGATGACACTGTCTGCTGTTTACAGTTTTCACTGATCTAATCCCTAAAACCTATAAAATATGTGACAGTTATTACCATTAACAGTGTTTAAACAACTAGCTGATTACATTTCATACAATTTACTTCTTTCAACATGCATGTAGCTTCTTTCATAACACATCCTTCCATGAGCTTTCAGAACTTTTTGTATTATGCCCTGTCACTTGATGGTATACTTGGTGTAATCTTCAAATACGAGTTACAACACAGCACAACCAACCTGCTTGTCAAGTCTACCCTTGACAGTTCCCTCTCTTGAGATGATTTACAAGCCATCCTTCCCCTAATGAAGAAAAAACAGTAATAAATACCTAAATACAGGGTCTGCCAAAAAAATGTATACACACTTTAAAAAAAAGAAAACTCTACGTTGTATAATCGATTATTGTAAATCTACAATATATCTCCGTCAATACAACAATATGATATATGTATTTATTTCAATATAACATATAGAGTTATTCTAGCTACATGTTTCGACTCCAATGAGTCATCTTCAGGCATTAATATTCAAGAACTACTAGTATATATTGTCCTACGGTTTTTTATGTCTTAGTCGAACTATTGCAACAGGGATCCCTTTATGCTCTGGCAGTATGAGAAACCTAGCATTTCAGAGGTTGTACACTAAAGGTTAATGTAATAAGAAACAAAACCAGTGGAAACAGTGTATAAATCAATGAATAACTGCCATGAACACTGTTACTGAAGCACAGTTTCTCCTTCCCCCTTCAAGGTGATGAGATTATTATGCTGTTGGAGGATGCCTGCTACATTCTTTTATGGAATGGAACAGGGGCTTCCATTATCTGTCTTCCCAGTTTGTGTTGTTGGGGTGTAGCATTGTCACTATCAGTGTTTATCCAGCAGCAAGTGTTAATCACACTGTTGAGGCTCAACACCAGACATGGATACACCACAAACACCACCAACATTGCTTTCATATCCGCCAGTTGTGGAGCCTAGAATAAAGTGCCATTCATGAACATTAGCTCTCCTTCACTTGAGACAATCCCATCTGCTGCATCCCAAAACTCTCATTGCCCAGATTCCCTCAAACTGTTCCTACATAAGGCACAAATATTCTATATCATTTCAGCATCCACTTGAACCAATTCAATCACCCTGAAGACAGAAGCAGTATGTTCCTCTGACACGTCAGACACTTTACCATTATAACGGGCAGAAACCCAAAAAGACAACCTGCACTTAAAAGTATGACAGTGCTTGCCAAATGTTGTTCTGCAGAACGTGGGGTTCAACAAAGTGAAAATAAGGCTTAACATAAAAACTAAACCTTTAAGCACAAGGATATTACGTGAGGAAATGGGTGAAAAACACATTTCTTCAACTTCCTACTGTAAAACCCAGTTGCTCTAACAAGAGACCATTTTATCACAAGTGTTGGAAGTCAGACACAGACTTAATCAATGATGAACAGAGGTAAATCATGGCAGTGATTACATGTTCAGGGACAGTGGTTCATCATAAAGCTGGCACAAATCAAACACTTGAAAGCTTGAACACTTTAGTTCATCTTGGGACAGTAACATTCTTCAACCCAATGACAAAGCAGAAACATTGATTTAAGAAATAATCCACTGCTGGGTGGGTGGCTTAAAGGAATTTATCAACAAGAGTGATAGAAAAAGTAAAAGAAGACTCTAAGAAATATCATAATGTGGAGCTTCAAGATTTGTACTTATCACAAAATATAACTCAGCTGATCAAATCAAATCAAAGAATGTGATGTGATGGGCACAGTATGTGGCACATATGGGGCATAAGAGAAAAGCACACAGGGTATTGGTCGAGAAACCTGAAGGAAAGATACTGCTTGGAAGAAATAGCCATAGAAGGAAGGATAATATTAAAGTGGGCTTTAAAGAGGATGGGACAGCATGGCTCAGGATAAGGATAAGTGGTGGGTGATAACTACACTTAAGAAACATAATTCTATGTAGTCCGCAACATGCTACACAGCAGCTTACAACATTATTGGGGTGTGTCTTAAATCACCCTTCCACAGGAAGACCATCTGCAATCTTGCATTTAACGCTGTACATGTTTGTGTTATAGTGAACTGTGATTCCATTGGAACCTTGGCTGGTACACTTGACTGTCAAGTAACATGCATGCACCTTGCTCTATGGATGTATTCTTACTTTTATAGTTGACAACCAGGTATTTTCACTATTGTATAGGTTATATTGTGGAGGGTTAGGAGTTTTATAGTGCTTACAGTTGCATACAATAAATGAATACGCCATCCACACACCTTTCCTGTGTATTCATCAATTATTCCATAGCTACTGTTTCAGCTACCCTGAGAGGTCATTATCAGGCAATTCTCACAAGTACAAAACCTAGAATGTATGCAGAAGTATAATGCCACACATTCTACTCTGTTATACACCAATTGGATCGCAGAGTTATATATGAAGTAACAGTCAAGCACATTTTAAAATTTCACTTCTTTTTTTATTGCTTTTCATAACCTTTGCCAACAATACTGTGATCATATGAGCTTCTTCTTCATCTCCTTACTCAGAACTTGTCAGATCATATGTTCTTTGATCTTCCAACTTCATGTTTCATTAGTAAATAAAATTTTATTATAGTTTGAACAAGGTCAGTATTTAAACTTCATTACATGCCATAGCTGAGCAGTTTGATGCCACTTATCACCCTTGACCATGTTTTGCTCCAAATACTTCAGTCTCCCCTTTCTATTACATTCCACCAACATACCATATTCATATATCAATGCAAGCAGTTATGAATTCACCCCAAGAAGTGTGAAACTCTGTATTGGTACCACACTATTTCAGATTTGACATATTCCTTGGAGAACAAGTTTCTTTACAAGACTTATAGTTGAAATCTGGAACTTAACAATGCAATATACAAAAACCAGGACATATGGCCAGTCTACATATGATCAACAACAGGCAGCTTGTTATATTTCTGGACCTACTATGGTTCCTACAATTCTGAGTATATGCTATGCCCTCTTCTCACCTCATTCAGCACCACATTCTCATTAGTCATAAGTGGAATTTCATCCTAAGTGAAAAAAATGATGATACAAAAGTGCTACTGGGTAATATAAATAATGTTCACCATTTTAAATATTTTAATGTCAGATGGCGGTCAACTGAACGTAATAAGCTCACACAACTGCTTGGCCATGGTGCATTCTCTGCAACCACTGAACTGTAATATTCCTTAAATGACAACCAGCCTGTTCATTATCAGTCCCTAAGCCACATTTTGAGCCTTCTCCTTGAGTTGTGAGAGCGAACTTACAACCATACACCAACAAATCCTCACAATCTGCAACTGAACCCAATATTTCTTTACTCCGTTGAACAATTTCAAACATCTTTTGTGTGCTTATTAAACTGCACATTGCTTTACTGTTTTCAAATGATATTACAGCTTGCATAGTGTGCAGGTACTTTCTGAGGTCGGCCACTGCTAATTTTGAGCCAAGTTTTGGCAAGAGATCTAACAACAAAAGCAATATATTATGTGGAAGGTGATGAACCACTGATGATTTCTTTTTAACTCTACGGTCATCTTTCAGTTCAAGAGAATTAAAAAAAGCAGTCCCAAAGGCTGACAGGACATCGATTGTTGTGCTGATGAGAACAGCGTCCGCCTGCGATAGACCTCTGACAGTTTGGTGCAACCAGGATATCAGACCATTTGTGGACACAAGCAACTCTCCTGAAGTAGGGATTTTCACAGTTGATTCAATTACTTCAAGAATTAGTTTCTGGAAGAGTATAAACATAAATATAGGACTTTAATTTGTAAATGTTAAAACTAAGCAAAATTTCCACAAATAGTATAAATGTAAAATATGTATGAAAAGGCACATTACTAGGCAAATGAGAATAACAGACACATCACTGTTCAACAATACCAGCAGTACATAATTAGAAATTGTTCCCGTCAGGCACACCTACTGTATTTTCTAGCACATCAGGTCAAAAGAGTTACGGAATACTATCAGTATATGAGCATGCATGCACAAACATACAAGCCCACACACATGAATACACGCAGGAGCACATGCACACACACACACACACCCACACACAAGCGCATGTGTGCACTTATGTGCACATATGCACATACATGCGCATGTTCTCTGTCATGTACACACATGCGCGTGCACACATGGTCAAACGAGCACATCAAACATTCAAGATTATTGGATGCACAGATTAGTAACCAAAAAACATATGATGTTTTGGAATCAACACAGTCAAATAAAGAAATTACACCATTTAACTCACATACTTCTAACACACAGATACGGTGGGGGGAAGGTCTACTGCCCTCACTAAGAGGCTAGATTTGTAAGAACTTCTTTTATTTTTGCATGTGTCTGTAAATCCTTACCTAATAATGTGTGGCTAATTTTAAACAGTAATCTGCTAAGAACAGTTGGTGAAAATTTATTCAAAAGGCCAGTACAATAAATCTATACATATGAATTAATAGTATGTTAATACATTTTTACCAACCTTGGTATCATCGTCAGCAAGGACAGATGAATAGAAGCTCAGTAACAGCTTGAAAACTGCACATCTTTGGCTTATTTGAAAGTCCAAATCACTCTTCATACCATCTCGAATTACCTGAAGTATCCACAGACGATACACCCTACCACAGTAACAGAAACATAAAAACATAATTAACAAAATAAACTTCTTGCTATTCAACAAAATGTCTGATTGTATTCTTTTCTAACTATACTATCCAGGGGTGCACAATTTTCTGAACATTTAGGAGACACCTCAAAATATTCCAGGTGCCATATGGGTGGCACAAAGCAAATTTCATACTGGGGTCCACAAATGTTAGGCACCACCATACAAAATTTAGTTGCTGGGGTGACCATGCACCCAGGATTTGTGCACCCCTTCTGTGTATACTTTTAACTAAAGAAAAACTGCAATTGGATAAACAAGCATTTGTTTTGAGTTTTCTTTGTCAGAATTTAATAAAGTGATGAATGTCAGCAGGCAAATGTAGTCAAGTATATGGGTTATTATGAAAGGGATAAATTTGTAAAACATTTTGCAGATCTGAAGGAGAATGTCACTTCAACATTACTGGGACAAGTATAACGAAGTAAAATCACAAGAAAAGTAAAAAAAAGTAAAGTTCACCCTATAACAGGACATGATGGCCCAGAGGGGTAAACAGAAGTATACCTCTACTCTTTCTTTAACCTCAGCACTAGACAGGGTGGGTTGTCAATGCCATGCCCCGACCGCTTTACCCCCAGGAAAGAGACAAGGTATTCATTGTACAGGAGGTTGAGCTAGTCTCACAGACTATTTGTGCAGGAGCAGAAAATCTCCTCCCACCAGGATTTGATCCCTGGACTGCCCAGCCTGCAGCAAGTTGCTGTACCAACTATGCTATCCTAGCCCACACAAGAAAATAAATTACAGAGAGAATAGTTAATATTACTAAACATGCAAGTAGACATGGATTAAACTTTTGTATTGCTCTATCTTATAAGTGTGATCCTCTTATTATCATCCTACTGGTGAATCTCTTCCAAGGGTGCTAATGTTGTGTGGTCTATAGCTGATATGACTTGTTTGTTTTGAAACAGCATCAGTCTTACCATACAGTCACAGCACTACTGAAACTTCTTAAGTTTATTATGTAATATAAACCAACAAAAAGCACACTTGTTTAAATTAATATTTTAATTCAGTTCTTTGTGTCTTCTACATGTTTCAAACATAAAAAGTTCATCATCAGGAAGACCATTTGTACATGCAATTTTATATGGTATGTTTTTCATGCTGAAATTACAATAAAAGGCTATATAAAATATCTGAATATAAAATGTTAAGTTCTTAAGATATCAAAAAGAGTAAGTTTATATTTTGTGACTGTAAGTTCTTATTCAGCAGACAAATATGCAGCAAGCAAAGGAGGAAATTTGTGACTTGCGTAATACATAGAATAAAAGCTTGTTATGTAAAAACTAAAGAAAAATGGATTTATTAAGAGACAGATTTATTTGTAAAGAAGAAGCAAATAATAACATTAGGAAGTACAGGTACAGAAAGATAGTGCATGAAGGAAGGCATAAAAAAAATTTCTTCAGCCTATGCTACGATTGTAAAACATATTTGGGATTAGAAAAAGAATATCCACAATAGAGGAACCCCCTACGTGTTGTTCCTTGATGTAAATTTTTCTCTCATTCAAAATTTAATTTGATCCAAAGTCAAATCCAGTGACAAACATCCCCCATTTCTGGTTCTCCTACATTTGGAGTTCAAAACATTATCCGTGAGAAAAACAATACACGGGTATTTCATTGATCACAGTCATATGTAGGAAAGACATACCATATGGCAGAAATGGTAATAAATGTATCATAAAAAATCAGAGAAAATATCACATATACAGAAGAGAGTTACAGAGTAAAACAGGGAATGTGTAAATATAAAAAGAATGTATTAGCACAACCAAGTACATGCATAAATGAATTATACAAACTGCAAGGGAAGACATGAGTATAAAAATATATGAAGAGAGGTGACAGGGTGGGAAATAATACTGTCATGACTCAATATCTGGTGGAGGGGGTAGTGTGCCAACAGTATCCTCCCTTAAGTTTTGAATAAACAAACAATTACATAATTAGCTAGTACACATGAACTAGTGAGCCAGTAGAGCCTACCACATGCCCACCAATTTTGTATAACTGCAAAAATATCCACATTTTCAACATCTACCAGGGTATACTTCAGCACTGTTAAAAGTAAAAAAAATTTATGCTTCCTGTACTTGGCCCAATTCTGGAGGGGGTGCGAAGCCAGGGTGCTACCCTATCTACAGACTTGTGCCTGTTACACCTGGAAATATCACAATTATCACAACTAATTTGATACTAAACTAAGCACATCAATCAGAACTAATATCCAAACCCTATGCGAAATTCACCAGTCTTAGTACCCAAGACCACTGCTTTATGGTCACATCTTTCCATCATGATTATTAATAAAGGTCGCAAAACTAAGAGCCTGGATCAGAGACAAGTATACATCAAGTAAACCAAGACGAACTGGAAAAGAAATCAAAATTACCTGAAGTCAACTTCAGAGCTATGAAAGAATGTGAAGAACTCTGGTATGGTATTCAAATTAAGTGATGATTTGGCTATAATGAAATTCTGCAAAGGAAGGTACATTGCATTATGAGTCTGTGACAGAATCAATGATGTTCTAGCAAGAAATGTAGTTATGATGCATGGAAGTTGTGGATTTAATGACTTGTTCTTCAGGGATGCCACTCCATATTGTATAGCATCCAGAAACTGCAAACCCAGTAATCTTCCTTTGACATTTCTGTAACAATAATATGATAATGATATTGATTTTTATTCCAAAAATCCAGAAATGGTTAAAGTCTTTGGATATAGAACATGTCATATGTAAAACTACAAAAGCTCCATGTAAACAAATAACCGGTCATTAAATACAAAATGTACATACAAGAACAAGCCCAATATACAAATTCATTAACATAACATACTAGTCCATTTTTGTTGGAAGAGAGTAACAGCTAAAACACAAGAAAGATAACATACAGTTAGTAAAACATCAGTAAGTTACTAGATTGAAATTAAAAACTGCAAAACATTATATTTATACAAATGGTAAAATTTGATAGAACTTCTGATTCATGGTTTTCTATTCTCTGTTCATACTGATAGACATAACTCTGTAAAAACACCATACCATATTATTTATCAGTAACATACTATCTGTTAAAATATTCATCCAGAGTATAAAAGGAGTGCAAATATAAAACATGCTTTAATGTTGTTATAAATTTCTTGTGATCATCTGAAAGAACCTTAATTTCAGTAGGAAGACTATTAAAAACTGTGATTCCCGAATAATAAGATCCTTTTTTAAAAATGGCCAAATTTGCCTCAGGCAGATGCAAGTTCTTTTTTGTCTGCTACATATAATATAATTATCTGCATTAGTTGTAGAGTGGTTTTTTTATTAACTACAAATATGAATAAAGAGAATATATTTTGTGGTTTAAGAGGTAAGATAGTTAATATTTTGAATAAATTTCTACACAAGTTCCTGTTGCTACATTCCACAATAACCCTAATTACCTATTCTTGTACCTTAAACATTGAAATACTTTGCGATGAATTCCCCCAGAATATTATTCCTCAACTCAAAATTAAGTGAAAAAGGGAAAGGTAAACCATTTTCAATGCTGACTCAGACATATACAGTTTAATAGTGCTAATTACATAACATGTAGTGCTCAATTTTTTTTTTGTGAGAAATTCAATATGATTACTTCAAGTCAATGTATTGTCAAGAATTATACCCAAAAATATGGTGCAGGAGAGATTAGAGATTATTTTATCTTTATAACCAATATTTAAATCCACTGTTATTTCTCACTGTTGTAATATGTGCAAAATGCATAAATGTGTAAATGTAGTAATTTTTTAAATCCTAATTTATGCATTATTGAGTTCACCTGTTCATCATTTTATTTTTCGTCTGTATCACCACAACTTAGGTGTTCCTTAATCTTATCATGAATGTTTTCATTTTGATATTCTTCCCATTTCCGGAGAATAAGGAATTCCTTCTTTCTTTGACATGAACTGATTTACATGTTTCTCAATCGTTCCTGTCATTCTTTACTTACCAGAAGTATTTAAAGTAGCTCATGTTGCACAAAGTCATCTCTGTTAAGGTTGGTGTTTATTATAGTCATATTATCCATTAACTTCCCATTTTTGTATCGAAAACCTGTACCTCCTTATTTATGCATAATGTTTCACGCAAGCTGTATTACCTATGAGGATCAGTTGTCACTACATTATTTGCGTTATTCCTATTGGCTACAAACTGCTTGAGTCCAACAGTTGTTTCGTTTTTATTAACATCATTTGAATCTCCTCATATAAAACTGCATCATCTTTATTTAATGTACTTGTTTCTTTATCGGATAAGTGTGTGACATTATCAATTCTGGAGCCCGGCATAACAATTCCATTAATCTCCAAATCTTTTCCAAGGTATTTTGATAGCTCCTTAGTGCAGCCACCAACATGGCTGACTCCTATAATGATCATTTTTCTTTTCTTTGCTTTAAATGGACATTTATTCCCCCCCCCCCCCCCCC
>Ga0209755_10006123_pt1 | contig 13423 bp, 12 predicted proteins | sample TergutCo191P1_FD_187301 | JGI IMG/M metagenome (GOLD analysis project Ga0209755, IMG submission 187301) | Cornitermes sp. P1 segment gut microbial communities from Petit-Saut dam, French Guiana - Co191P1 (SPAdes) (version 2) | ecosystem: Host-associated > Arthropoda: Insects > Digestive system... | reverse complement strand
TGAATGACAACCTTTTTGTGCTTTGGTGAACTTTGTGGGCATAGTTAAATTTGTTAAACAATGTGTTGAGTTTTAATACAGTTTATGCATATTGTGTGGGTGAAGATCATATGTTGGAAACTGAGATCATATGTTGGAAACTGCAGTGCGAGGAGTGAGAAAAATATTGAATGGTAAACTCCGCTATCCCCTTTACTCATTTAGTTTCAAGCATATTTTCATAGTAATTGGTACAAGTATATTATAACATGCAATATGCATGTCTACATAACTTGATGTCATCCTTATTGGACAAGTGCAATAAATTGGAATAAACTTACTTGTATGTTGCAAATGTATTTCATTCATAATTTTTACAGACTGGAGTTTATTGTGAGTGACAAAGGGGAAAGACAAGGTTCTCATTGACATTTTTGTGTTCTTAAAAAATGGTCTTTCCTAAAAATTAAATTAAAAGTAGTTGCTATGTTAATTGTTACTAATAATTAAGTAATAGTAACATTGGTCGTTTAGTCACTTCAACAAAATAAATTTTCCCTGAAGAGAATGAGGCTTTTCTGTTAACAGCTGGTTTATGTGGTCTGAGCAGGGTTTGTTGATTTTAAGTTGGTCCATGTGTTTTGAGGGGCATGTGATAATTTGCTTGAGGCAGTTCTGTATAAGCCAGAAGGTCGTGGGTCAATTCCCGATGGTGTAATTGGAATTTTTCATTGAAAATCCCTCCGGCTGCACTATGGCCCTGGCATTGACTCAGACTGAGTACCAGGAAAATTTCCTGGGGGGTAAAGGCAGCCAGGGCTTAGGGCTGACAACCGTATCACCTTCATGTGCCGATTGTCTTGAAACCTCCAGGAACCCTCAGGGTCTGTCCAGACCTGTACAGGAATTGCTTTACCTTTACCATTACCATGCGCAATGAAAGTTGCTCCACACTGACTGATCTAAATCATGGCTTCACAGCAGAAATTTTCATATATATATATATATATATATAAAAAATAAAATCGTTTGATTTTATGAAGTACATTTTGAAATCATGCCATGAATATAACTGTTACATAATATAATCCCACTTTGTAATGTAACAGCTAGTTATGTTGCAGAGAAAATTAACATTAACTGAAAAAGGATAAAATTCTACATGTTCGTAAGTTTTTTTATTTTATTCTTCTAAATTCCAGTTTTAGCGGCTGATTTTGGCTGAAAGGTGAATCACGTACGATTTTTGTGTTGTGTCTTCGAAATGTGTATTTTTTAAATTCTGATTTGGGGAGTGGGCTGCCAGGCTGCAGCCCCTCCCACCCATTTGGGTGTGCACCTGATCCACAAGTACAGTTGTGTACTTGCCACAGGAAAGTTTATGGAGGCCTGCTATAAACTCTCACTCAAAATTTGATACACCTACACTTTTTATTGCTTACATACAGAAAAGCAATTTGTAGATGACAGTGACTTTTAAGTGTCAACTTTATACTATTCTGACTCAGTGTTTTGTCTATGAACTTTTCATCTTATGATGGTTCATAATGGCTGCTAGGAGGTCATTATGCAGATATTTTAATTGCTGATTTTCAGTGAATGTTGTGGAGGCACTGCAAGAATTCTGGCAGATGAAGCAGGCACGTGGAGCAGACTTGAGAAATGGTGCCCTGGTTATCTACGAGTCTGTTCCCTCATCTAGCCCACCATACATCTGCTATGTCACACTGCCCGGTGGATCCTGTTTTGGAAGTTTTCAGGTGAAAACAAACAAACAAAAAAAAAGGCTGTGTGAGAACTGTACATTCTTCTTTTATTGTTTTGTCAGCAGTACTTATATTGAAGCACTTTTACACATGAATTTCTCATATAGTTCACAACATGAAGAAGACAAATGTGTTTAGCAGTGGGTAGGATTTTGTTCTACTTTCTGTTTCTAGAGATTGTCATCCATTGGCAGTGCTGCATCCATGATTGTGACTTCACTTCTTTTGATACCAAGGTTGTGTTGCTGTGCCAGGTTCCTACACTTTTTTAAATTGTCAGCAACAATGATGATCTGTGGATGGATCTCATCTAAATACTGTTGTATGTGGAATATTTTATGTCAGATTACATTAAAGTACAAGAAAACTATGATTAAAAATGCAAGCAAGGAATATGGTATTCGTGAATTTCTAATGATGGAGGCTTTTAGAACACTTCAGACGTTCATGACAAAGATTTTGAGAAACTGGGAAGAACTGCTAGATATTTGCTCAACATTTTTGGTGTTCTCAAAAGTAGAAAGGAGCAAGATTTAGAATGGGCATCCAGGTAACTGGTAGCCTGTGTATTTGTATCTCTGTCTGTCATGCACTGTTCCTTGCAAACACTGCAAAGGAACAATTACTATAAATTTTTGTTTGGTGAGATCATGTGAGGAAATTAATCCAACAGCCATCTCCTCCTTCTCTTCAGATCGACTTACGGATGGGTTAGTGACTACTGCGATTTAGAACTTTTTCATTTCTTTGGTGAATAATAGTGAGATGGTACTTTCAGATGTGTCACAGCTTTTTTGAATTCATACCTACTCTTTGTTATGGTGATATTCCCATTTTCTGCAGTGCTGTGTCCTATGCATGGTTAAGTATCCTAACATTCAGGTGTGCTCCACATGCTTCTTGTCTCCTTCAACCTGCCACTCTTGCTGTTCATTCACCATGTCCTTTTGGCATTTATGTACCTCTGTTTCTTTATGTAGTGCATTTGATTACTGCAGGGTTTATTATTGAGTGTGTGGCAAATTTGTTACTGATTCCTGTATTTTATTTCTGCGGTATGGCCCAATGTAAGGTAACCTGAATGGTAACATATGAGTTTAGGTACACAGGAGACATATTTTGCTGTGGTCATAGAGTTATTTAGTTTCTTATGTCTGTTGTTGGGTCTGGTGACTCCAAAATATGATTAGAGTGTCTGAAAAGGTTTTTATTGAGGAACACACTTTTAATTTATGTGGGTAAGACCATGCAACTTTTTTCATCAAATGTTGTAGGTACCTCATTTCTAGATGAACCAAATTTCCCTGTATTTATGCATTCTCAGGTTGCATGGTGTAGACATTGATTACTTGTTTGGACTTCTGAAAGAACATTTGTCATGATCCCATATTGAGAAATTTATGTGATCTGTCTGAAGACCTACAGCCATTGTACATTGTGTGACATGTAAAGTAATGACTGATTCCAAAAAAAGTTTTATTTTATTTGGTCATCAACTACGATGCGGTCACCTTCAAAGTACATCCCTTGTGCATGCACACACCTTTTCCAGCATTGCTGCCATTGTTTGTAGCATTCCTGGAACGCAGTTTGTGGGATGTTGTTTAAGGCCTGCGTTACGGACTTCTGAATGTCTTCTGTTGACTCAAAATGGTGTCCTTTCACTGCCAATTTTACTTTTTGAAATAAAAAGAAGTCGCAAGGTGTGAGATCATGTGAGTAAGGAGGCTGCAGCATCACCATAATGCATTTGGTTGTTAAAAACTGTGCTCAACCGTGCAGCCCGCTGTTGCTCTGTGAGATTCCTGGGCACAAATTTTTCTCATCCCCAATCCTTCAGTCAGTATCAAATGAACGGTTTCCCAGTTCATGTTCACTTCATCAGCAATCATTCTGACTATTAATCTTCAATCAGATTGAATAAGTTCTCTTACCTGTGCTGTGTTGTAACCTGTCCGTGTTGTTGATAGTTGTCCGCTGTGCTGCTAATCTTCAACAAGGGTTTTGCCTTCAGAAAGCATTTTGTGCCAGCAAAAGGCTTGTGCTGTTGACATTGCATCATCTCCATAGGCCTGCTGTAGTTTTCCATGTGTTGTGGTGGCATTGTCTCCAAGTTTAACACCAAAAAAGCTGGCATACCACTGCACGATATTCTGTGCTTCCATTTCCACGACAAGGTTCACAAGCATGTCCTGACATGTCACGCACCTACTTCACAATGGGGCATTGGCATGCCATGCCATTGCAAGTAGGGATTCAGGAAGAACCAAGGTCAAAGGCTGTCTGTGTTAGCGGGATGCAGTATTGCCAGTACAGCTAGGAGAAAATTAATCTCATTGCACTATTGTCAGACCTCATATGTCTTCATCATGCTTGCTGTCAGCTTAAGTGTGTCATTAAGTATTCAGGGCTGCTGTATATTATGGGTATTTTGAACCATAGTGTATATGCACTACATATTTCTGTGTCTCTTCCTGTAGGGTTTTTTGGCATGTAATTCTAAGCAGTTAATCAATATGTGAGGCATGTGTTTAATGTATGAGTAATTTCTAGATCTCACTGTACACCTAAATTTGTTTTGATCCTGCAGTAGATTGTTGAACCAAATGAATGTATACTGTTGTTAGTAAATGGACCCATTTCATTAGTACCGCAGTTTTACAGGTGCTGTCTGGTTGCTTATATTATAAAAATGACCACATCCTGCTTACAGAATTGTCCAACAAAGGCAGAGGCTCGACGAAGTGCTGCGAAGATTGCCCTAATGAACTCTGTATTTAATGAACATCCATCCAGACGGATATCTGATGAGTTCATTGAAAAGGCTGTTTCAGAAGCCAGGGCATCATTCAAAGTGAGTGAACATAACATTCTGGGTGACAATATTGTTTTTTGTTTGTTTTGCGGATGGATCCACTGGTGACAAGTTCTATCACATATAGGAGTCTTTCACATGTTGTTGCTGTCAAACAAGTTATCAGAGGAAAGCTACCAAATGCCTGTGGTATGAATTTTGCACTTACATAGGGACATTATTTTACTTGTCAACTATCGGTTGCCACTTCATGTCAGCTCTTTATCATATTTAGTCCTCTTCGCTGACAACCCACATGGGAGGCAGAGAGGTAGTAGGCAGTGACAGTTGTTAGTTGTCAGAGAAAATAAGGATACGGTTTCAGACATGAGTGTAGTTTTGTACTGTTTTCAAGTGAATTTGTTGAATCAGTGTTACAAATTGACTGTGGTCTGAATATCAGGCTTATGTTAAAAAAATTAGGTAGACAATGTATTTCTGTGTATGGCAGACACTTTTTGTTATATGCATTTTATTCAGGTAGATTGTTCTTATGATTGTTAAATACTGAGGAGTTTATGGTTTGGTTTATTTTGTTGACCTCTATAGTAAAACTGTGTTTTACCAGAGTTGTAACATTTGAAGAGCCAAATGTTATGTCCTGTTCATGTTTTTTCATGTAATTTGGTTTTAAGGTTTGCTACATGTCAGGGGTTATACAGATGCTGATATGTAAAACCCATAAATTCTGAGAAACCAACCGCAACAACAACGGTGGCTCTGTTGGCAAATCCTGCTCCCACGTTTACGAAGGCTAAGGCCGCTTGACCCCTGGACAATGCAGCTGAAACTGCAGGAGATAGGAGAGGGTGAAGGCAAAAGTCCAGTGCCTTAAAACTGGGACCATTCAGCTAAGGGAGCACACCCCTACAGAAAATCATGCAGGTCTAGATGCACCAAGGTGGCAGCCCCACCACTAGACTCACCCAGCGACAGACCGGACGGGCTGGTAACCCATCCAGTGGATATCAAAACACTCATAAAATCCTCAAAAGGAAGAAATGTACCGACACTCAATGTGACTATATGGCTAGGTTTGACAGACAAAGATTTGGGAAACTGAAAGTAGCCACGTGGAATGTATGGGGAATTGCAGAGAAAATGGACGAATTACAGACCGAACTGCTGAAAAGGAATTGACATTGCCATTATAACAGAAACAAAGAAGAAAAATGAAGGATCAGAAGACATAGGCAATTACGTAATGATTTACTGTGGGGTGCAAGCCAACCAATGGGCTTCATCGGGAGTAGCAATTGCAATTAGGAAAGACTGGAAACACAAGATACAAGATTACACTTGGATTTTGGACAGAATTATTGAAACTAGAATAAAAGTACTGAATAGAAATTTTACAATAGTGGTAGTATATGCTCCAGTAGAGGGAATACAAAAGAATTTTACAGGGCACTACAACAAAGCATGGACAAAATCCCTAATAAGGAAAACATTATTTTAGCAGGAGATTTTAATGGAAGGATAGGCAACCAACCAATCCCAGAATGTATAGGACCATATGGAGAACAAGCAATGAACCACAATGGAGCAACATTGAGAGATTTTTGTGCATTTAATAAACTTAAAATAACAAACTCATTCTACAGACACAAAGTCATACACAAATTTACTTTGGAGGCAAGGGGGTCCAAGTCAATAATAGCCTACATGATTATAAATGATAGATTAAAAGCAACATCGAAGATACAAGAGTTTTTAGTGGAAGTGAAGTTGATAGTAACCACAAGCTAGTGGAAATTAAATTTAAATTTTTAACACATGCATAACATAGCTACGATAAAACAGACAAAACAGTATACAAAAAACCTCCATCATTTAAAGTACATTTGTTGGAATAAGAATCAATAAAAACTTTATGTAGAAACAGACTGAAAGGTGAACTTACACTGCTAACAAGAGCGACAGAGGCAGACTGGTTGAAAATTAAAGAGGCCATCACCAAAGCAGCAGAAGAGAGCATAGGGTATAAGAAGTGGAAGAATTGGAAATGGCTTCGGACGTGGAATGTCGAATTGCAACTTGCAATAGAGGAAAAGAAAGTTAGCTACAGAAATTATTTACAAAACAAAACAGTGGAACACTATATAGAATATAAAAAACACCGAGCAATAGTAAGGGAAATGACATGAAGGCAAAGAAGAAAGGATTGGGATAAATTTGTTAAGAAATTGGAAAGGGACATAACAGGAACACAAAGGCGGGGCTTTAAAATATTTAAATGGCTACAACTGCAAGAAAGAGTTAAACTTAAAATTGGTCCAATAACAAAAACAGAATGGAAAGAATACTATGGCTAACTTTGGAATGAGCAAGGCAGCAAGGGTGAAGAAGAATCAGAAGAGGAGAGGAGAAGTGAAGGGACAGATGACAATGAAGACATGATAACAATAGAAGAGCTAAACAAGGTACTTAAACAGGAAAAACTGTGGATTAGATAACCTACCAATGGAACTGTGGAAATTTGGTGGAAATGAATTCAAAATATGCTTACTAGAGCTGTTTAATAATATAATAGACAAAAATCAAATGCTGCCAGAATGGGAGACAGGAATGGTGATAAACATACACAAAAAATGAACAAAAAGCAAATGCGAAAACTACAGAGGAATACTTTATTGCCTACAGCCTACAAATTATTTGTAAACATAATTAAAAACAGACTAAATGAACATGTGGAAGACAAAATGGTAGAGGAACAGTGTGGCTTTAGAAAGGGACGCAGTTACACTGATGCTATATTTACGGTGCGACAGATAATTGAAAAAAGAAAAGAACACAACTTACCGCTATTTCTTTCATTTATAGATTATGAAAAGGCGTATACTAATGTGAACAGAGACAAGCTGTGGGAAATGATGGATAATAAAATTCCAAAGTATTTACTAAATAAAATAAAATGTATTTATGGGAATAGAAAGGTTAGGATTAAATTTAATGATGGTATATCTGAACCAATATACACAAACAAAGGAGTAAGACAGGGATGTGGCCTCTCACTGGTATTATTTAATATATACATTAATAAAATTATACAGGAATTTAAAAGAGTGATGAAGAAGGGTATACAATGAAATAATTGGAAATTAGTGAACAATATACTATGTGCTGATGACCATATTTTAATAGCCACATCAGAAGATGAGCTGCAAACAGTGGCATACCATCTAAACATTGTAGCAAGAAAATAAAAAATGACTATATCCAGTACAAAAGCAAAATCAATGGCAAAGTGGGGAAACCACATACAGAGGGTAAAAATTGTGATATTATGGAACAGGTAACAGATTTTAAATACTTGGGGTACCGTATATCAGAATAGAAACACGATTTGGATGACAAATTGCAAACATACAACAAAATAAATGGAGCTATATGGAGACATTTTGGAAAACAAATGAACAAAGAAACAAAATTAAGAATTCACAACATTACAGCTAAAACAGCATTGAAGTTTGGAATTGAAGCTTGGGTACTGAAGAAAAGAGAGGAACAACATTTAGAAACAGCACAGATGAAATTTTTGAGACACTTGGAATAACAAAACTTGATAAAGAAAAGAATCAGTGTTTTAGGGGAAAAAAATGGGAGCACAGAACATAGTAAAGGAAATGAAACAGTACAAGGAAAAGTGGCTACATCACATACAGAGGATGGACACAACCAAAACAAGCACAACAATATCAACCAAAAGGACGAGGGAACGTAGGATGACCGAGGAAGAGATGGAGGGACTAACTTCATCTTGAGGTTTAAGGAACAGGAAACATGCCTTACCCTTCACGAACATGGTGATGATGATGATGATGACATGTCAGATACAGGAAGTCACTTGTCTTGCATATTGTGTTAGAACACCAGAATATGTTAGCATTCTGGTAGAACTGTTTGAGTCTGGATAAGGACAATCTGGAGATTTACAAGAAGGGTATGGTTGCAGCCATTGACTCTTTTGCCCATTTCATTAATGTGTATAGTTTAATGAGTAACAGAAAACCAGTTAGTTGATATTATGAAACAGAGCTTTTGGAGACTACTTATACCAAGCTTCTGCGCATTCCCACCAATGGAACAAACGTTTGACATCAGAGCAACATCAAGGCCACTCAGATACTATGTGGTCTTGGATATAAAGAAAAGTAATTTTTGTTTCAGCAGTTTTTCTCCCCAGAAATGGAAAATAACAGTGGTGGCTAATGATAGTATTATGTTTTTAAGTTTTATTACTGTAATTGGCCGATCCCAGTGGCTGCATGGTCTAAGCTGAGGGCCTGTGGCTGTTGCTTGCTGGGATTGTGGGTTTGAATCTCTTTGGGGTCATGGATGTCTGTCTCTTGTGAGTGTTGTCTGTTGTCAGGTAGAGGTCTCTGTGATGGGTTGCTGAATGTGGCACGTGAATGTGATTGTGAACTTTGGTAATGAGGAGGTCCTGGCCCACTAAGGGCTGTTGCACTATGCATTATTCTGTAATTTATGCCTACTGTCTTGTACATAGCTCCTACATGTTTCAGCATACTGTTTCACCATTTTTAGGTAGCTGAAACCAGTATTTCTTTAAAACATACAGCAATCAAACAGGCCACAGTAAGTGTATGTATGGTATGGTATCAACAGTGCAGAATTTTACTGGTTTTGATTAAAATTATTTACATAAATATAATATAATGTTGGTGAACCTGTAATAATAATTAAAGGTGTGTGGTTTGTGACAGTCTCCCACCACACACCACACGATACACACCATATGGGGTTGGGATCCGATTTGGATCAAGGAAGAAAGGATGTTTGTACACAAATAATTAATTACAGCGTGGGCATGTATAATTTTTAAACATTTTTTCTTGTGTTGTCTTTACAGGGAGAACTTGAAGAGGCAGACAACCCAAAGACAGGTATTGGAGCTTTCCGCTTCATGTTGGAGGCCAACAAGGGCCGTACAATGTTGGAGTTTCAGGAACTGATGACTGTTTTCCAACTTCTGCATTGGAATGGCAGTCTCAAGGCCATGCGAGAGCGCCAGTGCTCACGCCAGGAGGTGGTGGCACACTATTCCAACCGTGCACTGGATGATGATATGCGTTCTCAGATGGCACTGGATTGGATTGCACGTGAGCAGGAGAATGCAGGGGCACTTGGACGAGAACTCAGACAGGCAGAACGGGAGCTGGAGACCGCACGTCTGGCTGGACGGGAACTCCGATTCCCAAAGGAGAAGAAAGATATCCTGATGCTAGCGCACACACAAGTCAGTGGTGCATTCCTAAGCTGATCATCATGCATATGTGCTACACATACACATACCCTAGTGCTTTCAGTGGTCTATATGCTCACACCAGTGGTTCCCATCTGCCAGCAGGTCGAAGTGTGTTTTTCAGTGGGAAGCAAGTGAGGTTTCAACATGAGTGTGTGTCACATGCAGTGGTAACATGCATTGTTACTCTTCCTTTTCCTGCCATTCTTCCTATGTCTTGGTAGATAAGACAACTACTGTTTAGTTGTATTTATTAAAGTCAAATGCATAGGTAAGTCACTGAAGATTAAAAATAAATGCATTCCAGGAAAATGGACATAGTTGCAAAGTTCATGTCCATTTTTTTTATTACTGGTACATACTACATTGTTTGCTAGAGAAAAAGTCTTAGGGAACAGGGGTAATTTGTTTTATGGTTCCATTAAAGGAAATGGTAATAATTTTGATTTTTAAAGGTCATTAGTTATTGAGTTTAATCCAGCATGCAAACAGTACATTGGGAAAGAAAGTTACAGGTACCTATTTTCTTGAACACTCCAGCCCCTGAGTAAATCACACAACCCACTTTTTGAGAATAAAATCTCCAAAAACTTACATGAATTTCATGTAATGAAGTATTAAAGTGTACTTACTGTCCTGAGATAGTCTGCCATTGCAACATTGTATTTTCTGTGATCTGATATCCTGCTGCTTGATGGGATTTGTGTTTGTTAAAACTTGTATATTTCATTTCAAAATACAACTTTATTGATAATACAGTTATATTACACACACACATGCCCGCACGCATGCTTGACACACTAAAACCTGCATTATGAGTTAGTTTATATTATAATCTAAAAAAGTAACTGGAAGGGTTTTCAAGCAGTTGTATTCTGCCAGTTTCATGAGAAACAAACGACATGCTGTTTCCAGCCATGTGACCATTAAACTGCACACCCCATTTGTTGGCAACACCTTTTTATGGAAAAAATTATCCTGGTTGTTCTTGAAAATGTGTACTAATTTCCTTTAAATGAATACATATTACAGATATTACAAGAGGTAATACATTTTAGGGGAGGATACAGTGTACATCAGGGTGCACAAATCCAGGGTGCCACGTTGCTATGGCAACTAAATTTTATACAGTGGCACCTATCATTTGTAGGCGTTCAATATTGAACTTCATTCATGTCACCCTTCTAGTGCCTAGGATTTTGGTGTGGTTTCTAGATTTTTGGAAAATTTGTGCACCTTTGATGTACCTTTGCAGTTGGTGATACCATTTTGATTAATGCAACTTCTGGTGAATGATGTGCTGTCAATGTATTGGTTATTATTTTTGGTGAAATGCCTGTTTGTCATTCTAAATACTATAATGACCTTGTAACTTTTTCTTAGCAGATTCAGAAATGTACTTTAGAGTGCTTTGGGTGCAATCTAGCTGAATGCTGTGATGATAGAAATACTGCTGGGAACCACAGAGCACACATTTCTGCTTCGTCATGTAGGGATGCTGGAGTGGACAGACTGATGCTAGTCCGGCTGTGCTGTCGCTGCCTCACATTAACACAAGCTTGGAGTAGGGTGCTGGTGTACATAATAACTAACAGACATGGCTTGTTATTGTTGAATCTTTATATATCCAAAGGGATAATTACTGTCACATCACTACTACATGTACTGCCACCATTTTTATTAGCATGTTTGGTATCAACATAATCAATGTGATTATTCTTACAATTAATTTTGTTATCATAAAGTGTCTGAGATGACCTTCTCTAGGGAAGGTAGTGACATAACATTACACTGTATTGACTTCTTTAATTTGCACAAACTTAACTGCACATTGATCTTTACAATTTCTGGAACTAATGTAAGTGTGGAATGTGTTTATACTTGTATTATAAGGAATTGAGAGATGGTGCCACACGTAAAGAATTATTAAAGCTATCCAGTTACAGGCCCTTAGGGCTCCATGCAGTTTCCAGGATTTCTAGACAGTTATCATGCGAAGGTTGTAAGGTTGTCAGCCCTAGGCACTGGCCACCTATACACCCAGGAGATATCCCTGGTTCTCATTTCTGTTAGAGACTGTGTCAAACTCAGAGCCATAATGTAGCCAGAAGGATTAAGTCAATAAAAAATCCTGAAGATCCCATTTAGAATCAAACCCATGACCTGTCAGCATGTAGCACAATGCCTCAACCAACTGCAACACTGTGTGTGAAAGTTAAACTCATATAATATGGGAATTCAGAGATGGTACCACATGTGAGAAGTTATATAATATGGGAGTTTAGAGATGGTGCCACATAAGAAGAATTATACTCTTATAGTAGGGGAATCCAGAGTTGGTGTGTCATGTGAAGAAACGAAACCTTTATTGGTGTTCCATTGCATATCATCTGTTCTTTATATATGGGCTACAGTTTATGAAATTTACTTCAGGAAGGTTGTTATTAAAAGGTTTATTCTTTGTGTTGTTAATTTAACTGTGGCAAATGCAAGTACTGTGTACAGTGGGATTTACATGTGGCAGCTTAATTTATTTTTCTTCTCTTATACTTAATGTGCTCTGACAGGAAAAGATGTTATTTAGACAGCAGATTCTTGCCTGATTGCCATTTACCTCATTTACACAGTAAATTTTAGTCATTTTTGTCATATGTGTAATTTTCATGCATACATCCCTGTACTCAGTTCATATTTCACTTTTTCAGATACACTGGAACTTTATTAAATTATGTTTTGTAGTTTCTGTGGCATTAACTTGGTTAGCCATATAAATTTATTTACATTTTGAATAGCTCTGCCTCATAGAGTTACTTTGTAGTACCTGCATGAATATTTATTTTTAAATTGCAGAAATAGAATTCACTCCTTTATCAGTCATCCTGGTAGGGTTTTTTGTGCTCTGTTAAGCTGCATGTTCAGATTGTTTAGCCTCTCATGGGGCTTGTTAGACATTAAATGGCCTTTGACCGTTTTCGATGTGTTCCAAATGGAAACTGATTACTGTGTTTGATTTCTTCACATGGCAATGGACATCTGTGCTTTTGACATGAATTTACATATTTCAGGTGCTCTGTAAGGATTTACTAACATCAAGAAGGATCAATAACAAATATCTGTTATCTCTGGTACACATAAACATGTAAGACATACTGGGACTTTTTCTAATGGCCTGTGATTAAGCCCCACTTTCTGTCAAAGTTCATATTTATTATTATCATCATCATCATCATCATCACCATCATCATTATTTACTAGCAACCACTTCACCATGGCTGCTGATACTACTACCACTGCAACTACTACTACTACTATTACTACTACCACCACTACTACTACTACTACTACTGCTTCTGCTGCTGCTACTACTACTACTACTACTACATGTGCTGTGTTTTTATAAATACATTTTTTTTATTAATTTGTTACTTTTCTTCTAGTGTCATAATTAAAGTGGAAACTCACTGTGCAGTTCATTCATTGGTTAAAATGTGTCATGTCATGAATGTTCAGTGCATATTGTCAGTTGGTTGTATGTCATTTGTTAATATTTGGCTGGTG
>Ga0209755_10006122_pt1 | contig 13423 bp, 8 predicted proteins | sample TergutCo191P1_FD_187301 | JGI IMG/M metagenome (GOLD analysis project Ga0209755, IMG submission 187301) | Cornitermes sp. P1 segment gut microbial communities from Petit-Saut dam, French Guiana - Co191P1 (SPAdes) (version 2) | ecosystem: Host-associated > Arthropoda: Insects > Digestive system >... | reverse complement strand
CGCCCGCGCCGCCCGCTGCCGCGCCAACACCAGCGCCGCCGGCATCCCCAACAGCGCCTATCCCCGCTACACCAGCGCCGCCATCCCCAGCAGCGCCAATCCCCGCTACACCAGCGCCGCCGCCATCCCCAGCAGCGCCAATCCCCGCTACACCAGCGCCGCCGCCATCCCCAGCAGCGCCAATCCCCGCAGCGCCAGCGCCACCAGCGCCGCCGCCATCCTCAGCAGCGCCAATCCCCGCAGCGCCAGCATCCCCAGCAGCGCCAATCCCCCCAGCAACGGCATCCCCCGCAGCCCCCTCCCCGTCGGCGCCGCTATCGGGAGGCGCTGCGGCGGCAGGCGGCGAGGGAAGGCGGCGCTCGTCCTGGCGGATGAAGAGCTCGCCGGTTATTCCGTGATCCCGGCCGACAAAGCGCACCAGAAAGGAAACGAAGCCGTCGGGGGTTTCCTCGCCGCTGCCGAGCCGGAAGGAGCGCGGGTGAACGGCGTCCAGCGCCGCCATGAAGTCCTCGACGAACACCCGATCCACGGACGAGAGAATCGGGGCGGCGGGGTTGCCGGCAAGCAGCGCCGCGGCGACCCGCCCGGCGAATTCGTAGGAAGCCCTGGAAGCGCGGCCGGGGCCCAGGGGGCCTATCACCGTGTCCACGGGGTAGCGCAGGGGCTCGTCGCGGCGCGGGCGCAGAAGCTCCATTGGGACTGTGCCAAAGCCCGCGTCGTCCGCGGCGGCGCCGGGGGAAAAAACTGCGGCTGCCGCCAGCAGGAGCGGCAGGGCTTTGATTTGCGCTCGCATCTTGCTACCAGTATAGAACATTGCGCGGCTTTATTCTATAATCCCGGGGTATGGGCGCTTCGATGCAGGCTTTTTTGACCGAGGGGTTTTCCTGCCCCGTGAGGGACGCGCTTTGGGGGCATGTTTACCTCACCCCGGAGCTGTCGGCGCTGGCCGAGTCCGCGCCGTTCATGCGCCTGCACCGCATTTTGCAGCTAGGCCCCGTTCACAGGCTTTACCCAGGCGCCACCCACACCCGCGCAAGCCACTCGATCGGCGTGTGCCATTTGGGGCGGCGGCTTTTGCAGAGCCTGGCGGGGCGCGGCGCCGACTGGATCAGCCGCGAGGGCGCCATGTCGTTTCTTTGCGCCTGCCTCCTTCACGACCTGGGGCATTTTCCCTACACGCATTCGCTCAAGGAGCTGCCCCTGCGCTCGCACGAGTCGCTCACCGGCGAGATAATCATGAGCGAGCCAATGAAAAGCCTGATCGCCAAGTGCGGCGCCAGCCCGGAGCTGGCCGCCGCGATTGTTGACGAGAGCCGCGCCGGCGGTGGAGACGGCGGCGCCGGAGACGGCGAATTGCTTTTTTACCGCAAGCTCCTTTCCGGCTGCCTTGACCCGGACAAGCTCGACTACCTGAACCGCGACGCGCGCTTCTGCGGGGTTCCCTACGGGATACAGGACGTCGACTTCGTGCTTTCCGGGCTTGCGCCCAGCCGCGAGAGGGGCGCCGACATAGACTCGCGCCTCATCCCGAACGTCGAGGCGATTCTTTTCGCGAAGTACCTGATGTACCGGACGGTCTACTGGCACCGGCAGGTTCGCGCCTGCACGGCCATGATCAAAAAAGCGCTGCTCGAGGCGCTTGAGTCAGGCAGCGTCGCCGGCGAGGAGCTTTACGGCCTTGACGACCAGAGCCTGTTCGCGCTGCTCAGGGAAAAAACCGGCAGCGCCCTGGCGCAGGCGGCGTGGAGCGGCAGGCTGCACGCGGCCGCCGCGGAAATCCCCTACAGCGAGGCCGGCCATGCCTGCCTCAGGGACATCAAGAAGCGCTCCCTCTTCGAAAAGCGCCTCGCCGACGAGGCCCGCGCAAAAGGCCTGGAGATCGGCTCAGGCGGCCTCATCATCGACCTGCCGGAGCCGGTATCGTTCGAGGCCGGGCTTTTCGTGCGCGACGAGGGGCGCCCCTTCTCCGAAAGCACCAGCGCCTTCAAGGCCGAAACCCTCGGCTCCTTCGTCAGAACGCTTTACACCGTCAGGATATTCGCCGGCGCGGATTTTCGCAGAAATGCAGTGACATCTGAGCAATTATGTGTTATACTTAATGGGGCGGGGAATTGGCTTCGCGCGTGACCTGATGACCTTACCAGGCGAATAGGGGGCTGCTTTATGGAACTGCACAATGTTGCGGAAGACATCGTTTTCGGCGTGGTACAAAAAATGTTCGACTCAATCACGGCAAAGGGCAACCCCGACGAGCTGTGCCTTTGCGAGCAGTGCAAAATGGACACCATCTGCTACACCCTCAACCGCATCGAGCCGCGCTACATCATCTCCAGCAGGGGCATCGGCCACATCGAGCGCGACTGGACCTGGAAGCAGCAGATAGAGGCCGACGTTGCCACTATTGCGTACAAGGGGCTAAGGATCGTCAATCACAAGCAGCGCCCAACCAGCTCCCACGACGGCAGCGCTCCCGAAAAGAAAGTGCGAAAGGGCCCGATCTTCGACATCCCGACCATCATCGGCCGGCTTTTCGACGGAAAAACCTTCGCGCCGCTCGCCGACATACAGGTGGAGCTTTGGAGCGGCGGCGCCCCGGTTCCCATGCGAAACCAGAACTGGCAAAACCCCTTTTTCCTGGCCTCGAAAACCCCCGGCACCTACACTTTCTGGCCGGCGCCGCTCCCCGCCGAAACCGAGGACGAAAACCGCCTTTTCCACTACTCCCTGAAAATATCCGACCAGCGCTACGAGCACGTGGTCTATCCCTTCCAGGTTCGCGCGGAAAGCGGCCGCCCGGCGGCGCCGCAGTCCCCGGGCAAGACCTTCAAGCTGCCCGACCTGTACCTTTTCCCCCCCGGCGAAGCGGAGATGAACGACTAGGCAGCGCCGGCCAGCCGAAGCTGCCCGCGGGCCTTTGAGCCGGCGCCGCCGGCGCTTTTTCGGGAAGGGGGGAATCGAACCCCCGACCTTCTGCTCCCAAAGCAGACGGAATAGCCGCTATCCAACTTCCCGCAGCGAGGCAGCCAGCGCTTCCGCCGGCTGCCTTTGGCATTATGCCGTTTTTCGCCGATGTCATCAAGCCGGGCGCCGCCAGGGCTTCACGGAATTCAGGTACTCGATTACCCGCAGGCCGTCGGCGGCGCTGGACACGGGCCTGCGCTCCGGGTCTTTCGCGCAGGCGACGGCGTCTTTGACCATATTGGCAAAGTAGCCGGTGGGGCCGGAAAAGGATTCGGCCGAGCGCCGGAGGGAGCGGAATTTTTCGGCGTAGGGGCTGGGGGCGCTTTCCCAGATTTCGAAGACGCCGTTGCCGATTCTGAGCCGGCCTTTCTCGCACGAAAATTCCATCTCAAAAACCAGGTGATCGCGGCCGGCGCCTATTTCCATCACAGCAGGAACGGCTGCCGCGCCCGGGCGCAGCAGCTCGCCCTCAAGCCACGCGGTGCCAGCCCTGGATGCCAGCCCTGCGCCGCGGCTGCGCCTGTGCGCCAAAACCGAATCTGTCAAAAACATTAGCGCATCGGCAAGGTGCGTGCCGTCGTGCCACAGAACATCCAAAAGCCGCTTCGCAACGCCCATGTAAAGAACGGCGCGGGCGCTTAGCAGCCTGCCCAGGCTTTCGCCGGCCAGCGCTTCCCTGGCGCGGATGTAGTCCGCCGAGTAGCGCCGCTCGTGGTTGGCGATGATGGCGGTTCTGGGGCCGGAGGAATCGCGCCGGCCGGCAAGCCGCGCTATCTGGCGCGCCTGGCCGATGCTGTCGGCAAGCGGCTTTTCGCAGATCACGGCTGGGACGCGAAAGTCTGCGGCAAGGCGGCAGTACCTGTAATGGCTGTCCGGGTGGGTGGCAATGGCGAGAATGCTCGGCTTATGCGCCTCAAGCATTTCGGCGGCGTCGACGTAAACCGGCGCCTGCCAGCGCTGCTCGAAAAGCCGCCGGCGCTCCTCGTCAGCGTCGCAGCCGGCGACAAGCTCGCAGTCGGGGTTCGCGGCGATGGCGCCGGCGTGGGTGCAGGGCTTCTCGCGCAGCGCGTCGTCCTCCAGCAGGCTTGCGATGCGCCCCAGGCCAACAATGGCGGCGGAAAGTTTTTGCGAAGTGTTCATGCCCCTTGCATTGTCCATGTTTTTCGGCCCGGCTGCAAGCGCCGCCCGCCCCGCAAAGCGCGGCGCGGCTTGAAGCGCAAGGCAGCGCCAATTTCCTTGACAGGCGGCAAAAGCCGTGGGACAATTCTGCAAACGCGATTTCCTGGGGGCCCGGACATGCCAAAATACCTAATAGCGATTGACCAAGGGACGACGAGCTCGCGCGCCGCCGTCTTCGACAGGCAGGGCAGGCTCGTCCAAATGGCGCAAAAGGAGTTTGCGCAAATTTTCCCCAAGCCCGGCTGGGTGGAGCACGACCCCATGGAGATTTACTCCTCGCAGATAGGCGTGCTGGCGGAGGCAAAGGCGCGCGCCGGCATAACAGCCGGGGACGTCGCGGCCATCGGCATCACCAACCAGCGCGAAACGGCGATCGTGTGGGAGAAGGCCACCGGCAGGCCCGTCTGCAACGCCATAGTCTGGCAGTGCCGGCGCACCGCGGATTACTGCGACAGCCTCAAGGCCAGCGGCTTTGACAAAATCATTTTGGAAAAAACCGGCCTCATCGCCGACGCCTATTTTTCCGGCACCAAGGCGCGCTGGATACTGGAAAACATTCCCGGCGCCAGGGCAAGGGCCGAAAAGGGGGAGCTGCTCTTTGGCACGGTTGACACTTGGCTGGCCTGGAACCTCACGAAGGGCAAAATTTTTGTCACGGATTACAGCAACGCCTCGCGCACCATGCTGTTCAACATTCACTCGCTGGAGTGGGACAGGGACATTTTGGCGGAGCTGAACATTCCCATGCAGATGCTGCCGGAGGTCATGCCCTCGAGCTGCGTGTACGGCAGCACCGCGCCAGGCATACTGGGCGGGGAAATTCCCATCGCCGGAATTGCGGGGGATCAGCAGGCGGCGCTGTTTGGGCAGTGCTGCTTCGAGCCCGGCGCGGTGAAAAACACTTACGGGACCGGCTGCTTTATTCTCATGAACACCGGCGAAAAAGCCGCCGAGTCGAAAAGCCGGCTGCTGACAACGATCGCCTGGGGCATTGGCAGTAAAATTGAGTATGCGCTGGAAGGCAGCGTCTTCATCGCCGGCGCCGCGGTGCAGTGGCTGCGCGACGGCCTGCGGATGATCGACAGCGCCGCGGAAGCCGAGAGCTATGCGCTGAAAGCGCCGGACTCAGGCGGCATGTACGTGGTTCCCGCTTTCGTCGGGCTCGGCGCCCCTCACTGGGATCAGTACGCGCGAGGCGCCATCGTCGGCATTACGCGCAGCGCCGGCAGGGAGCACTTCGTCCGCGCCACGCTGGAGTCCATCGCCTATCAAAGCCGCGACGTCATCAAGGCCATGGAAACCGATGCCGGCATGCCGATAAAAAGCATTCGCGTCGACGGCGGCGCTTCCGTCAACAATTTTCTCATGCAGTTTCAGGCCGACATTCTCAACACCGAAGTCATCCGCCCAAAGGTCGTCGAAAGCACTGCGCTGGGCGCGGCTTGCCTGGCGGGCCTCGCCGTGGGCTTTTACGCCGACAGGCAGGAAATCGCGAAAAACATGGCGCAAGACAGGGCGTTCAAGCCTTCGATGCAGGAGGCCCAAAGGGCAAAGCTGGTTGCCGGCTGGAAAGAGGCGGTCGCGCGCTCGCTCGGCTGGGAGAAAGCGCCCTGAGCCCGCTTACCCGCTCAGCAGCGCCAGCTCTTCCCGCACTTTTTCCGCCAGCTCCCCCGCGGCAGCGCCGAGCGGCGCCATGCGGTTTTCCTTTTCGCTGCGGCGCTTGATCTCCACCGCGGGGGGGGACTGCGCTAGCCCCTTGTCGCCGATCAGCACGCGCCAGGGTATGCCGATGAGATCTGCGTCGTTGAACTTGACCCCGGGGCGCTCGGCGCGATCGTCCAGCAGGACTTCCAGGCCGGCGCTTTCAAGCTCCGCGCAGAGGCGGTCGGCGACGGCCTTCGCGGCGCCGTCGTATTTGATAGGGACAATGACAACGTGGAACGGCGCGACGGAAGCCGGCCAGACTATGCCGGCCTCGTCGTGGTGCTCCTCGATGACCGAGGCAAGCGCGCGGTCAATGCCGATGCCGTAGCTGCCCATCGTCGGGGTTTGGCTTTTGCCGTTTTCGTCGAGGTAGCTCGCGCCCATGCTGCCGGTGTACTTGCAGCCCAGCTTGAAAATGTGGCCAAGCTCGTTGCCCTTTTTTTCGTACAGCTCCCCGCCGCATGCGGCGCAGGCGTCGCCGGCCTTTGCGGTGCGCAGGTCGCCGGACATCCACGGCGAAAAGTCGCGGCCGTAGGCGACGTGCCTGTAGTGCAAATCCTTTTCCAGCGCGCCTGTCACGGCGTCGCTCATGCCGGCAACCGAAAGGTCGGCGACGACAGGCAGCGCCTCAAGGCCAACGGGCCCTGCAAACCCAACGGGGGCGCCGGTCAGCCGCGCCACGTCCGCGTCGGAGGCAAGCGCCACTTCAGAGGCCTTCACCAGCGCCGCCAGCTTCGCCTCGTTCAGCTCGAGGTCGCCGCGGATGGCCGCCGCGAAAAAGGCCTCGGGGTATGCGCCTGCGGCGGCTCCCGCAGCGCCGGCTTTCGAAGGCGGCGCGTCCTGCGCGGCTTTTTTTCGCTCGAGGCTTTTGCAGCCGGGCGCCGCCGAAAGATCAAGCTCGACGTTGACGGCGCGGTATATCAGCGTTTTTATGAACTGCGCCGGCCTCATGGCGCTGCCGTCGGCGTTTTTCAGAAACGCGCAAAGCTCCTCGATGGTTTTCACGTTTGGCGTTTCGACTTTCTCGCGGGGCGGAGCCTCGGGCGCCGAAGAATCCAGCCCGCCCGCAGGGCCGGGAGCGCAGCTCGCCTTTTCCACATTGGCCGCGTAGTCGCAGCCCCTGCACAAAATCAAAGTGTTGTCGCCGATCTCGCTTTCCACCATGAATTCCTCGGAGCCCGATCCGCCCATGGCGCCGGAGTCGGCCTTCACCGGAATCACCGAAAGCCCGCAGCGCCTGAAAATGCGCCGGTACGCGCGGCCCATCGCCTGATACGTTTCGTCCAGGCTTTGATCGTCGCAGTGCCAAGAGTACGCGTCCTTCATCATGAACTCGCGCCCGCGCATCACGCCGTAGCGCGGCCGAATCTCGTCGCGAAACTTTGTGTTAATCTGGTAAAGCGCAAGCGGCAACTGGCGGTAGCTGGCAAGCTCGTCGCGCACGATGGCGGTGAAGGCCTCCTCCGCGGTCGGCGAAACTACAAAATCATTGTCAAGCCGGTTTTTCGCGCGCAGCATCCCGTCGCCCATCGAGTCCCAGCGCCCGGATTCCTTCCAAATCTCGCCCGGCAGCACCACCGTCGGCTTTATCTCCAAAGCGCCAATCGCGTCCATTTCCTCGCGCACGATTCTCTCGACCTTGCGAAAAGCGCGCAGCCCAAGCGGCAGGTAGGCGAAAAGCCCGTTGGCAAGCCTGCGGATCATGCCCGCCCGGAACATCAGCCTGTGGCTGGCGATAACCGCGTCCGCGGGAACTTCCCGCAGCGTGGGAATAAAAGCGCCGCTGTATTTCATTGCAACCCCTGTTTCGCGCGGCCGCGGCCGCATAGTCTGGGCACACTATACCGGTTTTTGCCCGGCGATACAATCGGGGCCAGTGCCGCTGCCAGCGCCCGCTGCCAATCCGCTGCCAAGCGCCGCCGCTGCCGCCGTCAGACGCGGCCTCGACAAAGCCGCGCGGTTTCATGCTATAATCGCTGGCATATGAACGCAGCCGCATGGGACAGGTTTGCCAAGGCAAGGGAGCGCTGCCGCAGCGAAATTGCGCGGCTGCAAAAAAGCCTGCCGGAATTGCAGGAGCTTTTGCAAAAATTTGTTGACAGCCGCAGCCCCTCTTACCGGGTCGACACGCCGGTCGTGTACAACGGCGCTCTTGACGATGTCACCCGCGACAGCGAGATACGCCTAATCCTGGTGGGCGACAACCCCGGCCGCCGCGAGCAGGCCGCGGAGAACCGGCGCTACCTGGTCGGCCCGTCCGGAAAAATCGCCGAAAAATTTTTTCGCGAGAACCCGGCGCTGGGCATCGACTTTCGCGCAAATGTCATCATCCTTAACAAAACGCCGATCCACACGCCGCGCACAGTGGAGCTGCGCGAGCTTTGCAAACTGGGCGGCAGCGCCTTTGCAGCAGCGCTTGCCGAGTCCCAGCGGATCATGGCGCGCCTGCTCGGGGAATTCCAGCAAGCCGGCGCCGGCGAAAACGGCGCTGCGCTGCCCGTCTGGATAACAGGCTACTCCGAAATGAAAAAAGGCGGCGTCTTCGAGGCCTACACAAACGAGCTAAAGCGCGCATACGGCGGCAGCGCCAGTGGCGGCGCCAGCAGCGGCGCCGCTAACAATGCCAGCAATGCCAAGAGCGGCGCGGCAGGAAGCGCCAGCAGCGCCAATGGCGGCGATCTCAGCGACACGATTTTTCTGTACCGCCATTTTTCGATGAACCAGTTCACGACAGACCTCAAGCGCCAGGCCCTTCCCGGAGAGCCGCTCGCGCAGGCGCTGGGCAGGATCGGCAGGGCATACAGGCAGCGATTTCTGTTCTGACGAAAAGGCAAAGCGCTGCCAGGCGCAAAGCGGCTGACGGCGAGCGCCGCCAGAAAAAGCGCCGCTGCCAGCAAAAAGCGCCGGGGAAATAGCGGCAAGCCAGGGCAGCGCCGCGCGGAATTTTCCGTGGCTGCCATCGGCCAGAAAAACGCATTCCGCGAATTCCTTTTCAATGCCGCATGGCCACATAAAAATTGCAATTCTGTTCACGACAAACTTCTGTTTCCCGCCATCGGGCTAATCCAGGCTACCTTCGGACGGACCCCAAAGGGGCTAGGCGAAAAATCGAGCCCTGGCGTTCCATAAACGAGGCGAAGCCGGGAAAGTCGCCGCGCAGGGTTTCGAAGTTCCCGTCGCGAAGCATCGCCGCGTATTCCTCGATTGGGATGACGCGGGTCGCGCCTTCCGCTTCGATGCGCACCTTGACCATGCCTTCCCTGCGCCCGCCTTGCCAGTCCCAATTGCCGTCATCGACGAAATGCATTCCGGCGATCCTGTCCAGCCGCATCGTTCCGGAGCCGTCGAACGCGACCTCATATAACGTCGTGTCGCCTGGGGTATGCCACCATATAAAGTCATCCACGATGTAGATTCGCCCTTGGTCGCACGCATAGAAGTCCAGATCCCCAAAGCTACCGACCTCGATGTACTCGCCGCTGACGTATGCATGAAGAGTCGTTCTTGGAATCCAGGCCGCTTCCGACAAACCCCAGCGAATGGCGATTTCCGGAATGCCGTCGTTGTTGAAATCAAATATACGATACTCTATGGCGACTTCATCGCGAGTCGGAGCCTGCCACGGAAATCCGCTCAGAAATTCCTGCGCCGCCGCGCGCCCGCGATCGCTTATCGTTCTTTCCATCGTGTCTATCAAAATCGCGCCAGAGCCGGAATCCCGCGATGCGCCGAACCCCAGCGCCGCGCCAAGATCAAACAGGGGGAAGTAGCTGCCGCCGTCTATGCTGGCAACGTCGAAGCCGAGTTCGACAATGAAGTGCCTGCGCGCCACATGGATCATGTTTATCCCGCCAAAAACGATGCCCGTTTCCCTCGCGACCGTCGCCAGCGTGACCGCCCGATCCGCGCCGCCCGTTTCCCAGCCCGCCGGGGACGGCGCTCCCCTTTGCAAAAAATCAAACCTCTCGTATGATCTGACCGGCCTTACGCTGAACCGCGCCCGCGTTCCGACCAGCATATAGGCGATGTCATTGATGCCGAAAAAGCGCCGCCCATCCACCTCCCAAGCCGGCGCGGAAAACTCGCGGCCGTTCACGCGCACGGCGACAGTCGTGGGAACGGCGACGGAGCGAATTCTTTTGTAAATGAGCCTGAACCTTATTTCCTGCTCCCCAAGCCACTCCCACCTGTCCAATGGTTCGTCGCGCTCCTCATCGAAATCTTCGTTAATGCGAAAGATCCTCAGGAACGAATGCACCTCGTAAACTATAGTGTCCTCGTCATCGTAGCGCAGGTACCAGGAGGCGCTGCTGCCATGGCCGTCGGCGACGGAAGACCATATCAGCATCGAACCGTTGCCGACAAGAAAGCTGAAATCGTCTCGCGTCACCTCCCGAATCACATGCGAATTCCTGGCCATGCCACCGATCTGGGCGATGCGCAGCCGGCCGTCCCCGCCCATTTCCACGACGATCCTGGCGCCCGCCATTTCCCGCGCGTCCAGCGGGCTTTCCATGTTATTTATATGAAGGATTTCGTACCGATAAAACTCGAACGCGCCGGCAAACCTGCCCGCGTCTTTCGCCGCCGGCGTTTGGGTTTCGGGCGCGGGCGAATTGACCATTGCCGCGTCGAAGGCCGGCCCTTTGCCGCCCCCGTTCGCGGCGCGCGGCTCGACGACGAAGGATCGGCCGGCGCGCGCTGGCGCGTCGTCGTCCCTTTGGCACGAGGTCGCGGCGAGCGAAAACGCCGCGAGCGTCGCAAGCGCAAAAATCGCAATTCTGTTCACGATAAACCCCTTTTAAGGCATTATACTCTGCTTTTACCGAAAACGCCATCTTGCAACCGCGCGGCCGATCGCGGTACAATGCTCAGATGCATTTCAATTGAAAAAAGGAGCCACCTATGCCATCAGAACGCAAGCCCCATGCCCTTCGCCGCACAAACAGGCTTGCCATCCGCACCAGCGTGCTGTATTTTGTCATTCCCGCAGGAGCCATGGGTTTTTTCATAGCGCTTGGCAGCTACATATCCAATACCATCGCCGACGATTTCGCCCAAAGGCTGGCGCGGCAGTATTCGATCGAAGCCGCATCGAATTTTCTGGTTGGCACAAACTCCCACTTTGTGCTGATGCAGCAAATTTCTCGATCCACTACGATATCCCGATGGCTCGCAAGCGAAAACGATTTGGAAAGCAAAGCCGCAGCCTTCGAGGAAATCATGGGCTTTGCGTCTCATGTGCCGGATCTCTATCTCATGTTCACGGTCTATGACACTTTGCAGGGCTACGATTTCGACATCGACCTCACATTGGAGGAATTTGCGCCATGGGGCCGTCTTTACGGCGGCGCGGTGAGCCAGTGGTTTTTCGATACCAGAGATGGCGAGATGCCGTTTATCCTAAATGTGCAGCGCACCAGGCCGGTTGACGGGCATTGGGATCTCTATATATGGTCCAATCACAGGATGTATTACCACGGGCGCTTCGTGGGGGTTGTCACTGTCGGCACGCCCTTTGAGGATGTCTTTGATGCCGTATTTGGAAAGTTTGACGCGGCCACTAGGCGCGGCTACATCATTGACAGGAACGGCGCCGTTCGCGTGGACAGCGCCATGCTTTTAGCTGTTCACGAACAGGGGATTCCGATCTTTCCGGCCCTGCCGGAAGCTGTCGACAGCCACGCGCTATACGACAACATCAACAGACATTTGCAAAATAAAATCGCCGGCATATTTCCGCCTGCCCTGGAGCCGCGCGATGCTATAGCCCTATCCACAAGCATATACCGCTACGCCAGCATTGCGCCCATAATCGGGACGGACTGGTCGGTGGTGGTGCTTTCAAACCATGCCAGCGTCTTTGACGGGCGCTACGCGTCGCTGATCGCCAGCGTTTTTGCGGTGCTTATCCTGTCCGCGCTGATCGGGAGCATAGCGGTGCGCCGCATGGCGCTAGTGCCATTGTTCAAGCTGACCCAGAGCGCGGCGGCGGCGGCCCGGGTAACCGAAGAAGCGGATCTTTTTGGCCTGGAGCGCAAGGACGAGATTGGCGAGCTGGCCCGCACCGTCCAGCGCATGAGGGCCGGCCTGAAATCCGCCAACTCGGATTTGGTCGTGGTCATGCGCGAGAGGGAGCAGGCGAACGACAGCCTCCAGTCCACGGCGTCCCAGCTTGAAGTGGCCTTGAAGGACGCCAAGGCGGCCAGCCGCGCAAAGAGCAATTTTCTCGCCACCATGTCCCATGAGATACGCACCCCAATGAACGCCATCATCGGCATGAGCACCATCGGCAAGGGCGCGGAGGGCGCCGAGCGCAAGGACTACGCCTTTGAAAAAATCGAGGCGGCTTCCAACCATCTGCTGGGGATAATCAACGACGTGCTGGACATGTCCAAAATCGAGGCCGGCAAGATGGCCCTTATATGCGAGCCTTTTTGCCTGGAGCACGCCCTCCAAAAAGCGCTGGCGGTGAACCATTTCCTTTTGGAAGAGAAGCGGCAACGGCTTGCGGTGGATCTGGGCGAGGACATTCCGCCCTTGCTGCTCGGCGACGACCAGCGCCTGACCCAGGTGCTGACCAACCTGCTTTCCAACGCCGTCAAGTTCACGCCGGACGAGGGGGAGATTCGGATCGAGGCGCGGGTAATGCAGCGCGAGGGCGACGCCTGCGCGCTGCGGTTCGATATCATCGACCATGGCATTGGCATCAGCCCGGAGCAGCAGAAGCGGCTGTTCACGTCCTTCACGCAGGCGGAGGTAAACACCACCCGCGAATTTGGCGGCACGGGCCTGGGCCTGGCCATTTCGAAGCATATCGTGGAACTGATGGGCGGGCAGATATGGGTCAAATCTGAGCTTGGCAAAGGGGCGACCTTTTGCTTCACCATCAATGTGCTGGCGGCCCAAGGGGCGGGGGGCGCATCGAGGATGGCGGCGGGATCCGCGGCCGGCAAGAAGGACGCGGACTTTACGGGCAAGCGCCTGCTTCTGGCGGAGGACGTGGACATTAACCGCGAAATCGTCGCCGCCATGCTGGAGCCGACCGGCATGTCCATCGAATTCGCCAGCAACGGCATCGAGGCGTTTAGGCTGTTCGAAAAGTCGCCGGAGAAGTATGACCTCATCTTCATGGACGTGAACATGCCCACTCTTGACGGCTATGACGCCACGCGGCTCATTCGCGCCTTGGATCGCCCATGGGCCAAGGAGGTCCCCATCGTTGCCATGACGGCGAATGTCTTTAGGGAGGACGTGGACAAATGCATTGACTCCGGCATGAACGCCCACCTGGGCAAGCCGCTTGATATTGACGCGATGATGGATGTGCTGGGGCGGTTTTTGGCGTAGTTTGCGCAGGTTCCGGCAGGCAATTGTTTTTGCGCTCCGGCCGCGCTATACTTGCCAAATGAAGCACTGATTAAATCCGATGGGGATGCGGCATCTGCGATGCCGAAATCAGTGCTACTTAACTGCGTCTGCGCCATGCAGACGCATCGGACTGCAAGTCCGCGGGAACCGCTGAATTCCGCTTTAATCAGCGGTTCCCAAAGGAGCGAACCATGGGCGCATTGGCAAA
>Ga0209755_10006119_pt1 | contig 13430 bp, 11 predicted proteins | sample TergutCo191P1_FD_187301 | JGI IMG/M metagenome (GOLD analysis project Ga0209755, IMG submission 187301) | Cornitermes sp. P1 segment gut microbial communities from Petit-Saut dam, French Guiana - Co191P1 (SPAdes) (version 2) | ecosystem: Host-associated > Arthropoda: Insects > Digestive system... | reverse complement strand
GGGTCATCCAGGACGAGGCACACCACAGGTGGAAAAATCACCACATTTAAACTGGGCCACCCAGTTTTTGATGGTGGCATAGGATGGTGTATGTTCCCCTAATGTTTCTATCAGAATGGTGTGAATTTCCTTAGGCACATTGCCTTGCAGGAAAAAATACTTGATAACAACTCACATCTCCATGTTGTTTAAATCGCGCGCATCGCCTGACATGCTTCCTCTCAGCCTCTCTACAAAGAAAAGACTTGCAATTCGGCACATGAACAGACCCCTCTTTCCAACGACACTATTGATTCTGTCCTACGACATCAGGATGTAGGTTGGGCTGAGGACTTACCAGCTCCCCCTCATACCATTATTAGCAAGAATATTCTTTCTGCACTTCATCATTGTGAGTCATGTGTAACAATTTTTTATTTCTTGCATAGGAATGTATACAATAATCAAATGCTACACTCTGTTCGTGAATAGATAAAAGTGCAAACAGGGACATAAGAATTTCCTGAAACCAAAAGATATGATGCTAAAGAAGAAACAGGGGTCATTGTGACACATGCAATTTGATTGCTTCTGCTGAACTTTAAAGTTTTAGTCTAAGTCAAAGTTTTCATATCTGCTAAATAAAGATGCTCCTCCTTTTGTGGCTCAACAGTTTGTGTCGCTCAGCTTTAATGATGTATTTTTCTTGTGTTAAAATGTTTAACTTCACTGATCTGTAAGGTCAGAACCTTCTCACAGTAGAGTGTCATTTTCAAAATTCTGAAAAAGTTTTTTTGTCTGAATAAAATATGCATTGTCCACTTTATTCTGAAATTTGTAAATCTTAGGACTGAAATCATGTACAGCATTTATAACCATCATATTTGTGCACATGAGCAGCAGTTTTGAAGTTCAAAATACTGAATGGATTGCATTAATTAGATTGGACAAATGAAAAATTAAATTTCTAGGCATATACATACAAGACTCAACAAATTGGAACTATCATATTGATTACATTTTCCCAAAACTGAGTTCAGCATGTTATGCAATGAGAAGCACAGTTACAGTCATGTCTCTCAATACACTAAAAACTATCTACTACTCCTCCTTCAATGCAAATAAGTTATGGATTACCTTTTTGGGGGAACTCACCCCACACTATCAAAGTTTTTAGACTTCAAAAAGAATAATCAGGATTATGTTAGGTTATAAACAGAGGGTTTCATGCAGGGAGTTATTTAAAAGATTGAATATATTACCCCTCGCATCCCAGTACATACTTTTACTTATGATTTTTGTAATACAAAACAAAAACCTTTTTACCTTGAACTCAGATCATTACAAAATAAGTAGACAACTAAATAATTTTTATCAGCCCATGACAACCTTTACTATATACCAAAAGGGAATGCACCACATGGGTATTAAGATATTCAACAGTCGTCCTCATTCCATTAAGGATGTATCTAATAATGCTATAAAATTTGAAAACTGCCTAAAACGTTTTTTGCATGCACATTCTTTTTATTCCATAGAGGAATATTTTCTACATAAATCAAATGCTAACTAATTGCTACAAAATTGCTTTACTCTAGAAAAATTGCTGTTGTTCACTTCCTATGATTTGTATCTTGTTAAGTGTTCTTATTTATTCTGTTAATTGTCAACTCATGTACTTAACTTGGAATCAATTTGCCTAACTCCAACCATGTATATATATTAAGTGATGACATGTTCTATATCCTGCTTATTGTACTTACCTGGATTTATAGAACAAAAATAAAATATCAAATATCAATTGCTAAGAGCCAAGCGTTTACTACTTTTCTGTTCCAGTTTCATGGGTGGGACCAATTTTTGGGGTGGTACAAAGGAAGATGACTGTTTCGTTGCACCAAGTTTTGATGACCGTATTCTTGAAGTGGTAGCTGTATTTGGCTCTGTACAGATGGCAGCATCACGCCTTATCAAACTGCAGCACCACCGCATTGCCCAATGCCAGACTGTTCAGATCACAATCCTTGGTGAGTGGTCAAAACTTCTCAGGTATTATAATTTCCTGCATCTCTGTCACTTATTTAATGTTAATAGATACATATTTTTCATCAGAAAATAAAACACCAAACAAGTAAGTACACTTTCAGATGTCCTTGTAGTGCCAGCTTGCCTTGTTAAGACATTTTAGACAAGCTATGCTGCCATTTTTCATCATCTGTCATCCATTGTACACTTTGAAATTTTTGTATTTTAAGTGTATCATGCATAAGTCATATTGGGAAACTGGGGAAAAACTATCCCTTTTCGCACCACTAGGTCATGTAGGGGAGTGTAGGTATAGCACCATGCATTCTCAACCTGAATACTAGGTGAAAGTGAGTAGATAGCTTCAGGCCTTTCCACTTCATCCCCAGGAACAGAGGCCTTTTAACCCATTGAGTGAAGAATTTGTTGATAATATAAAGCAGCATTTCTCAACCTATGGGGCATGACCCATATTTTGGTCACAAAACTATTTTGAGTGGGTCATGAAACAGTACATGAAACTACTGTTTTATCAGTTCAGTACTGATATGCATATGAATGATTATAATGGTTCAGCTTTGCAGATCATTAAATTCATGCCTCTTTTAGGTGATGAGGGTCTTCCAGTCCAGGTTGATGGGGAGGCATGGGTTCAACCACCAGGCATGATTCGCATAATCCACAAGAATCGTATGCAGATGTTGTGCCGCAACAGGGTGAGTGCATACTTTGTGAGAATGCTGTTTCGTGGCTTATATAAAAGACCTTCCTTCCTAATAAATTAGGCTATGCCATGGCTTTCGCAGTTAGTCACTGACCTTTCACATTGGAGGCCCAGGTTCAGTCTTTGGCCTGTCAATATAGGATTTGTGTAGACAAAGTGGTACTGGGACTGGTTTTTTCTGAGTACTGTTATTTTCCCCTTTCAGTACCATTTCACAGTATTCCATACTCATTCCTTCATTCACTCCCCTATCACCAGTGCAATATAATTTCAACAGTTGACAACATCCATAAATAACGTATTAAAATAAATAAATTCCTTGTTGGAACCCACCATATTTGCTGATGATGATAATGTTATAATTTGTAGTGAAAAATTCTGATAATTTCTGCATATCTTAAATCTAGTAATTATGCCAGTGATTTAAACTGTTTCATGTGTATAACACTTTTAACTTTTTATACAGAGTGCCTTTTACATTGAAGCAAGCTGTAGAAGGAACTCACAGAACTTAGCAGGTTGAGGATGCAATGATTCTCTTATTCTGTTGACAGGCTCTGGAGACATCACTCCGTGCATGGGAGGAGAAGCAGCGCAATCAGCAGGTCCCTGTACAATCACAGAGCAGTCTGGGAGGTAAGCTGCCGGTGCTGTCCCCTTTCAGTGAAGAAGAGAAGCAGCTGCTCCTAAGCTTCATTGAATCTGCTTCCACTCTCATCAAGTGAGTTGCTGTTAGTTAATCCATTTTAAACTATAGTTGAGATACTGAGGTTTGTTGCTTTCCTGATGTTTTGAAACATGGTCTTTTGCTTGCAGCAAAAAATGAGAATTGAAAATGTCTGAAGGAGAGTGCTAGAGAAAATGTTAAGACCTTATCAAGATATTTAAATACAGGAATAGAGTAAACTACATAATAAGTAACTTTGAGTATTATACACTTTGAAGTTTCTATTCTTCTACCAGAATTGATTTTGTGGTTACACTAAGAACATCATGGTTATTTGAGTGTCATTCAGGTGGGAAAAGAAGGACTGCTTGTTAGGTGTAGAGGTATATACAATCATGATAAAAGTACACTGGGAATATCGTGATGGATATGGGGAAAGTATTTGGAGAAATAAGTTTCTGTAGTGAGGACTGGATTAAACGTGCCCTGGAGTGAGTTCATTGGTGGCTTTTTCTGTTAGTATGCTGTTGGGCAAATGAAAGCTATATATTAGTACCTAATTCTGGATCAATATTTCTAAACAGGCAACAACCTCTGTCACCCATTGTCATTCATCCTTTTGCCATATTTTTATATCTGGAGTTTCATTATGCCACATCTCAGACTGCAAAGGAAATGTCTTGTCTTGTGTCAGTGCACTTTCATTTCGCACGTAATTTACATACATTGGCTTTCTGAGTTTTGTTTTTCTGAATGGCATGAATAAGATTTCTTGAAACAGATTCAAGGCAGTGTTTGTTACCTTAGACAAGCAGAATTGAATCCTCAACTGGACATTATGGCATCATGTTAACTAGCATATGCTGTATGAATACTGAAATAATTCAGTGACTCTTCAGTCACTGGCAACTTATGATGTTCTGAGTGGGGGTGGGGGGTGTTGTCTATACAACAGAATTTAAAGAAAGGAATGAGACTGGTTTGTTATATTCTCGTGGCTGCTCATTGAAACTCCAACAAATAAGGGAAATATAGGTAGCAGTAAGTCTCAAATGGCAACTCTTGCCTTGAAATGAACTTAACATAAGATAAAAAAATAACTTGAAGACATGTAGTTGTTCCTTGTGTCAATATCATTTTTTGTCATGTTTTGACTCTTTTCACTTAAATCTGAATTACATATTTGATTTTTACTTTTGCTGCTGTCAGCGTTAGTAGTATTTCTCATAAATGCTAATACTTGCACCCTCACTGTTCATACTTAATTGTTACATCCTAGTTCAACCAGTATACCTTCGTGTTTCTATTCAACGTGAATTGCCACAGCACATTTTATTTCTCTTTCATGTGTCTTTGAAGGAAAACATAATGGTAATAATTACAAAAAATGTTTTTTTAACTCAACACCCTCACATTACTCTCATACAAGACTAATACATTGAAACGTATACCTATTGTTTGTGAAGGGACAACAGAAGAACAATAAATACAGGGAAATATAGTTGTTGGGAAGCACTAAGTGTGTCAGAAATATGAAAAAATAAAAAATGGAAGTTGTATCACACGTGACATTGCTTTAAGCAGAATTTAGCTTGTAGACTTGTCAAAATAAGTTGAGACATTTTGTGTCGGTATGATATATAGTGTAGATGTGGAATTATAACTCATCAAGTGTCAGTACTCAGCAATAGACAGTAGCAGCAGAACAGATATGAAATGTGACTAGCAAATACAGTATCCAGAAAATCAAGCTTGGATTCAAGACACACATTAGTTAGCACAGGGATAAATTATATAACCAATGTTATATGTAGCCCATGCAGTACACTGTGTCACTTTGGCTCTAGGTATGTGAAGCTGCTGACCATCAGACATCCAAATATCAAAGTTGAGTTGTACCAGTTGGCAACACAAACTGCTGGCCACCTTGAGAAGCTACATCCAGGTGGCAAAATTGTTGAGGGGGTAAGTTATCATGGCACATTTCATTTGCACACATTCACAAATTGACTGTATTATTAGTTGTAAAGTTGTTGTGGAATTGTCTTAGCAAGAGTAGAGAATGTGCAATCCCTTGGATCCAATACAATGTATGTGTTGCCTGTGACAAGTGGTTACCAAATCCAAAGCACTGTATATTCTAGTGCAGGGATGGTGAACATATTGTATGCTTCTGTAAAGTGGAACATGAAATGAATTAGCATAGCATATAAGCATATTGTATCTGCTGCCACATTTCAAATTACAACAATAATCATTGCAGGTCAAAATCAACAAAGACACCGTAATCCATTGGCCACTGTGGTATAGGCTGAAGTCACTGAGCAGTCGTAATTTTTAGGCACATTTGCAAAATTGCAGAAAGCAACTGTCAACTACATAATGTCTCTCTGTCCGTCCGTCCGTGTGGAACAACTTGGCTCCCACTGGATGGATTTTCATGAAATTTGATATTTGAGTATTTTTCAAAAATCTGTCAAGAGAATTCAAATTTCACTAAAATTAGACAAGAATTACAGGTACTTTAAGACCATTATACGTTTTTGATCATGTCTTGCTCAATTCTTTTTAGAATGAGAAATATTTCAGACAAATTTGTGGAGAAAATCAAAACACACATTTTGTATTCAGTAACTTTTTTAAAAAAAATCATGTCATTTATGAAATAATGCGGAAAAGTATTGTAGAGCTGGGCAGGCCATAGATGACTGTATGGCACATGTGCATTGCCCGCTGGATACCTAAAGCTACAAATATACACTCTGGTTGTGTAATACTTTTTGCTTTACGAGTGCAGGAGTGGTTACATGAATGTGCCACAGTGTTACGTTACATGTACAGTGCCTATCTTGTTACATTCATAAATAAAATTATGTACAATTGTTGCAGTTGGTACATACAAATTACTTCTCATGTAACATGTATGTTATTTTGTCTAAATTACTTTTTTTCAATAAAATTCAGAAGCTGTTGACTATTGCCTAAAATGCTACCAAAAAATTCCTCCAGCTCCAGATCCAGTTCTGTGGCCATGTTACAGGTGTACCTCATAAATTTCTAGCATTTATATCACTCTGTCTCAACAAGGTTTACCATCCCTGTTCTAGAGTGTACCTCAGTTTTTAACAACTTTATGAATAACTTGCCTTCCTGTAGTGGTCTTAGTAATACATTCAAAACACAGTTACATCAGAGAAGAATATGTTTCCTTTGTATGCCTTTTCATTGGTGTGTTGTTGGAGAAAGTTTTAAAAAGAAATGTATAATAGGGAGCTTTGTCCATGTGTTTCATACTACATATCTGACCCTTCCCATTAGATTTGACTGTAATTTGGTTCTGTGGATGTACGCTAAAAGCTTTTGAATTGATTGAATTTTGATCTGCTTCAGGCTGGTATAAAACATGATTTTGTCAAAAGTGAATCATCTTACACAAATTCTAGTCCTAACATTTACATAATACAATAGGTTTTACATTAAACATGGCTAACATCTACTCTGCAGCACAAGTTTTTGTATGCCTCTTCACTACATGTCAGTTGCTGTCCTTGACCTTTTGTCAGTTGTGCTGGACATTTAAAATTTAGCGCATCTTTTATGTAAAACATGAATATTATTTAAACAACAGAAGATAAAAGTATAAAATACATGGAATATTGTGAGAAAAAGCACAGAGATTGTTCAGCATGTCTTAAATAATGCAGTACTTGATCCTTGTTGTGTAAATGTATACAGTGACTCTCTTCAGGTGCAATCCTACTTGTGTCCCGTATTTAGGATACCAGCAAGGAAAGGGTTAATACTGTAGTAATTGTACCTTAAAAAAATAAAATGCATCATTTTCAGCACAGTGGTAATTTTGAATTATTCTCCTGATACTACTTTTAAGCTGTAATTATTATCTTGAATTGCAATTAATCACATATTTATCCACAGTAGCATGCAAGAAAGAAAGTGCTTCCGAGACCTGGGCATAGATTTTGAGTACAGTACACCCTCAGTATTTTCAGAGGTTATGTTCTTGAAAAATCCTGTAAATTGTGAAATCACAGTGTGCAAATTTAGAACCTTATGAGAAAAATTATGCTGTGGGTACCCAAGACACAAGAAGCATGATAATATGTAAATTAATTATAAATAAACACAAAACACATGTTTTGGTGTTTGTGGACTAATAATGTTCTTGGCTAAACGTTGTCGGAGTGCATGAACATTGTCCAGTGCATTGCAGAGGGGGAGAGAAAAGACATAGTGCAAAAAAAGCAGATATTTAATTGCTTTGCCTTCTTCTACATGTTGTAGTTCACCTTGAAGTTGCCATGACAGCCCTTATCTTGTCCTTATATTCCAGACATCTATCCATGAAATGGTCTGCCTCAAAGAAATGATTCGCTAAGTCATCCACTGTCTGGAGTTGTTTCCCCAGAGGACTGATAGTCAGCTGAGGCCACTCAAACACAACATCAGAATGTGTGTGTGTGTGGGTTTTTTTTTTTTAATAATAAGTGAATGTTGTCAGCTACTCAAGGTTCTTTTCAGTTAACTTAGCAGCATGACAGTCAGGAACATCCTGAATATCAGCTTTCTCCAAAACACAAAATTCTTCCCGTCACATTGTATGAGGTAACTTATGGATGTTCCTTATTGCATCCAGCTGGTTGGGAAATCCACAGAGTCATCAACTGTTTCATGCCAAAGCTTCTTCAAGCAGCCATTCAGGTGTGTAGATTTCAGTTCATCGATGGACTCCTTTGTATTTACTATGCAGTTAGCTATACTGTATGATTTTCAGCCCTCAGGAACATTGAAAGATGTCTCCTCATTTTCATCCAGGATACTGTGGAGGATGCATTGAATGTAACAACTCTTGAATGTTGCACTGATTCCCTGGTTTAGCAGCTGCATGTGAGAGTTGGTGGTGTTGGGTATTTCTATGGGCAAGACCAAGATCCTGTGGAGGCAATGGGGTATTATGAAATGTGTAGAGGACCTTGACTGCTAGATTGTAGAACTTCTTATTCAGTTTTCTAAACAGCCTCTGTGGAAATGATGTTCCCTCTCAGCATTACTGTCTGACCATCATTTCTGTGTCTCATGTTTCAGCCATTTACACAAGGTTCTTGCCATCTTTTTGAGGCAGAGGTCATGACACCTACACACAGATAACTTCTGTCCTTATGAAGCACTTGTCTCAATGCATCCCCTTATCTTGACTTCATTTTTCTTGATGGAGCAAGCTGTTGTCATGTTTGACTATAATGGAATCTGCAGCAAATCTCATTCCCTTTTCTGACTTATCAATTATATCCTTATAAATTTTTTAAAGTCCAGTCACAGCACATTCTATATTGCATGGTACAGGTAGCTATTGAGACAGTTGGACAGATGTGGCCTGCCCTGTGTTTCTGTGTGCTTCTGCACAGACATGACAACAACCAAGTTATCTGAATTGCAATACGCAAGGGTTGCCGCAATAATTCTTCCATGGATAAGTGAAACTGCATTGTGCAATCCATGAATGAGAAGGGCCTGCTGCGATACACTAAAAATAATTTTAAAGAAATTGGGTTTGAGGTTATGAACTACGTGTATCTGGCTCAGGGTAGGGACAAGTGGTTGGCTTTTGTGAACATGGTAATGAACCTTTGGCTGCCATAAAATGCAGGAATTTATTGATCAGCTGCAAAACTACTGGCTTCTCAAGAAGGGCCCTGCTTCATGGAGTCATTTAGTTAAGATTTTTGAGCAGAAGGTTTATCAGATTATAATACTTTATCCTAACTTACTTTTCAGTAGTTTTACAGGTTGGTTTAGTGCAGTACTGTGTTATATACACTGGGTCCTGTACATTTAACAGCATAGTACATACAGTTGTAAAGTTTTCTTGACAGAGCATGTCTAACCTGCTGTCGAGACTGAATGGATTGGATTCCCATGTTTCAGCCAAATCTGCGACCGCAAGTGACAGAACTTGTGTCCAGTGCACGACAGCTGTATGAGGAGACATGCAACTTGTTGCGTGAGAAAGCTCAGAGCCTTGTGAGTACAAGTGGGGCAACTGTCCATTGCTCCACACAGCTCAATGTGCTGGCGCATTTTGCACAGATGCCTTTATCTTGTCACAATTTAATTTCATACTGTGCTTTGCATATTTCTGAAGCAGAAGATGATGATTGTTTTATGCTTTTGCATGATACCATGTATTTATTGCCAAGCTGTATTAATTAAACCAACAAATACACTTCATGTAGGGAAGGTCCTGACAATTATATAATATTAAAGCTTTGACATTTATGTGCACTTCTCTTCATGATTATTGTGACTTCTTGATTTTGGTCCCTTAAGGTTCAAAATATGTCAGACCTGTAATATAATATCAACTCTTAGGGGCTTTCCGTACACAGTTTTCTTTTTTGTTTAACTTGTAAAATATGGTATGTGTTTTACTCATTTGCTCAAGACACTACTTTTAGAGAACCCAAAAACACACGACTGTGTTTACTGGTGCTGGTGGACTCAACCAGCATGTTCCCACATCTCACAGCTCTGAGATAATTTTAATATTATTCTCCTATATATGCATGAGTCTCAATTTCAGGAATTCCCACCAAAACAGTCTACACATTTCTGATTTACCCTTGTATGCTACATGTTTTACCAATTTAATCCTTGCCCTAAAGGTACTGTCTTAGGTGAAATGTACAAATTATGAAACAAATTGACATCATTAAGAACAAAATATATATTACAGGCTTTTACTTTTACCTCTACAAAGTGGTCCCCCCCCCCTTCAGTTTTCTCGCCTTGTTCAATGGATATAACAGCTTTTTGATTTCACTCTGGACAATCCAGTATACCACAAGAAAGTGTGAGAGAAGTGTTTCACTCAATGATCTTTTAAATTTCTAAAATAATGTGGCAATTATAGTAGGTGAATGAGACCTGAGTGTGAAGTATTGGTGGAACGATACTGACGAGAGAAAACTGAAATACTGGCACTTTATCTACCACAGACCCCATATGGACTGGCCAAGGATCAAACTCAGTAGAGGCCAGTATTTAATTGCCTGAACCCTGAAAAGGCCCACTGTACCACAAGAACTTGTGTAAAAAATTTGCCTTTTGTGTTGTATCATTGTGATAATAAGTGTGTGTTACTAGAGAATGGGTAATAGCTAATGTTTGTTTATATAACTTGTGGGTGATGGAAGGTGGGGGGGGGTTGCATAAAACATATGATGTATATGTTCTGATTTTAATCCAGCTTCTCATAGAAGGGACCATGCCACTGTAATAAATTGTATGGATGAGTTACATATTTACATATCTTCCATTACAAGAAAATCTAGATCTCATCTTGAAAATAAGACAAAAGAGACCTTTGCTATAACTACCCTTCATGCTGACCTGCCACACTGTGAGCTGGACATGGGTAGCTTGCATATCCCACTGTATATTGCCATGACAGCCACGGTTACAATATCCTCACTATTTGGTTCTTGGATAATCTCATCTGTTTTCTTGCCGAGGGCATGCATTCATGTAAGAAAACAGGTAAAATTCAAGTATAAAATTCTGGATAGCACACCGGAAGTTTGTAGATTTAATGGCAGCACCCATTCCCCACTTTCAGCCTGCTTTTAATTTTATCATAAAAATCATTTAAATTGATTAGTCATTTCATAGTTCTTGAATTTTGCGTATTTTCAAGAGATTTACTATGTTTTGACGTTTTCTGGTATGCTGGTGATGAGACATGAAAGTACATAGTTTTTCTGCCTTTATTTTTTGAGACCACCCTTCTTATGAACCTCCTGTATTGTTCTTATAATAAAAGCCATCAAGATGCACAGTTTTTCAAATTTATTTGATAAAATACTCTATAGGTTTCGAACAGGTCCATTGTCCATCATCAGGAGTATCTCAACACTGTACACACAGCAACAGGTATTTGTCATGCTAGTTCTGTTGGCGGCTGCTAGCATGGTCCAGATCCTGACCACGCTAGCAGACAGCCAACAGAACTAGCATGACAAATACCTATTGCGTGCATACAGTGTTGAGATACTCCTGATGATGGACAGCGGACCTGTCCGAAACATGTACAGTACTTTGTAAAATAAATTTGAGAAATAGTGCATCTCGTTGGCTTTTATTATAAGAATATATCACGATGCACGGTCCTCTGAATGTCAGATTTGATAAAATCAAATATAGCAGTAGGTCGTTACGGTAAAATATGGTTGTTGTGGAGAGCTGGTCACACACACACACACACGCACGCACGCACATACACACACACAACCACACACATACATACACACACACACACATACATACATACATACATACATACACACACACATACACACACACACACACATACATATACCCACACACACATACATATACCCACACACACGCACACACACACGCGCACACACACACGCCTAACCAGTACTTGAATTACATATGCGGCCACATTTTACCAACAATCAGATTTTACCATAACGACCTATTTAATTTTATCATTTCAGTAATTTATAACTTCAACTGACACAAACTGTAAGCTCCCCGAAGATGGTGCGAGGGCACCGAAACATTTTGGAGCAATTATAATATAATTTGTATACTAATTATACGTGCATTTTTTGGTGTAATATTAAATATTAATTAATCGAAATGCATTGTATGAACATAAAAATGACATGTTAACCTTACCTGATCCGAGTACTAAGTCCGCATATTGCGATGTTACACAAATAATGGTCACAGCGCTTACAGAAATAGGAAGCCGAACCGCCTTGGCAGTGCCCAGATTAGGCTATGGGAGGGCGTCGTGGTCCATTTCCAGAAGGGGCAACAATTTGTGTCGTGTCTAAGGCGTCCAGGCCGGCACTGGGGCCCATACAGCCTGCTGTTCAAGCGACGGATCTCCCAGAGGGTAAACCGGCCGGCGCGTGAAGCTGACCACTCACCATCATCTAGTGTCAAGGTTAAGAACCAATGGAGCAGTAACTTCACTTCCACATATATATTTTATGGCTTGCAAAGGGGAGACCTCGCCTTTTTGCACTTAAAGAAATCAGCCGCTTTCAAAAAGCGTCAGTATACAGCTGTGTTAACAGGATGGCGCAAAGTACTATTAAGAGACGACGCAATATCCCGTACGGACTAAACGGCCCCTATGGTGTTTTCATATCGGAGACATAAAATTCCTCTCACATTATTTGAGTGTTTCCTACAGCAGGAACCGCTTTTAACGGGTGGTATTTGAGAAAACATTGTTCATTAGACTTGTCTTTATGGAACACCAATTACTTAATGATATCAGACACTTACTTGTCGTTCAGGTGACCATGCATCGTGATATATTCTTATAATAAAACCCACTAGATGCACTAATTTCTCAAATTTATTTTGGAATAAAACTCTACATGTTTCGGACAGTTCCTCTGTCCATCATCAGGAGTTTTTCACTGTACACACAGTAATGGTATATGTCATACAGGTTTGCTGACAGATTGCGTCCGTCCTGATCCTGCTCGCAAGCTGTCAGGAAACCTGTATGACGTACAACATTGCTGCGTGTACAGTGAAAACCTCCTGATGATGGGCAGAGGAACTGTCCGAAACATGTAGAGTTTTATTCCAAAAATAAATTTGAGAAATTAATGCGTCTGGTTGGTTTTAGAATAAGGACAATTAATAACTCAATTCGAATTATTTACGTATTTTCAAACCATAAATAATTATAACCACATAACCTACTTCACGGAGCAAATTCTTTGATAAGAGACCAGCAACTGATAAGTAAATCAAGAAACTATCTTTCTAATGTGGAAATCCTCGATCCGTCATATTGTTCAGCATACTCCGCTAGTAAAACTTATGCTCAGCTAGATGTCCACAGTTACCCAAAAAACAGGCCATGGAAGGCCGGAAGGGAATAGAGGTATAACTTTACTCTTTCTTTAACCTCGGCGCTGGATGGGGCTAGTTGGTCAACATCATTCCCCGTCAGCTAGATAAGTC
>Ga0209755_10006118_pt1 | contig 13431 bp, 9 predicted proteins | sample TergutCo191P1_FD_187301 | JGI IMG/M metagenome (GOLD analysis project Ga0209755, IMG submission 187301) | Cornitermes sp. P1 segment gut microbial communities from Petit-Saut dam, French Guiana - Co191P1 (SPAdes) (version 2) | ecosystem: Host-associated > Arthropoda: Insects > Digestive system >... | reverse complement strand
ATTGTTTCGGTTAATTCAAGGCTTCCGCAGAGTTTTTTGTCGATTCGACAAACTCGATGTCATGTATCTTGGATTCATCATGCTTGCTCTTGTTTATGTGTCTATTAAATAGTGGGAACACGCCCTAGGCTCATATTCTGACGTAATCAAACATCTTTCTATAACCGCCAGTCGGCAAACCGTCAGCACGAAGATTCCCAAATTACCTAAAACTCCTTGACGCTGCTTGATTCCCGAGCGAATGTTTGGATTTCTTGAAAACCGTTTGGGTTATAGTGCCGAACAGTTCGAGCCCCACTTCATTTTCATATCAAATAACAACAGCACGACCAAATAATCAACCGTGTTGTTACAAACATTCTTAGCAGTTGCCCATATCATCATTTTTTATTTTCTGTTTTGTAAAGTGGACATGCTGTTGTCATCTTTTCCCTGTTACAATACAATCATCGCGCGAAACGAAAATGCAACATCAAACACAAATCAAACCCACTTCAAATTTAAAGGAGCAATTACATGCAGGAAAAATTTTGCGAAAGCTGCGGGATGCCGATGGGCGAGACCGATGAAATGTATGGCACGGAACTTGACGGAAGTAAGAGCCGCGATTATTGCGGCAACTGTTATGACAAAGGCGCGTTCACCAGTCCGAATCTAACTTTGGCGGAACAAATCGAATCGGTGGCTGCCATTATGGTGACGCAGTTTGGCTTTTCGCCGGAAGATGCCAAAGAACAATGCAACGCAGGCATTCCTACGCTCAAACGCTGGAAAACTGCGTAATAAAGATTATTTGATTTCTAAGCCGGGGAGCGGAGAGTGCTGTGTGCGCCGCGGTTAAGCGAACCAGCGGAAAATCTACAAAAAATTATTTAATGATTTTCCGCGTCGGTGAGCTTCTAGCGGCGAACAACAGCATCGACGCTAGACCGGTGGCAAGACATATCAATTAAAATTGACTGAGTTTTAAGAGGTACAATAAATATTCACAACAATCAGTTTGTAACAATCTCTACTAAAAAACAGGAGCAAAGCCGTGCACTTTTGCACCGTTTCGGTCCTGTTTTAATTTACCGCATCAGCGGCAGGGTAAATTCAAAAGTGGTGCCTTTGCCAGGTTCGGAATGTACATTGATGTTTTCGCCGTGCGCCTTAATAAATTCGCGGACGATGGAGAGTCCGAGTCCGCTGCCCATTTTGTCAACGCCTCTGGATGGATCCGATTTATAAAAGCGGTCAAAGACACGTTTTTGTTCATCCGCATCCATGCCCGGGCCGTTGTCTGCGACTGAGACTGTCACCACATCGTCGCGCGTGGTGGTTTCGATGGTGATTTCGCCGTCTTCCGGCGTAAATTTTACGGCATTGTCGATGAGGTTGTACACGCAGCGGAAAACTTTATCTTCGTCCGCCCACACGATGTCGGCAGCATGTGCAAAATGTGAATGAATCATGAGTTTCTTTTCCACCGCGCGCCGCTCAAAGCTCATGATGGCTTTGCGCAGGCAATCGTTGATGTCAAAAGTTGTCCGCGCCAGTTCAATCTCAGCGGACTGTATGGTGTGCAAGTCCAACATTTCATTGGACAGTTTGATGATGCGCTCGGATTCGTCTTTGACGATGTTTAAATAATGCGGCTGCATATCCGGCGGGATGGTGCCGTCAGAGATGGCGGTTAAAAATCCGCGCATGGATGTAAGCGGTGAACGGATGTCATGCGAGAGGTTGGCGATAAACTCGCGCCGAATACGCTCTTGTTCGGAGAGGGTTTCCGCCATCTTATTAAACTGTGATGCCAACTGTCCCACTTCGTCTTTGCGGTTAATGTTGATGCGTTTGTTTAAATCCCCATCCGTAATTTCGACCGCCGCGTTGTTGATTTGACGCAAAGGTTTGGAAATTCTGCGTGAGGTAAAATAAACGAGAATCGCCGCAAAGAATCCGGCGATAACCAATGAGAAAACGATGATACGCAGCATTTCATCAATGGTATTTTCCAAATCAGCCATGAAGATGCCGACCAGCGATGCACCGGCGACTTCGCCGTTAAAATAAAACGGATACCCGACAATGAGCAGCGGGGAGAGGGATGGGTGTAAGTTTGTGCCGAATACGGTGATAATTTCGCCGTCGAGCAGCGGCAGCAGTTCTATGCCGGGTACGTCAAAAAAAGTGCCGTCCGGAACACCTTGATATTGCAAGATGTTTAGTTGTGCATCCAGCAAAATAATCACTGCGTCAAGGTATTGATGCAAATTGCGCATTTCATTGATCATGGGTGCCGGATTTAAAATGCCCACATCCGCCAGCGCGGTAAAGCGCTCCACGTTGGCTGACATGCGGTGCGCCAAGTTCGTGAGTTCTTCCACACGCTGTTCTATAAATAAATTATTGATGCTGTTGACGAGTAAAAATCCCAACAATACAAACGTGACAATCAATATGCCCAGATGCAATAATAATTGTTTCCAAAAGATACGCACACAAAACCTCCCAATGAGCGAATGCTGAAATATGCATTCATTATACAACAGCCTTGACCTTTCTTGTATAAAACACTAAAATAATTTGAAACGATTGGAAAGTTTGTTCCGCAATTTTTTAACATAAAAGGAGTTTTTTATAGATGCCCTCCAAATCAAAATCGAAACTTGCACAACAAGAAGCGCAGGCACGCTTGATTAAAGATATTGTGATCGGTGCCATGCTCGCCATTGTGGTGGGATTGATGCCGCTGATTGTGCGTCTGGCACTTGTGAACATTCCGCCGGAGTTGTCTCATTTGTATCCCGCACAGCACCACCCCTTTGGTTTTGCGGACATGTTTACATATTGGAAGGCATGGTTTATTGCCGCGCCCGCCATCATCATGGCGTTTTATTGGCTTTCGGATATGCTGACACGCGGCAAACTGCCGGATGTGAAGGCACTCATCAAACAACCACCGGTATTTTTATCGCTTATATATTTATTGTTTGTTGTGCTCTCTGCACTGTTTTCGCGTTACACCACCGTATCATGGCGCGGCGCGATTGATCGCAGTGAAGGTGCGCTCATGTGGTTTGTGTATTTTATTGTGATGTTCTCTGCGCTGGTTTATATGCGGGAACAAAGAAATACACGCCCGGTGCTGTTCGGTCTAATCTTTTCGTCAATCATTATGGGTGCCATCGGCATGGGGCAACTCTTTGGATATGATTTTTTTAATACCGGCCTGGCATTATGGCTTACGATTCCCGGTCGTTTGCCGGAGGGTGTTATGGTGGATTCATTAAATATTGTTTTTGACATCGCACATGCGACACTATTTAATCCCAATACTTTTGGATTGTATACGGCAATGATTACCCCTTTGATGCTCCTGTGTGCTCTAACGTATAAAGGCAGCAAAATTATCAAAGTATTGTTCCTCATTGCGGGACTGCTGATGTTGGTGGGTGTTTTTGCATCCAGTTCACTCGGTGGATTCGTGGGCATCATCGCATCGGTTGGGGTGTTGATTGTGACATTGACCGCACGGTTTATCTTTCGGCCCAAAAATGAAAATGAAAAAGACCGCAAGCCGATGTTGATTAAAGCGGGCATTGCGGCCGGCATCCTCATTACGGTTATTGCCGGGATGATCTTGTTTGTTCCCGCACTCAATGCGCGTGTGAGCCATTTATTAAACCGGTTGACGGATGCTCAGACAGCATCCACAGTGGATTTACGACATTTAAGCGTACAAGATAATGATTTAATGGTGCACCAACAGGGTCATTTATTGCTGCGCATGAACATGGTGCAAGATGCAAACGATGCCATTGTTGTGATGGTCTTTGACGGCAGTGGTGCGGAAGTGCCCATTGCCGAGCGTATTGAACCGCCGCGTGAGCGCGGAGCGGATGGCACGGAGACTGCCACCGGTGTGACCATCTTCCATTATGATGTGCCCGGTTTTGGTCGTCTGTCGTTTTCGCATTTTGGCAACGGCATGCAGATTGCAACCTTTAGAGGCTTGCTCCTCGTGATGGTGGACGGAAATCTTTATGGATACGATACACGCGGTTTGGACTTAATTGACCTGTCCGAACCCATTCCATCATGGGGTTTTGCCGGACGCGAACGTTGGGGCTCCAATCGCGGACTTATCTTTTCACGCACGTTCCCGCTGATGCCCGCGCGCACCATTTTAGGGTCCGGTCCCGACACCTATGTACTCATTTATCCCAATCATGATTTGTTTGGATTGTATCTGGCCTTTGGCAGTCCATATGCAACGGTGGATAAGGCGCATAACTTGTTCTTAAACACATGGATCAACACGGGCGGCATTTCTGCCATTGCGTTGTTTGCTTTGTTTGGATACTATATTTTTACGACATTCTTTTCGCTGATTAAATCAAAAGAAGAACCGCTGGAGTCTTTCGGACTGCGGCTGGGACTGTTGGCATCGGTATCGGCTTTTGTGATGAGTTCGATGGCGACAGATTCCACCATCGGCTCAACAGGGGTATTCTTTGTCATTCTGGGTTTGGGGCTTGGGATGAACATGATTTATAAAAACAACAACACGCAAGCACATGAAAAAAATCAATAAACATTTAGGACGTGTTAAAAATGACCGCGTTAACATCCATGATGAATATCGGCAAAGAAATGGAACGCAAATTAAATGCTATTGGCATCACATCCGCAGAGGATTTAATGACGATGGGCAGCAAGGATGCGTTCGTTCAATTAAAACTGCATTATCCCAATGTTTGCACCGTTCATCTTTATACGCTTGAAGGTGCGATTGGTGGCATAAAATACAATCAATTGCCGGATACGAAAAAACAAGAATTGCAAACATTTTATGAAAACTTAAAATAATTCAAAATAATTTTATAAAAATGCAACCAGAATCCCCATGATAAAGCCCAACAGTCCGCCGAGCCAAATGATGAGTTTGAGTTCTTTGCCGGCCACAGAGAGCACCGTATTTTCTACCTCTGCGACATCGAAGCCATTCACTTGTTTTTCAATGAGTTGTGCAATGGGCAGATTGTTTGCCAAATATTTAGCCACCATACCCAACACGCGGTTGACGGTGGCTTTTTCACGTTCTAAAAAGCCCGCCAATAAATCGCGAATATTAATGGTGAGAATTTTATCACGCAACATGGTTTCGGTCATTTCGCTGCTTAAAAAGTCGTCAATCGCGGCATGAACCTTGTCACGGAGTGCCTCTCCGTCTTCGGTTTCGGTAAGATATTCTTTAAGTCCCTCTTTGATGCTGGCATACACGCGGTCTTTGGAAATAAACAATGCCGCAAATTTATTGACCGAATCGTCCACGATTTTATGGGTCAGCATCAAGAGTTTTTCATCTAGTACGGGATAATTTTCATGCATGTTGTCGATAAATTCACCGGCACGCGGCAGCGCAAAGTCGGCGAGGTCTTTTAACCGGTTGCCGATGGGTTCATGTACATCCTTAAAATCTTCAATGCCCATTGCGCTGAGTGCTTCTGCGATGGTGATGTCCGGAATTTGCCACAAATCTTCATTCATCAAACCCGCCACCAACACTTCAGGATTTAACAATCGTGTGGATACCGCGTCTGCCATGCTTTTTGCCAAGCGGGAACGTTCTTTGGGGATGAGTCCCGGTGTAAAGGGGAGGCGCTTGCCAAAGATATATTTGGGATGATGCGGGCGAAACAGCATTTTAATGGCGATCCAGTTGGTAGACAGACCGATGATGCCACCCAAAAGCATGGGCAAAATAATGGGTAAAATGGTATTGATGATGTTCATAAAGATGCTCCTATCCGGTGTGATGCTTGATTTAAAATTGTTTTATGCTTCGCAACTGGTGAGATGGGTGTTTTTCTGTTATATTAAAATGATGAACGCAAATTATATTTTACAGGTGATTGCATGATTGAACTGATTACGCGTGCCGGTGTACGCGAGGTTATTGATAAATACGGATTGTCGGCAAAAAAGAAATTGGGGCAGCATTTTTTGGTGGACAACCATGTGCTTCAAAAAATATTAAATGCTGCCGATGTCAATGAAGATGATGTCGTGCTGGAGATTGGTCCCGGCATTGGCGCATTGACGCAAGGCATGCTGCGCCGCGGTGCGGAGATTGTTGCGGTGGAACTGGACAAACAACTTGTGCCGGTACTGGAAAGTTTATTTTCCGGTGCGCCGCTAACGATTGTGCAGGATGATATTTTACGTGTTGATTTACACACACTGCTTGCACCTTATGAAGGATGCAATTTAAAGGTCATTGCAAACCTACCTTACTATATTACTACTCCTGTGATTTTATATCTACTGGAATCGGGCATTCCGTTTGAATCCATTACGATTCTGATTCAAAAAGAAGTGGCACAACGCATGGCGGCAAATCCCGGCCAAAAAGATTATGGGTCGCTGACACTGGCGGTGCAGTATTATGCGGATGTCGAGATTGCGGCTTATGTGCCGGTCAACTCGTTTATGCCGCGTCCGGGTGTAGACTCGGCGGTCATAACACTTACATTGCTAAAAAAACCGCGCACCGATTACGACAAAGATATTTTATTTAAAGTGATTCGTGCTGCATTTAATCAGCGCAGAAAAACCATGGTGAATGCCTTAGAGTCCGCCGGACTTGGGACAAAGGAGCAGATTGCATCTGCGCTGACCGCCGCCGGTTTGGATGTGCGCATCCGCGGCGAAGCCTTGTCGCTGGCGCAATTTGAAGATGTCACACGTGCGCTGGGTGAATCGGTATGACTTCGTTTGTGTTAAAAATCATTGCACTGACTGCGATGATCCTTGACCATACGGCTGCGGTATTTCCGGAAACTTTTGGTTTAGAATTTCGGCTCATTGGCAGGCTCGCCTTTCCTATATACGTTTTTTTGATTGCAGAAGGATTCTTGCATACTAAAAATATGTCAAAGTTTTTACTGCGGTTGCTGATCTTCGCCATTGTTTCTGAGCCGTTTTTTGATTTATCGCTGGGCAATGGATTATCTCCGATGATGTTTTTTTACCACACCAATATTTTTTATACCTTATTTTTAGGCGGTTGTGCGGTATATGTTTATAAAATAATTACAGAACGCATGATCAAAGATGACGATTCCATCAGTCTGCGGCTCATTGCCAGTGCACTGGGTCTGATGCCGGTACTGATTTTTATGTCCATGGCCAATTTATTATCAACAGATTATGGCGGTTATGGTGTGCTGTTTATTTTAATGATGTACATGATTCGCATCAAAGCCGTACGCTTAACGGCGATGGCGGTGTTGTGCACATGGCAATTTGTCTGGCTTATCGATTATTGGTCTATGGTGGGTTTTTCAAACGCGCCGTGGCAAATCAATATGTTGGTGCCGGTGACACTGCTGACCGTTGTGTTTGCCGCACTGTATAACGGCAAGCGCGGTCCATCTTTTAAATGGGCGTTCTATATCATATATCCGGCACATTTGTTTGTTTTATATTTGATTCGGTTTTTCATATATTCATACGGAGGATGATGAATGAAGTCCAATTTGTTTATAAAATCAATGATGCGGCAGCCGTTACAGACCTTAATATTGGTGGTCATTATTGGTTTTGTAACATTTGCATTCGTCCTCCGAACGGCAGAGTTTATTTTTGTGCGCAGCGAAATTACGGAACTGAGCAAATTGTATCGTGCGGTGGGGTTTTTGCGGCATGAATCACCCTGGGGTGATGTGTCAGAGGGGTTGGCACTGTTGGAAACATTGCCGAATGTCACGGACATCGAAAACCGTGTTACATTAGAAGCGGTGCTGCAAGAGATGCGTAATTTTGACGTGATTGGCATGCAACGCGGGCTTCCGAACGAAGCGCAGGATCGTATTACGGAACTGATTTTTACCGCGCGTTTAGACCGGATGGATATACAGAATCATTGGATTCGGCTGTTTGTCTTTGTACAAGAATTATATGCCGGGTATCCGGAACACACAAACCGAAATCGGCCGACATTGATTGTTAATACCAACACATTAAATGCTGCCGAGCGAGATGTTGTTTTGAACATGCAAACTGGAGGCATCTATACATTTCGCACGGCATATTATGTACAACTTGATGCGCTTGGTTTGCCTGTTCTTCCGCGTTTTGGCACGCAGAGCGGTTATTTGGATTTAAGACACTTAAATGATGATTATTTTATTTTTCAGACACATCAATCTTCTGAAGAAGCATATCAATCCCTACTGGATAACTTACAGAAGAACATTCAATTCTTGAACCATCATCAACGTGCGGTGACGCTGATTCCTACACGGGATATGGCATCACTGCCCTATTTGCAAACCAACGCGTCTATGCGAATGGGTTATGACAGCAATTTGCGTTATGCCATGCTTTTGACCGCCGGACGATTTTTAAACCTTCAAGATGATCTTCAAGAAAATCCGGTGGTGGTCATCAATTCGACTTTTGCATGGCTGAACCGATTGGTGGTGGGTGACTTTATCACCATTACCATTTCTGAAACGCAGACCATTGAGCGTTTTTCATCTCGTTGGAATGAATTTATTGTGCGCTCAGAACCGGAGGATGAACCGCAACATGTAATGACGCTTGAGATTGTCGGTATCACACAAGATTTAAACCGGATGTTGGGGCGGGGTTCATACGGTGTGACCTTTATGTATGTGCCGGCATCGCTCATTCCGCACGGTATACAGCTTTCGGCTGCATATGATTTAAATATTCCCGGTGGTTGGCATGATCATCATCGTCCCGGCATCTGGTCCCACTTTCAGCTTGTTGATGCACGTTATGAACAAGAATTTATTCAAGCCTATGCACCAATGTTTGAAGCGTTGGGACAGCGGCTGATTTTATTTGAAAGCGGTGCCGCACAGTTTTGGCAAGCGGTAGACCCATTGTTGTTAATTGTGTCATTTAATTTTGTCATTTTTTTATTAACCTTTGTGTTCATTATTGTGTTTGTGTTGTTTATTTTAATGAAACAGCGTCAAAAGGAAATCGCCATCCTTCGTGCGCTTGGCATTACGAAAAAGACCATCAATATATACTTTTTACAACTGGTGTGTGTTTATTTTATACCGCTAATATTCATCGGCAGTTTTCTTGGCTGGCTGGTGTCCATGCAAACCATCTATAATATTCTTGAACCTATTGGTATGATTATTCCGGCATATGAACCCACTACTGAATTTTCATTGCAATGGTTCTTCATTTGCATTGCTGCGATTTGGGTTTTTATGCTCATAACCGCACTGATTAATTTACACTTTGTTCATAAAAGCTCGATTTTGAACCAACTTCAAGGTGTCAAAATCAAAAAGATTAAAAAATCCAAGCACATCATTGACCATACCTTCATTGCAACAGGCCAAACTATTCATATCCGCTCGATTTTGGAGCAAACTTTGCATACAAAATATTTGTATAAAATAAAAAATCATGCGACGTTCATTGTGCGGCACATCATCAGAACACCGATGAAGAGCTGTATGTATTTGCTGATTACGATTTTTATTATGTTTACATTGGGTTGGTTGCAAGAATCCATAATCCGCGCAGAGCAAAGCATCCACGATCTGTACGATACGCATTTAATTTTTGGTGAAGTCCGTCAACGTGATTTCTTTGCAAACACCAACGACCGGTTGTTGTTTGACGCTATTTCGCGGCATACCGTTGACGAAGTGGGTGGCAGTGGACTGATTCAAGATGTGTATATCGAAGGCGCACATTTTCGCAGTTTTATCGTGCCGATGGATGCGAGTGGGGGCTTTCCGGATGACTGGAATCTTATCACCGGTTACGATGTGCGCAGACCCATTCTCAGCGCAGAGAACATGGCAACATTGGATGCATTGATGTTCTTTAATGATTTTGATTTGATGATGCAAGAATATTATCTTGCGGGATACGGCGGACTGGAAATTGAATTTTATATGAACAAGTCTTATCACGATTTTGTTTATTTGTCCGGCATGCCCATTCCGATTATTGTTCCGTATGCAATGTTGGCACGACGCAATGTGTCGGTGGGTGACGAAGTTTTTATCGGACTCACACAACTCAGTCCATGGGATTGGCGTCCGTACCACAGTGTCATTATTGGTACGCACAACAGCCACTTGCCGCGCGAAGCGGTACAACAAGCGGTGTTTGTTCCGATGGACATCATGGAATATATTCTGGGCGGCATGACTTTTTATTCTACGTTTAATTTTTACATCAATCCGCAATATAACCGCACCATCATTGATGTGCGTGATCAATTAGAATTTATCGTACAGCGCAGACGCGCCGGCATGATATCGCTTGATTTACACTTGATGGATCAAATCTTGGTCAATTTGGTGACCATTGCAAGACAAACATTGTTGTTTTTAGAATTGGTGTACCCCATCGCACTGTTTGTTTCACTGGTGCTTGTCTTTGGCATCTCATTTTTATTACAGCTTCAAAATAAAAAAATGGTCGCGATGCTGTCAATGGTGGGTACGCCCAAAAAATACATTTTCATGATGCTTATCACCGAAAACATGTTGGTGGCATTGTTCGGTGTATTTATTTCGGTTTTGTTTCTCGCCGTGATGCAAATTAATTTGGACATGCATTTAATGATATCCATTATTTTGTTTTTCATCGTGCTCATTGCAAGCAATGTTATCGGTGCGGTAATTATTTTAAAGAAGAAGTCGTTGGCACTGTTGCAAGTGAATGAGTAATTTGCGTTATTTTTTATTCATGCTAAAATGAACATATTCGAATACATTCATCAATAAACGTGCATTTCATATCCTTTGCTGCGTATTTAAAATGCAGCAACATAAATACAAGGGGGAAATATGGCTGAATTAGCAAAAAGACGCATTGCGCGCAAAGACCGTGTGTTTGATTGTTTTCATGGCACCACCGTTGCAGACCCGTACCGTTGGCTCGAGGATGATACCGCCGAGGACGTCAAACAATGGTCAAAAGAACAAGCCGAAGATTTTGAAACGTACATTGCACAGTTTCCGTTAAAAGCGGAACTGCACACGAGGCTGACGGATCTATGGAATTATGCCAAATGTTCGGCACCGGAGTATGTAAACGGTGTGTATTATGCATGGCGCAATGATGGGCTTCAAAATCAATCGGTGTTGTACCGTTTGAAAAATCTTGAAGATTTTGGTGACGTGGTGCTCGATCCGAATACTTTGTCGGAAGATGGCACCGTTGCCATCATGAATTCGCGTTTTTCTCCGTCCGGCAAGTATTTGGCATACACCATTACGCGTTCCGGTTCGGACTGGCAAGAGATTAATGTTATGGACATGGAGACCTTGCAAAACACGCCGGACGTGGTGAAATGGGTCAAATATTCCGGGCTGTCATGGATGCCCAATGATGAAGGGGTCATTTATACCCGTTATCCCGCGATGGATTCATCCAATGTACTCGAAGCAAATGTCCTGAACGCGATGGCATACTTGCACAAACTCGGAACCCTACAAGATGAGGATGTCTTGTTGTACAAAAATGAAGCCATCCCCAGTGACCGTCCGAACATTGCGACCGATTTTAATAAAAAATGGTTGTTTATGGATGTAACGCAAGACACTTTGCCGCGCAATCAGTTGTATTTTAAACCGATTGATGATGTGCATGCGTCATGGCTGACCATTTCGGATAATTATGATTATGGATACAACATCATTGGCGTGGTGGACGACATCGCTTATATATCGACCAACAAAGACGCAATGCGTGACAAGGTTATTGCATATAAACTTTCGGCAAGCGGTGCGGAACTGCTCGGCGACATTGTGCCTGAACAAGAAGAAACAAATGAATGGCAAAGCATCGTGGGTAACAAACTCGTTTGCTGTTTCTTAAATCATGCGGTGCACGCGCTCAAGGTTTATCAGTTGGACGGTACATTCTGTCATGAAATCAAGTTGCCGGCACCGGGCTCGGTTGTGGGTTTTGCTGCGAAACAAAATCACGATGAATTTTTTGTTCAGTTTACATCATATTTATACCCATCATCGGTACTAAAATATGACATTAATATTGCGGAAGGCACAACATGGTTTGCGCCGGATATTGGATTCGATTTTGATCAGTACGAAACCAAGCAGATATTCTATGCATCAAAAGACGGTACACAGGTGCCGCTATTTATTACACATAAAAAAGGTCTGGCGATGGACGGCAAAAATCCGACGTTGCTTTATGGTTACGGTGGGTTTACCGTAAGCATGACACCATCATTTACGGCGCACCGATTGGCATGGCTGGAACGCGGCGGCGTTTATGCGGTGGCATGCATTCGCGGGGGCAGTGAATACGGTGAACAGTGGCATCAAGATGGCATGTTGGATAAAAAACAAAATTGTTTTGATGACTTCATTGCAGCCGGGGAATATCTTATTGATCAGCAATACACGCATCAAGAAAAACTTGCAATTATGGGTGGTTCTAATGGTGGGTTGTTGACGGCGGCATGCCTTACGCAAAGACCGGATTTGTTTGGTGCGGTTGTGGTTGCCGTGCCGGTCATCGACATGTTGCGTTACCATTTATTTACCGCGGGTCGTTTTTGGATTGGTGAATACGGCAATGCCGAAAACCCCGAACAATTTCCATTTATGTACGCATATTCACCGCTGCATAATGTAAAGATGAACACCATTTATCCGCCGACCATCATCATGACGGCAGATACAGACGATCGCGTGGTACCCGGTCACGCACGCAAATTCGCAGCGACACTGCAATCAGCGGATGGCGGCGAAAATCCCATACTTATTCGCATTGAAAAATCTGCGGGGCATGGACATGGCAAACCGGTGTCAAAATTCATTGAAGAATATTCAGATTTATACACGTTTTTATTTTCAGTATTGTGTAAATAGCGTCTGCGCAAAAAGCAAATCTTCCTGTATCCACGCGTTTTGCGCGCATCAACAGTAATATTTTTAAAATACATTACCAATTTTCTGAGGCGAGCTGCTTGCTTAACTTGTTAAGCGCAGCACGCCTTTTTTTATAATCGGGGAGCACGTCGGCAACCAGCGCCCAGAACCGGTCCGAATGGTTCAGCTCCCACAAATGACAGAGTTCGTGTACGATCACATAGTCAATGAGTGTATCGTCCGCCATCATGAGCCGCCACGAAAAATTAAGATTGCCTTCAGACGTGCATGAACCCCAGCGTGTTTTTGCGGAATTTATCTTTACCGCGGCCGGCACGATGTTCATGTGCGCTCCAATTTCCATCGTGCGTTTGACAATGTGCTGTTTCGCCAATGTTTTGTATGTTTGAATCACGGTGGCTTTGATGGCGGCAGGGGATAGACCGGGCGGCAGAAATAAGGCTCCGGCATCAAGGTATGCATGCGCTTTGTCGCTTTCGTAAATGGTATATTTAATTCCGCGCATGATAAA
>Ga0209755_10006117_pt1 | contig 13432 bp, 10 predicted proteins | sample TergutCo191P1_FD_187301 | JGI IMG/M metagenome (GOLD analysis project Ga0209755, IMG submission 187301) | Cornitermes sp. P1 segment gut microbial communities from Petit-Saut dam, French Guiana - Co191P1 (SPAdes) (version 2) | ecosystem: Host-associated > Arthropoda: Insects > Digestive system... | reverse complement strand
GATTGGATAAAACAACCTGGAAAATATCACCCTCTTTTATATGTCCCTTTGCCCTTGTTACCATTTGGCAGTACTCGTCTTTTGTAAACAAAGATTTAAAATCGGATTTTATATTTGCCGCCGGAGTTTGCGCGTAACTTCCGGTTTTTATCAGTTTTTTTAAATTTTCAAGCTGTGTTTTCCCTCTCTCGTATTCAGCTTCGATGTTATCAGTCTTAATATTTACTATTAAAACAATTTTTTGCTTGTAATTATCAAAGGCAATTACCTTGTCAAAGAGCATTAAATCGACATCGTTAAATTTTTCCTCATCGAACGAACTTTGTTCGTATGCGTCCAGTTTAAGAGCAGGTTCGCAGTACTTGGCGTAATCGTAGGCAAAGTAGCCAACGAGCCCGCCTGTAAATGGCGGCAAATAATCAAACTTGATGCTTTTGTGGTTATCTAAAACTTCTTGAATTTGTTCGTTGGGGTTATTTGTATTAATTGTCTTTTTTTCAACCTGATCATTTATTTTTAAATTTGAAGTAAGCGTCATAGCTCCGTTTATGCAGGTAATTTCCAGCGAAGGATCAAAACCAAGGAAGGTATACCTGCCCCATGTTTTGTTGTCCTCGGCGCTTTCAAGAATAAAACAATGTTTGCTTACATTCATGAGTTTTTTTAACACATCAATCGGCGTGAGCATATCAGAGTATATCTCAGTACTTAATGGAACGATATTGTATTGATTTTTATTCGCAATTATACTCGCTTCATTAAAATCCGGTTTGACCATTTAAATTTTCTTCTCCTCAACCACAGCGCGTTTTTTAAGCTCCACCATCAAAGCGGCAAACTGTTCCAAATCCAGCGACTGCGCGCCGTCGCACAATGCCTTTGCGGGATTGTTATGCGCTTCTATCATAAGGCCGTCAGCGCCTACAGCAAGGGCGGCTTTGGCAAGCGGCGGCACAAGGCTTCGGCTGCCTGAAGCATGGCTTGGGTCTACGATTACAGGAAGATGCGATTTTTGTTTTATCACCGCAACTGCGGATAAATCCAGAGTGTTACGTGTCATTGTCTCAAAGGTGCGTATGCCCCTCTCGCAAAGGATTACATTGGGGTTACCTGACGATACAATGTATTCGGCGCTCATTAATAATTCTTCGATAGTATTGGCAAGCCCTCTTTTTAAAAGCACAGGCTTATTAATTTTACCTACCACTTTTAATAAATCAAAGTTCTGCATATTCCTCGCGCCGATTTGCACAATATCAACATCCTCAAATAAATCTATCTGAGTTTGATTCATAATTTCAGAGACTATCGGTAAGCCGGTTTCTTTTTTTGCCATACGAAGCATGTCCAATCCTTCAACCTGTTTACCCTGGAAAGCATAAGGCGATGTCCTTGGTTTAAACGCGCCGCCTCGAAGGATTTTCGCGCCGCTTGCTTTTACGCTTTTAGCAATCTCAAGGATTTGTTCATTGCTTTCGACAGAACAGGGTCCCGATATAACCGTAAAAAAACCTTCACCTATCGATACATCTCCGACTTTTACAATCGTGCCGTATTCATGGACAGTTCTGTTAACTGCTTTAAACTGTTCAGTAATGCGCCTTCCAAAATCAATAATATCGTTGGTTTCTACAACATGATCCAAATCGACCGACACCGTATTTCCAATCAGACAGACAGCGGTATGTTCTGTGCCAACGCTATATATAGTAGAGAAGCCCTTTTGCTCCCATTCAGCGACAAATTTGTCAATCTTTTCTTTTGGCACGTTAGGTTTAAGTATAAAAACCATTTTTATCTCCTTGCCGTATTTTATCAAAAATTGCAATTTACTGCCAGACTGACATCCGGCATTGCTGTTGATAAAAATGACAAAATGGTATAGAATTCTTTCATGAATAACGAGCAAGTAAACAGTTTTATAGAAAAGTACTCAAATAACATGCTGGAGCATGGAGCGATTAATAACGAACTTTACTCAAAATACGAAGTAAAACGAGGTTTGCGTGACATCAGCGGAAAGGGTGTTCTTGTAGGTCTTACCGAAATCTCAGAAATTATCTCCTATGTTATAGAGGACGGCGACCTTGTTCCCTGCGAAGGTAAGCTGTATTACCGCGGCATTAATATTCAAAAACTTGTTGATGGTTTTTTAAACGAAAAGCGTTTTGGTTTTGAAGAAGCCTGTTTCCTTTTGTTGTTTGGGCATCTTCCCAATAAAAATGAATTTAATGATTTCTTCGATGTCCTTGGAGAAAACACAGACCTTCCTCATAATTTCGTGCGTGATACGATCATGAGCGCTCCGTCCAAAGATTTAATGAACTCACTTTCCAAGAGTGTGCTTACTCTTTACGCATATGATGAAAACCCCGATGATATTTCCATTCAGAATGTTTTACGTCAGTCTATCAGTCTTATCGCGCAGTTTCCGCTGCTCGCCGTTTACGGGTATCAGTCATTCCATCACTTTCACCAGAACGAAAGCCTTATGATTCATCCGCCGCAAAAAGGTGCGTTCATTGCCGAAAACATTCTGCATATGCTTCGCCCGGATTCCAGTTACACAGACCTGGAAGCAAAGATTTTAGATCTCGCGCTCGTTCTGCACGCTGAACACGGCGGCGGTAATAACTCGACATTTACAAATCATGTTGTTACTTCTTCGCATACAGATACATATTCCGCTGTTGTAGCTTCTCTTGCCTCACTCAAAGGTCCGCGTCACGGCGGCGCGAATATTAAAGTTGTGCAAATGGTTCGCGACTTAATGGATAATGTTTCCGATTGGAATGATGATGACGCGATAAACAAACATCTGGAAAAATTGCTTAATAAAGAAGCATTCGATAAATCCGGTTTAATTTACGGAATGGGACATGCTGTTTATTCATTGTCAGACCCGCGCGCTCATATCCTCAGGCAGTTTGTTGAACAGCTTTCAAAAGAAAAGGGCCGTTACGATGAATACAAGCTTTACTCAAAAGTAGAAACACTTGCTCCTCTTATGATAGGCAAGATTCGAAAGATTTACAAAGGCGTCAGCGCCAACATCGACTTTTATTCAGGTTTTGTTTACAGTATGCTGGATCTTCCTGCGGAACTTTTCACGCCGATATTCGCAGTTGCGCGTATCGCAGGATGGAGCGCGCATAGGCTGGAAGAACTTGTTAACAACGGAAAGATAATACGCCCTGCTTACAAATCTGTAACAAAGCAGCAGTCTTATATACCGATGAAAGAACGCAGTTAAACAAAATGAACAAATATAATTTTACTGTAGAAGCCGAAAGTTATGAAGGCATAAAAAGAATCGCGCAAAAGGCGGCGTTGGACTTTGAAAAAGTTTCCGGCAAGCTTCCGCTTATTTCTGAAACCATGCCTGCCGCTTCTGCAAATGAAATAACAATTATTTTTGCTACCATAGGTAAAAGCGCTATTACAGATAAGCTGATAAGAGGAGCAATATTTGATCCTTCCGATATAATCGGCAAGAGAGAAGTATATAAAATAAAATTTATAGACGGCGCAAATAAAACTCTCCTTGTCTGCGGAAGCGACAAGCGCGGGACAATTTACGGCATTTTCGCCGTATCGGAATATATCGGCGTTTCTCCTTTACACTTCTGGGGAGATGTCGATCCTGTCCGCTGTGAAAATATCATTATAGACGAAAAGATCGAAACTGTTTCAAAAGAACCCGATGTAAAATACCGTGGCTTTTTTATCAACGATGAATGGCCGTGTTTTGGAACATGGACAAACCAGCTTTTTGGCGGCTTTAACGCGAAAATGTATGATCATGTTTTTGAACTTTTGCTTCGTTTAAAAGGTAATTATCTCTGGCCGGCAATGTGGTCGTCTTCTTTTGCGCTTGACGGACCGGGAAACCAAAGCGAAGAGTTAGCTGACATTTACGGCGTTGTAATCGGATCATCGCATCATGAACCCTGTCTTCGCGCGAGCGAGGAATGGGGTAAGGCGAAGAGACCTAAACCTGAGTACGGTAAAGAATGGAATTTTTACACAAATAAAAAAGGGCTTTTAAAATATTGGGAAGATGGTTTAATAAGAAGCGGAAAATACGAAAAAATTATTACTATAGGCATGAGGGGAGAGCGCGATACGTCGATGCTTGGAAGAGACTCCTCGCTTAAAGATAATATTGATTTATTAAAAGATATAATAAAAAGCCAAAGAGAGCTGATAAAAAAACACGTTAATTCCGATCTTGATAAGGTTCCGCAATTACTTGCTCTGTACAAGGAAGTAGAAGAATATTTTTACGGGAACGAAAAGACAGAAGGGTTAAAAGACTGGGATGAGCTTGAAAATGTTATCTGTATGTTATGCGAAGATAATTTCGGCTTTGTGCGGACGCTTCCAACCGATGAAATCCGCTCTCACAAAGGCGGTTTTGGAATGTATTACCATTTTGATTACCACGGTTCACCTGTTTCTTATGAATGGCTGCCTTCCACTACCCTTGAAAGAACCTGGGAACAGATGTGTATGGCTTATGATTACGGTGTAAGAGACATATGGATAGTAAATGTCGGCGATTTAAAATTTAATGAGGCTCCTTTAGCCTATTTTATGGAACTTGCATATGATTTTAAAAAATGGGGCAGCTCTTCGCCTAACAGTATCGAAAATTATATTGATATGTGGCTGGAAAAAACATTCCCTGCCGCAGATAAAGCAGTAAGAAGTAAGATGGCAAAGGTTTTTACCGGATATATAAAGTTAAATTCATTAAGACGTCCGGAAGCGCTTAATCCTGATATTTATCATCCCTGTAATTATTTAGAAACAGACAGAATGTTAAAATTTGCGCAGGATATTGATGATTTAAATGAAGAAGTGTATTCCGCTCTTTCAAAAGAAAAAGACGCGTATTACAGTCTTATTTATTTCCCCGCAAAGGCAAGCGTTAATCTGCTTCGTATGCATTTGTACGCCGCAAAAAACAAACATTACGCTAATCAAAATAAAAAAGCTGCCAATAATTACGCTTCTTTAGTAAATGAGTGTATCGATAAAGATCGCAAATTGGCGGAAGAGTTCGCCAAGTTTAAAAATGGTAAATGGCACGGTATGCAGCTCGCGGCGCATGTCGGTTTTGTCAGGTGGAACGAAGACGGCTGGAGATATCCTCAGCGTATTTTAATTGAACCTGTGAATAAACCGCGCATGCTTGTTTCACGCAAGGACAGTGAAAAAATATTTACAAAAACTTACGGTAAACCAATGACCATAGAGGTTAATGATTTTCTTTATGCGGGATGCGATTCTGTAATCTTAGAAATAGCAAACGATGGAAAAGGCAAACTTGATTATACAATAGAACAAGACGAAAAAAATGATTGGCTGGAAATAAGTTCATTAAAAGGCAAGGTTGAGTTTCAGGAAGAAATTGTTTTACAGGTTAACAGAAATAAGCTTACAGATGAAATTCAGACATCACGGCTTCTTATTAAAGATAAGGATACAACCGTAGCGGTTGAAATTAAAGCAAAGAAAATTATAACTGACAATTTAACGCAAATGACATTCCTGGAAAACAACGGCGTAATTGTCATGGAAGCAAATCATTTCTGCGGCAAGAAAAACGTTTCCGGCAGCAGTTTTATCGAAATAAAAAATTACGGAAGGCTCTGTGATGCCATGAAGGTTTTCCCGGCAACGGCAAGCTTTACTGAAAAGGATGAAAAACCGACGCTTTGGTATAAATTTTTAATAGAAGAAACAGGCGAGCATATTGCAGAAATCTGGACAGCGCCGGCTAATTCTGTTCATAAAAATCAAGCTCTGCGCTTTATGTTAACAGACGCTAAGGGAATTGATCATATAATTACAACAGTGCCTTTGGATTATCATGCAGGGGATCCTTTTAATTACATGTGGAGCGAAGGTGTTTTGAATAATATCAGAAAAAACGAAATATCATTAACTTTTGAAAAAGGCGTAAAAGAAATTTCAATCGGAGCGCTGGAAGCAGGGCTTGTGCTTGAAAAAATATTAATCTACAGAAAGAACAAGAAACCATTAAATTCCTACCTTGGACCGCCTGAAAGTTTTTATACAAGTTAATAATTATCTCAAAAATTTGGATAAAAAAGTGCATTTTTCCGCCTATGATTTGTTGTATTATTATGAATTATGAATATTGATATAGAAGAGTGTTACAAAAAATACGCGCCCATGGTCTTTCGCAGGTGTTCTTTTATCTTGAGAGATCAGGACGAGGCGTTGGATGCTTCACAAGATGTATTCGTAAGTTTATTGCGAAACCATAAGCGTCTTCATGGCAGGTTTTTATCCAGTTTGCTGTACACCATTGCGACAAATACATGCCTTAATAAGCTAAAACAGCGAAAGTGGAATGGAGGCAGTATTGAGGATCAGCAAATCCTTTTATGCGCTGTTAATGATCCTCAATATGAGAGAGTAGAGGATGGAATGTTGATGGACACGATTTTGCAGGATGAATCAGAATCAACAAGAATGATTTGCTTTATGTATTACGCTGATGGAATGACATTAAGTGAAATTGGTGAAACAACAGGTTTATCTGTTTCCGGAGTGCGAAAACGGCTTCTGGCTTTTAAAGCCCGCGCTCAAAATAAATTGTCGGTAGAAGGAGAAAAGTTATGAGTAAAACCAGAATATCTAACCTTTTATTGGAACGTTATAATATCGGTGAAATTACCAACAAGGAAAAAATTAAGATAGAGAAGGCGCTTGCGGAAGATGATACATTAGCTGCTTCTCTTTCTGAATTAAAGCAAGCCAATTCTAATTTTTATCGGCAATTTCCTAAAGAAAAACTCTTCCCGGCGAACGCACGCCGTATAAAAATGTACAGTTTTCACTCTGTTTCAAAACCTATATTAGGGCTTTGCGCTGCGGCTATGCTCTTTCTTATCGCATTTCCTGTATTTTTATTAAAGGATTCTTTTTTACCTCAACCTGACGAAAGAATTAAAGGCGCGTCAGTCAGTAATAATTCCATTGAATTAAATGTTTATGTTATGGGAGACACAGCCGGTGAAGCTGTAAAACTTGAGAATAAGGCAATGATTCACGAAGGGAATGTAATACAACTTGCTTATTTTATTAATAAAAATGATACAAAAGATAAATACGGAACAATATTTTCGATAGACGGGCGCAATCATGTTACCTTGCATTATCCGTATAATCAAAGGCAGGATACAGTTTTAATAACAGGAAAAGATATTCCCTTAGATGAAGCATTTAGACTGGATGACGCGCCAAAATACGAAATTTTCTTTTTTGTGGCGGGTGATTCTCCGTTGAATGTAGGTAATATTCTAAATATTGCAGAATCTCTTGCGCAGCAGATTGACGGTAAAGATAACGAGGCGGAAAATTTTGCAGCTGCCGCTTTTAATGAATATGAGCTGGAAGTTTTTACATTATTAAAGGAATAAAGAGAGGGCAACATGAAAGCTAAAAAAAGCATTATTTTAGGATTGTTTTTTATCGCAGCCTCATCGTTAATTTACGGCAATCAAGCGGAAAATACCACGCAGCGTTTTGGCATTTTTATCGGTTCAAATAACGGCGGCAAAGAGCGCGTAACTCTTCGCTATGCGCAAACTGACGCCAGGTCAATGTATAACGTATTTTCTGAAATGGGAGGTATTACAGCAGGGAATTCTGTTTTTCTTGTTGAGCCGAGTATAAGGGAAGTAAACAGGCGAATTGAAGCAATACACCAGCAGGTGCTGCAGGCAAGAGGAGCCAGCAGACGCACAGAGGTTATTTTTTATTATTCAGGGCATTCTGACGAAGAAGGCTTGCTTTTAAACCGCGAAAAATATTTTTACCGCGAGCTTCGAAACCGCATTAATAACATTCCTTCGGATATGCGCATTGTAATCCTTGATTCGTGCGCTTCAGGAGCTTTTACTCGGCTTAAGGGCGGCGATAAAACGCTTCCTTTTCTTATGGATAGTTCAACAACTGCCGAAGGATACGCTTTTTTAACGTCAAGCTCCGCTAATGAATCTTCGCAGGAATCTGACAGGATAGCCGCTTCCTATTTTACACATTCTCTAGTTGCCGGTCTCCGCGGAGCCGCGGATTCTGTCGGCGACGGCCGCGTAACATTGAACGAGCTTTATCGTTTTGCGTACACAGAAACACTTGCCCGTACAGAAACATCACTGCATGGCGCGCAGCATCCAAGCTATGACATTCAGATAAGCGGAAGCGGAGATTTAGTTTTAACAGATATAAACCAAACATCTGCTGTTCTAAGCCTTGATGAAAACCTGACAGGAAAAATATCCGTGCGTAACAGTAAAGATCATCTTATTGTTGAGTTAACAAAAACTGCGCGTACTTTGGAACTTGGTCTTGAGCCTGGTGAATATCGCATAACGCTGCAGGTAGGCAGCGATGTTTTACGCGCTGACGTTACTTTAAAAGAGGGAAAACGCACTGTAGTAAAAATGGAAAATTTTACCAGAATTGGGACAGAAACAACGCGCAAAAGAGGAGATGATGAAACATCTTCAAATCCAAATTCACATCTGTATACATTCTTCTTTAATATTGTATATGAACCGTTCTATCTTCCGCTTTTTGGATTTATAAATATCGCTATAGGAGATCATAAAAATTTTCAGGCAGGTTTTGTAAACCGGAATACAGGTAATTTATCCGGGTTTCAAGCAGGATATGTTAATACAGTAGCCGGTAATTTCTCCGGGTTTCAAACAGGGTTTGTAAATGTAAATGCCGGTGAAACAAACGGAATCCAGGCAGGTTTTGTAAATACATCAGATAAGGACATGAAAGGTCTTCAGTTTGGATTTGTTAATGTCGCAGCACAGAATATAAAAGGAGTTCAATTTGGTTTTATTAATTACGCAGATAGTATAGATGGACTTCCTGTAGGTTTTATTTCTGTCGTGCAAAAAGGCGGTTATATGGCAATAGAATATAGTTTCTCCGAGTTTCACACGTATAATGCCGCATTTAAGATAGGAATTGAAAAATTCTATACAAGTATATTATTTGCATATAATCAAAAAGACGAATTTTCATGGGATAATATTGCGACAGGATTTGGTTTTGGGACAATAATTCCTGTTATAGGGAAATTTTTATATATCAATCCGGAAATCAATAGTTTGTCTTCGTTTAGAATAGATGATAAAACAGGTAATAATATTAACATTAACAGTTTAGTTTTATATCTTGGCATTAATATTTGGAAGTTAAGCATTGCCGCAGGTCCGTCTGTAACGTGGCTTTTTAGCAGTAATATGTTTGTTGAAGGCGCACAAGGAAATTTACCTGCGCCCAACTTTAGTTTTTATACAAATGATATCAATGATTACAATCATATTGTTGTTGGAGGCAGAATAGCAGCAAGGCTGAGGTTTTAATTAGCTTCCCAGAATGCTGTATCACGCGGGAGAACTGTTTTCCAATAAGGGTTAAGATTATGATCAGCGTTTTTGTATACTTCGTAGCGCAGTAATATTTTTCCTATGCTGTTTTTATCGCGCCTGGAATTTTCTTCTTCGATTGCTTTAGAAAAAGCATCACACCATGCCTTAGGAACCGCCGTGTCTTTATCGCCTTGTTCAAGAAGTATAGGAGTGCCAGGCGCGATTTTATCAAGATAAGAAAAAAACGAATAATCGGCGGCAGTATAAGTTTTTTTAAATTCCGCTGCCCATTCAGAGCCGCGCCCGTAATGACCTGCGCTGTCAGGGAAGGCAATGCAAACCGGCGCCCAAAGCACAGTCGCTACAGGTTTTTTTATGATGGTAAGAAAGTGCAGCGCAACTTGTCCTCCGTTACTGTGTCCCCATATTACGCGTTTTTTAAAAGACGCAGGAAGGGTAATTCTATCCGCCTGCGGAACCGCGGCACTGTACTGGAAATTTGGTTTTTCTAAACTATTGTAAAGCTCTACTGCGTTTATCGTTGAATAAAATTGATGCATGAAAGACGGCGATGGCGTTGCCGAAGAAGAAGCGTATCCAAAAAAATCGGGTGCAATTACTGCCCAGCCGTTTTCCAAGTAAACTTTAGCGGGATTTTCTGTACCCTTTCCTGTGTAGTATCCGCCGGGACGCTGATGTCCCCTTAGCATGATTATAATTCCTTTGATGTCCTCCGGTTTTCCCGCAGGTATTCGCAGGCTTGCGCTTACTGTCAAATTCATGGAAGTAAATGAAACATTATACGCGGTTTGAATATCGTTTTTTAAAACAAGTTTTTGTATACTGATGGGACTCGTTTTATATTGATATGTTTGAAGGTTTTTTAATGAATAATCAATCGCGTTTTTTTCCTGTACAGGAGCCTGCGCTGCACTTTGCGCGGGAAGCTGCGCTGCACTTTGCGCGGGAAGCTGCGCTGCATTTTGCGCGGGAAGCTGCGCCGTGTTCAAGGCTGTAAAAAGAATTATAAATAATACAGCGCACCTTATCATGTTAAAAGTATAACTTATAACATGAATTTTGTCAGTACAATGCTCCGTAACGCTCTCCCGCTTCCAGCTTTTTTCCTTTTACAAGCGCGAGTTCGCCTACGGTCATTATCCAAAAACCTTTTGCTCTTAAACTTGAAATTATCTCAGGCAGATCCTTCATCGTATTCCCCTGAGATGTATTATTATCGTGTAATAAAATTATGCCGCCGTCCTGCGGATTAGCAAGAACGCTGCTTTTAATTGCAGGCGAACTGCCGGGCCAGTCGTTATGCGCGCTTCCGTCAATAAGCGCCATGCCAAGTTTTTCGCATACCTGGTTTAAGTTATCTCCATGATTTAAATTCGGCGCGCGGAACAAGCGCGGATTATATCCTGTTATTTCTTTAATCGCCGTATTCGCCGCATTAAGACTTGCAGTAATTGCTTCAATTGACGATGATCCAAGACTTCCATATCCGTCAGAATGATTGCCAAACTCATGTCCCGCGTTAAAAATAGCCCTTGCGGCAGCTTTGTTACCGCGTACATTTCCGCCAATCACAAAAAAAGTCGCTCTTACTTTCGCGGCATCAAGCGTTTTAAGCAAAGCCGCGGTTCCTCCGTACGCGGAAGAATCGCAGGGACCGTCGTCAAAACTTATCGCGATATATTTATCAGGTTTTTCTTTGTAGCCGTAATCCTTCCAATTTTCTGATATATAATTTTCAATCTCTGTTTTTGTTAAAAAGCCGGGAATTGTCAATTCATTATTTATTTTATTATTACTTGTATTAGCGCAGTTTGCCATAAGAAAAGCCATTAAAACTCCTGCCGATATTATATAAAATTTCTGCATATTATTCTCCTTGCGTCAAATATAAGAAAAATTAGGCGTATCGGCAAGGCGTTTTTTATTTTAAAAATATTCCCGTAATTTATCTTTCCAATTGCCGCCTTTTTGAATGGTCGCTTTAACTCCCATTTCGTCAAGGATTTTAATACGATCTTCATTTCCGCTGCTCGTTACGGCAATAATAGTCATTAAGTGTCCTGAGTATTGGAGCTGTCTGATTAATTCTTCGCCTGTCATGTCAGCAAGCTCAAGGCCTGTGATAACGCAGGAAACTTTGCGGTTTCCCATTTCGTTTAGTACGTCATCTCCCTTCTCGAAACCCATAGAATCGATTCCAAGTTCATCCAAAAAAACTTTTATAACCTTGCGAAAAAATCCGCTATTGTCAGCATGGATAACGTACATTATTCCCTCGTGCCTTTCATATTCAAGTTATTCCAGTCAAGCTTTCTTGTCAGGAACATTACAATACCGCAAATCAGGAATGCAGTTATTGAGCCAATTAGGAGCGCCCAATCTTCTGCATTGAGCGTAAGGTAAAGAATCAGGTACAATAGCGCCATGACAAGACCCATGTAGGCGCTTCTTGCCCATGTTTCAAGCAGGGAGCGCGCGTATAAGGACATCATACAGGTGAGCGCAGCGGCTGCTATAAGGTATGCAACGGAAAACGAAAGATGTTCAGAGATTGATAACAGCAAGAGATAAAAAATAACATTTGCTAAACCTGAAAGTAAATATTGAGCCGGATGAATCGATTTTCTTGAGAACACTTCCAGGAAAAATAAAGTTATAAATGGAATAAATAAAAATAAAATCGCGTATTTTACCGCGCGGGTATTTAGCGCGTAATGATCAAGTGGTTTAAATAAATCGACGCCAAAAAGTTCGCTTGAATAATTACTCCGCTTGTCGCTATCGCCTTTTTCTCCTGTCCACCAAAACAGAGGAATAGATCTGCTTAAATAACTTATTTCCCATTCAGCGTCAAATCCGCTGTCAGATAATGTATAAGAAGCCGGTAAAGATCCTCCCTGGAACGACGGCGCAATCCAGTCAGATTTAATATGCGCCTTGGTTGTTTCGCCAATGGGAAGTATCATTATCGATTTTCCTCCCTGTACCGCAATCTGAATATTAAATATGTTATTATCGTTCATTTTAAACGGACTTAAAGCATTAATTCCGTTATCGCCCGTTAACGCTTGAGTTTTATAATTCCTATAATCTGCTTCATGCGAAAAGCTTCGGTTACCGGGTTTAAAGAACAGCTCGCTTCCATTCCAATCGGACTTTATAATTCTGCGGATTCCCTTTTGACTTGTAAGACCGATAATAATTTCAGCCTGCTCCGGGTAAATAGTCTGGTTTTGTTTTAATTCACCCGCAGCCCGTTCAAAAGAAAATGATCCTGCAAGTGTAACATCGCCGGAAAAAAGCGCAACAGAAAAAATTCCCCTGCGTTTTTTTTCTGCGGAAAAATCAGCGCTTATATTAATATCTCTTGGCGTAATCCAGAGTGTTTTATTGTACAGAACGATCTCAATTTTTTCTCCGTCCTTTTCGGTTTTTGTTCTTATTTCTTCGCGTTCAACAACCGGAATGCGGATAACGGGACCGTATATATTAAACTGGCTCCCCCATGCTTCCATTATTGAATTTTCCGCGTCAACCGCTCGGTGGCTGCGTTCACTAACAAGGGAACTAATCATGCCTATAGGAATAAGCAGCAGCAGAATTATTATGATAAGCATTGCGATTTTAAAACCGCCTGACGAGGTAATACTTTGCAATTTTCTTGGTTTTTTGGGCTCATAGGGAAAACTATCCGACATAATCATCTCCTTAATCGATTGTAACATGGATTTTTTATGGTGTCAGGCTTAGATTCCCTAGTGTGTTTTCTTTGCTTTTGTACACCATATATAGCGTGCTACACATACGAGTAGTCTTTTCGCTGAAAATTTTCAAAATTCTTTCATTTTTTTTCGTTTTCGATAAAGCGCTGCTCACGCTCGAACCCATATAGGGGTACAAGATTTTTTCTTTATGAAAAAATCTTGCGCGGCGGCAGTCCGCTGCCGGATCTTACAAAGGAGGATGTATATGAACAACCT
>Ga0209755_10006116_pt1 | contig 13437 bp, 12 predicted proteins | sample TergutCo191P1_FD_187301 | JGI IMG/M metagenome (GOLD analysis project Ga0209755, IMG submission 187301) | Cornitermes sp. P1 segment gut microbial communities from Petit-Saut dam, French Guiana - Co191P1 (SPAdes) (version 2) | ecosystem: Host-associated > Arthropoda: Insects > Digestive system... | reverse complement strand
CCCCTATTTGTGCCTACTGCCGAGCAGGCCTGTATTACTTAATAAGTCCCGCTATTGCTTGCAGTAGATGTTTATTGAGTCGCGGAAGAACTCTGCGCAGCCGGAAGTTATTTTCTCGTAGTATGCTCTAAAGCGTTCGTCTGTAGCGTACATTTCGCCGAGAGCTTTGTGATATTCTTTACTGTAGTTTGGATAGAATATGCACAGCCATTGTCTGTGAAGATCGCAGGCGGCCTGTGCAGTTTCCTCTGACGGATCGCCTGTGCGGACGGCATTTTTTAGCATTTCTTCGTAGGCTGCGCGCAGGCGCTCACCTTCGTCATACTGTTTTTGGGATAGGCCTTTTAGAGCGGCGTTTGAGGCGTCAATAGCAGAGTCGCCGTACTTTTCGCGGATTTCGTGGCCGTATGCTTTCTCATTTTTATCAATGATAGATTGCTTGAAGCCTTCGAATTTTTCAGTGTCTGTCATTGTAATTTCTCCTTTCATGGCGGATATGGACTTTGTTACGTTGTCAATAAGCGAGTCCATTTGTTTTCGTTTTATTACAAGTTTGTCAAGATGGTTGTGGAATGCGCTAATCCTGTCATAGCCGGGCGCATACACAATGTGTTTGATTTCCTCAAGGGGGAAGCCGAGTTCCCTGTAAAACAAAATCTCCTGCAATGTGTTCAGTTCGTCTTGGGAGTAGATCCTATATCCACTTTCTGCAACTTTGACAGGCTTAAGTAAGCCAATCTCATCGTAGTACCGCAGAGTGCGCGCGCTCACTCCCGATATTTTTGATAATTTATTGACTGTGTATTCCATGCTTTCACCGCCTTGTAAATGCAGTATATACTATTCCGTAACGTCAAAGTCAATGGCAGTTTTGGTTTTTTTTGAAAAAGTTATATCCCGCTCATGTCTCTTTTCAGGCCTTCGAAATCGAGGTAGTCTTCAATGAACTGTTTGCGGAGAAGGTCTAGGGGGATGAATTCGTTGTACTTGCTCTCAACTTGCACTTTGTCAGGTAGGGGGAGGGCGTAGAGGTCTAGGTGGCTGCGGAGGATGTCCTGTATGACAAATTCCAGAGTTTCTGCCGTGCCGTCGAAAATTACTTCAAGATATACGCATGTTATATACGGGAGCTTGCTTTTTATTCCTTTGTGGCGCAGGGCGTAGTTTAGCGTCATGAGCTGCCTTGTGCCTATCCATGGGAAAATTGCAAATTTCTTTTCCGAAAGCTGTGTCACTAGGTTTTCAAGTATGCCGCTGTTGCGCGAGATGTACTGGATCTCGTTTAAGCGTTCCTTGCAGCGGAGGCTGAGGTATGGATATTCCCCGTCCTCTAGCAAAATGCTTCGCATCTTGCGCACTAGCACTGTATGCACCTCTGCTGTGAAGTCCACGTCCCAGTCAACTAAGGAGATGCCTGGAACCCGCTTTACGAAAATTACTTTGGACTTCTCGTTTACATCGACGGTTTCCCATGCAATTCCGGCCAGCGCAAAACGGGTGCCGACGGGGTATATTTTGTCAACCGTGCCAATGGTGCGGTTTTCATCTTTTACAAGCAGGTATTCCGGGGCGATGAACACCGTAAGGAATTTGTGGCTGTTTATTACTTTTTCCCCTTCGCGGCCAATCATGAGGCCGCCGTGTTCAGTACGGGCGAGCTGGTCAATCTCAATTAGGTGGGTGAGAAGGTGCTTGTAGTCCTCTTGGGGGATGTGCGTGAAGCAGCCTAGGGATAATACGTTTTGAGCTAAGGCTGCGGCTGACATTTCACCACTGCTTTTTAAGCAGCTCATGGTCTGGTGGTAGAGCAAATTATAAGCGTGGTGGAGCGGGGGGATCGGTTCAAGCCAGTGTTCTTTAAGATAGAGCTCTATAATGCCTATGGTCCGTATAAAGCCCCAGTTAATCGGGCCTAGGATGTCTGCGGAATTGATTTGAATGCTCTCGACAAAAGTAAATAGAAGCTGTGGCACCTGGCCGCGCCTGCCGCAGCGGCCCAGGCGCTGTGCAAAACTTGAAACACTCAAAGGTGCGCCCACCTGAACAGCTTGGTCAAGGGAGCCTATGTCAATGCCGAGCTCCAGTGTGACAGTGGCTCCTGTGACGATTTTTTCATCGGCGGATTTCATCTCATCCTCTGTGCTTTCGCGCAGCAGGGCGGATACGTTGCCATGGTGTACTCTATAGACATCGGGAGCTTTGTTTTTAAGGGCGATTTCACGCAAATGAGCTAAGATGAACTCTGTTTCCTCGCGGCTGTTGGTGAAGATGATTGTTTTTTTATCCAAAGTCTGCTTGAAGAGATATTCATAATGCTCGCGGTCGCCTATGTCGCCGCCGCTCACATCTGTTATATTGCCGCTGCCGTCGGTGGTTTCAAAATCCCGCTTGTCGGCATAATTGACAAAGCGTTCCACATGCAGCCTGACGCGCTTTTTGCCTTCCTGTGTGACAGGTGCGGCGCAGGCTCTCCCTGTATTGGTGTTTAGCCAGTTTTGGGCAAGGGATAAATCGCCCAGGGTTGCAGAAAGGCCAATCCTGCGCGGGTTTACACCTGTGAGCCTCATTATCCGCTCTAAAACACATAGAAGCTGCAAACCCCGTACATCACGCATGAAGTAATGAACCTCGTCGATTATTACAAAGCGCAGGTCAGAAAACATTGACAGCACTGCTCCGCGTTTATTTGTAATCAGGCTCTCCAAGGATTCGGGGGTGATTTGCAGCAGCCCTTCGGGGGATTTTATGAGCTTGTTTTTTTGAGTCTGAGATGCGTCCCCATGCCATTTTGTCACAGGTATGTGGGAGTCAATGAGCATCTGCTCCAGCCGTATGAACTGGTCGTTAATAAGGGCTTTGAGGGGCGATATGTAAAGAATGCCGACTGAGCGGGAGGGGTTGTTGTAAAGCTCTGTGAGCACAGGTAAAAAAGCGGCCTCAGTCTTGCCTGAGGCCGTGCCTGAGGATAGAAGAAGATTATCGTCGCTGTCGAAAACGACCTGGCAAGCCGCAACTTGATTGCCCCGCAGTTCTTCCCATTTGTTCTGATAAATAAAGTCTTGAATAAAGGGAGCCAGCCTGTAGAATATATCCACTATTACACCTCGAATTCTTGAAACTCGGCTTGGATTTCTTCGCCGTCCAGCCCGCCTTTGGCCAGTTCAAAGCTGTTATCGCCCAAAATCTCCGAAACGGATTTGTGCGGGTTTTGATGCAGTATGTTGACAAGCTCAATGAAATCCCTGATTATCTCGCGCGGGGTGATGTGTGTTTGCGCTCCTACGCGGTTGTACTCCACGTTTAGAAAATAAATTAAATCGTCATGGGTCAGGGTAGGGGCGTAACTGTAGAGTTGTGCATGGATGTGCATGAGCTTCTCTATCAGAATATACATCTCTTCTTGTGAGAGCATTTGCAGGCGGATTATGGGGGCTGTGAGATCCTTTACATCCGATGTGGCGAAATGCCCCTCAGATAGGCGGGAGCGCAGAGCTTCGTAGCTGAACACACCTTTGTACTTGTCCTCAATGCACTGAGGGGTGGCACCCATGAGAAAGCCTATGTGGCTTGCCTTGCCCTGAAGCACATCGTTATACATGGTGAGGATTTTTTCGTAGTTGTTGGATCTGGTGATGGAGTTTGAGATCTTGAAAATATTCACAAGTTCGTCAATTAACACTAAAAGCCCCTTATAGCCCGCTCCTACGAGAAATGCGGCGAATACTTTTAGAAAGTCGTACCATGTTTCATCTGTTACAATGAAGTTTATTCCAAGTTCATCCTTGGCTTCTTTTCTCGTGGGATATTCGCCCCTAAACCATTTGAGGACATTTGATTTGAGAGCTGTGTCGTCGTTGCGGTAGGCTCTCCAGTAGGATACAACGGCCTTTGCAAACTCAAAGCCGTTCACCATGCCCTCAAGGGAGCCCGCTACTGCGAATATTTGCTTCTCTACAAGTGCGTCAAACTCTTCGCCTTCGGTGTCTGATTCAACTTTAACTAAAGCCTGAATGCCTGAAATCCATTTCTCTAGTATAAGCGGGAGAGCTCCGCCGTCAGGTTTTGACTTTGTGGAGAGGTTTCTTATGAGCTCCTTGTATGTTGCAAGGCCTTGGCCTTTTGTGCCTGCAAAGCGGCGCTCTGGGGAAAGGTCGGCATCGACAACCACAAAACCCTTGGCTGTGGCATAGTTGCGGATAGTCTGGAGCATGAAGCTCTTGCCGCTGCCATACTTGCCGACAATGAAGCGGAAGGAGGCGCTTCCGGCTTCAATCATCTCAATGTCGTGCAAAATGGCGGAGATTTCCTGCGCCCTGCCGACGGTAATATACTCAAGGCCCACACGCGGCACAACGCCGCCTTTTAGGGCATTCATTAAAACACTAGCTATACGGTTCGGCACCTTGTTTGCCACACTCATTGTATCCATTCCTTTACTATCTCTATGTAGTCATCATACAGTACAAATTCTTCGTCAAAAATATTGTCGCCGATTAGTTCCATCGCTTTCTCATTGATGTAGTCGATGAGGACTTCAGGCATTATGCCGCCCTCGGCGGCGATGTCATTTATATTATGTTCCCCGCTCAGTGCGGCGGTGAGGGCTTTAATCTCAGTTTCAGTAAATGCAGAGTTTTCGTCTAGGTTCTGTGATTGCAATTGTTTGTCAGATGCGCTTATTATAGGGTTTTGAGAAATTGTTTTAGGTTCAGATGACTCGGTTGAAGGGGTTGTTAGAGCTTGTTTGGGGTTCGCGGCATCGAAGCCGCCTTTTGGCGGCAGTAGAGGCAAGTTTTTTTCTGATGCAGGCTCTGTTTCCTCAACTATTAGCTTTTCTTGGGTAGCCAGTGCTTCGCGCCTGATGTTTGACAGCGCACCTAAATCCACATTCACTACGGTTTTGTTGGCTTCCCTGTAATACTCCTGTGTTGCGGAGCGGATTACATTCTCAAGAGAAATTCCGGCTTCCCGCAGTTTGAAGGCTATGGGATTTTTGGAGTAATCAATTGCGGGGTTCAGTTTGTTTTTGTGCTTGGCAATATGACGCAAAACTGATTCCATGAGCTTAAAGATGTACCCGGCAAGCTGCTTTCCGCTCTGAGTTGTAATTGTTTCGCTAAATGCCCACTTACCGCCGTTGCAGAGGTATATTTCATGCTCAGATAAAACAACTTGCCTGTCCCTTTGCTTTACATGGGCATAAAAAAGAGCATCCCTAAAAGGCGTCCATGTGTTTTTCCGCGCAGGTTCAAACAATAAGTGCTCAAAATCAATACCTGCCCCGTCACATTTTTCCTTGAGTTTTTGTATGACATGGTTAAAGCAGCTTTTTATAAATGCTTTGTCACCGGAGGCGTAGTAGGCAGACTTTCGTATGTCATATCTTGAAATAGTGCAGTAAAGCTCAAATGAGTCCTTAGAATCTGTAAGTTTAGGATACGTCCCCGTCAGGTTGTGCTTTTCGGCAAATTCGTGAAATGTCCACGGCAGTTCATAATACACGTGGTAATCCTTAACCCAGCGCAGTACATATTTCTCAATTGCCTTGTTATGCACCCTAAACTCTTGCCAGAAAAATAGCAGCTTCTCAAGCCCTTCCTGTGGATCCCGGACTCCAATGTTGCTCAGAAGCTCATAGATATAAAGGAAAGCATATGAGAGCGAAACATTTGCTACGGTGCCGCCTCTTACTGAGGTGCGCCAGGTGAAATATGTCCGAAGCTGATCGTAACCCATCATCTGATAATATGGGAAATATTCGGAGAAAGGGGCATTGCCTTCAAAATCATCAGTGAAATCGGCCATTAACAGGGCTTGCTTGTAGAAAATGAAACTATTGTCGCGGGAGGAATTGCGGCCGAAAAATCTTACATAGGAATTTGGCGAGCGGTGAACCCTTGAAATATCTCTCATTTCAACGAATTTTTCGCGGATGGGGTCCTCGGAGGCTTCTGCAATTTTCTGCGGTTTCGGAACAAATTTACCGACGCCCGGAAAAGGGCTTGCATCGTACTCAATCTCATAGTACACACCGCTGTCCTGCGGGCCGGATGTGCTGCTGGACTCAGGTTTTTGAGCCATGCGTTGCGCACTCTGCCCGGCAGAGCGTGAGGGGATTTTCGACGGCTCATATACTTTGTGCTCACCATTTTGACTCATACAAACCCCGCAACTTGCCCGAAAATACGAACGAATTTCACCGACAGCCTATCGAAACATTCTACCACATATTATAGCAAATTCAAAGTGTTACAATTTTTACGAAATTTAGATGAAATCGACCTTGAATTTTCTATGAGATAGTATATAATGTGGAGCGTCGTGCGCCGCAGTTAAGGCGCAATGTTGTGAAATTAATAACGAAAAGGGGTAAAGCAATGATTCAAGATCTAGGCGTATTTATTGTCGCAGTAATATTTGTGGCAATCAACGGGCTGACCATGCTCGCGTGGGCGGCAGCACAGGGTTACAAAATGAAGCCCACTGCTTTTGCGTTCATCGTCGGCGCAATCGGGAACCTGCTCACCGGGTCAATCACTCCAATCTCAGGGCAATCTTCAATTTTGACTGTTTCTCACCATGTAAAGGATGTAAATGCCAGAATTGCGGCGCTCTTGATTGCTGTCATAGTGATGGTTCCGCTAGGACTCACAGGCGCAGTCACCAGAATAGCAAGTTTTGCAGGGCCTGCTGTAGTTAACGGCATGATGGCAGGCGTGGGGCTTATGGTTGCAGGCATCAGTTTTGACATGCTAAAGCAGGCGAAGCGCACGGGTATCATTTCGTTTGTTGCAGCTCTCGGTGCGTTCATTCTTTTCGTAGGCAATCCCCACCAGCTTGTATATGTCATAGCTATTTCTGTAACTTTGGCGACGGTTGACTTCGCCCTGCTCCAGAAAGATCCTCAAACAGGCAAGAGGGGACGCCGCATTGATATAGCCAAAATGGCTGCGGATAGCGGTTATACAGGAGATTTGAGCCAAAATGACAATCCCAAGTTCTGGACGAAAGAGTACTGGGCTGATTTTAAGATAATGAAGCCTAAGTTTGGAATTACGGCTATTTACTTCGCTCTTGCGTTTATTTCTCTAAATATAGGCACAAATATCGCTTTTGGAAACATAACTGCCAATATGGCAGGGTCGGTTGACGGGGTGCCTAATGTTGTGCAAAATATGGACCACCTCACTGTAATAAACAGTTTGGCGGATATTCCTGCTGTTATTTTCGGCGGTGCGCCTGTCGGGGCTATAATTTCTGCAACGGCTGCTGCGCCGTGGCCTATTCTGGCCGGTGCTGTTATGATGCTCCTGTGCGCATTGCTGCTTCTGCTGGGGCTGATGACCAAGGCTGTCAAGTACATCCCCGTACAGGCGATTGCAGGCTTCCTTTTCATAATTGGATTCTTTTCAACTTTCCGCCCGAACCTCGTCAATGCCTTTAACACTGCTCTTGTAGCCGACGGTGTAACAGCTACTTTGCACGTCAGTAACACCACTCAGGCCGCCACGGCTCTTGCCCTCACAGCTCTTACAAAAAATCCGTTCATCGGTCTTGTGGGCGGGATTTTAATACGCTATATCGGCACTTGGTTCGGCCTGCCTCCGGGCTAGATAGGGTGGCAGATATAAAATTTACTTAGAAGCATTGCAAAACGTACTGGCGGCCGATGGCCGCCAGTATGTTTTGCAATCTTATATGTCCCGATATGTCCCGGCATAGCCAAAGGCTAGTCAACAGGATTTGATTTTGATATCTTGTCATAATAGACAGCCTCAAGCACGCCTATTACAAATGGGAAAATAGCTATGAATACGATGAGGTACAGCAGGAGCAGAAGCGGGCCGATGTGCGGAATCTGGCCGATGAAATAGAAAATGACTGAAAGAATTGCTGTTGCCAAAATTATAATTAAGTCTGAAATGAACATCATGGCTTTATGCCCCCTAGTTTGAGCCATAGACTTTTTCAGCGCCTCAGTTGCGGGGATATTAGGGTCGTTTAGCATTATGTATGGGACAAATCTGTACGAGTAGATTTTAATAATATTAGCAAAGGGTACGGGCATCCAGATTAAAGTCCAAAGAGCCATCCAGCCCATACCGCCTGCGTTGCGCAGGAATCTGCCCTTGCCGAAGCCTTCAAACAGCTCTGTTGAGCTGATGTCTTCGCCTTTGATGCCTTTTAAAAAAGTATTTACCATACCCAGCTTGAGCACGAGCAAAATGGGGATGAAGACTATGGGGAGAATGCCGAAAACAACTGATAGCATAGACATCAAAATGCACATCAAGGTGAGGCCCCAGACTCTAAACGGCCTCCTGAAAAGAAATGACATGCACCTTGAATAGGAGTCTAGAATAAACCCTTGTGTGGCATATCCGCCATGCTGAGAGTGCTGGTCGGGCGGAGGCTGGTAGTATTCCGGAGGCGGCGTGAATGCTGTAGGTTGCTGGTTGCTCTGTGGCTGCGGAAACGCAGCCGGTACCACAGGTGCGTATGTTTCAGTGGTTTGTGATGCTTCTGGAGATTGCGGGTCTGCTTGAGTTTCTGGCGGCAGATTAGCCGGTTGCTCCACTATCGGCGCAGTGGTTGCGTCAACTATTTGCTCAGATGCCTGCTCCATTTGAGGTTCAACCACAGCCTCAGAGGGCACAGGGGCTTCGAGCTTGTTTCCGCAGCTTGAGCAAAATAGAGCTCTGGGGGCATTTTCTACGCCACATTTTTGACAAAGCATAAAACGACTCTCCTTTGTTAATTTTTTGTGAACTCAGTATAACATACCCTGTTGGAAATTGCTATACTTTCAAAAATTAAAATGGGATGGGATGTTAGATCCCGTTACTGGCCACATGGTAGCCGAACAGGCTGTTCGGCGGCTGATTTATGACTGGTAACTACAGCTTACCCCATATAAAACCATCCGTCGGACACGGGCAGGTGCTCTGTGGAAAAGTGGGGCGGCCTTCGTCAGTCACGTCTACTCTGGCATAGACTTGGGATTCTGGATGAAACTTGTGTTCCAGGACTGCGGCCGCCCCGCTTTCCCCCAGAGCACCCGCCCATGTCCGACTGTATGCTGCGGCAAGCGCCGAAACTCAGCTTACCATTACAACAAAGGAAAACTCTGCGCCGCTCGCTTCGGGGATGCGTATTAGGCCGAAGGAAACAGTCACATCACCTGTGCTAAAACTCATGATAGGGGCACCGTTTTCGTCATAAAATGCTCCCGCATATTCAAAAGAGAGGGCAAAGAGCAGGTCGATATAGTAGAAAATCATATGCCTGTCAAATGTAGGGGCGTACATGAACACAGTGACACCATCAATTACTTGCCTGCTCTGCAGTGAAGCCCCTGCAAAAGAGCCGAAATCAGGGACGGAAGGCAGCCCCCTGTATGTCAGGGCATCGGGGCTGATGCTGAAAACCACCGGGGGCAGTGTCTCATAATCCGTCCTTACATACCTGACAGTGTCATTGTCCCTGTCGGTCATAGTGAGGGCACCGCCTGATATATCCACTGTGAAGCGGTATATTCCCATGTTGTTGTCCACAATTACCGTGAGTGTGTCTGCGTCTAAACGCCAGTCTGCTGATATCCCAAACTGATTTTCCCGGACTCTGCCATCGGCAGAAAACTCAATATACGGGGCACTTAGAAAATAATATACCAAATCCCCTTCGCTAAACTGCCAGACTCCCAAAATCGACTCCGTAGACAACGGCGAGTCCGCCAGTGGGATTTGCCCGTTGCTTGGCTCATCCACCTCCGCTTCGGCGGAGGTTATGCTTATTTCACGCAAGCGGCCATCCCACTGTACATTGTTGCCGGAGGCTTCGCCGACGAACCTAAGAGGCACAAAAACTCTTCCGTCAATAATTTTAGAAGCTACATCAAGCCGTATGCTTAGCCCACCCACTGCTGCATAGGGGCTGTCAACTTGCAGGCTGATGTTAGAGCCTGCCTCAGGCGTTTGTGCCGTGACGCTTCGCGTGGCTGCGTCCCACACGACATTGTACCCAAGTTTTTCGAAGATAGAGCGCATAGGCACAAGTGTCCTGCCTTCTGAAACAATAGGGCTTACATCGAGCTTTAGCATTTCGCCGTGGACGAATATCCTGATATCTTCTGTCATAACTGCCGCTTCTGATGAAGCAGAAGCAGCCTCTGCCTGCGGTGCATATGTTGCTGCGAAAGCACCGGCCGCTGTTTGCGGGATAGCGCTTATTGCCATAAAGAAAGACAGCGCAATTACAATTAAATTCTTTTTCAATTAATGTACCTCCAAAAGTCCATATAGTACATCTCTCAAATAAAGCACCTAACTGATTGCGCTGTTTATTTACCCAAGTATAATTATGAAGTTATTTCGTCACATTTTAGTCACGGTTTTGGATTTTTTGAATTTATTCGGGCTGAAGGTTATTGCAAGAAGTGCAGAGGGCTTCGGCGGCAATACGCTTAATGTTTCAAGTTAAGCGGCGTCGAGAAAATTCCCAGGCTGCCGTAAAAACTGCTGCGGAAACTGCATGGCGTACTTTGGACGAAACACAGTGCAGTGAAGGAGCGGCAGAAATGGTTGCAAATTTAAGAGAGCAAAAACATCCCCTCAAGCAAAAGTGAGGGTTCATAAATGAAGCCGAAGTTGCAAAAGGGCATGACTTTGGGTGCATTTCCGCCTGTTATGACGACAGTGGGGTTTCCAGATATTTCCTTTTTTATCCGGCTGACATAGCCTTCAAGCATGCAGGCTGTGCCGATTACTGCGCCTGAAACGAGGCAGCTTGGCGTGTCGTTGCCGATTAAACTGACTTTAGTGAAATCGTCAACAGCGGGGAGCTGGGCTGTCAGGCTATTTAAGGCAGTTAACCCGGTCTGCACACCTGCGGTAATTGCGCCGCCTAAAAAAACATTGCTTGCATCCACGGCATTTATTGTCGTTGCCGTGCCCAAGTCGATTACAATTACCGGGGCCTTGTGTTTGGCCGCCGCTGCCACGCATGAGATGGCGCGGTCATTGCCAAGAAGGCCATTATACTGTGAGAAATCGACGCTGCTTTTGGTCAAGTCAATATGCGAAATAGGCGGCAGTGCACTGTTTTTTTTGCTCAGCGACTGCGCTATAATCTCATTTTTCTGCGGAACAACTGACGATAGGACGCAGCCGCGCAGCTCACCCCATATTTCCGGCCCGAAGCTATTATCCATAAAGAGAGTGAAGCTGTCAGTGCTAACGGCATCCTGTGTAAGCATGAGAGCCTGTGTATAGTTCTCAACTGAGCCCACAGCGCAGCGTATGGTTGTGTTACCTATGTCCACACACAAAATCAAGCCAAGCCCCCCAGTACTGATTGAACAATTACATCAACATCGGCTAGTGCCCCCTTGCCTTCGTAATCACACGCAAGGCGGGCCACGCGCGGCTCTATTTCAGACCAGCCGCGCTTTTTTAATATTTCCAAATTATCTTGCGTTGCGGCATTTTCATACATTCTGGTGTTCATTGCAGGGGCGATAAGTTTTGGTATGTCATGTGCTGCTAGGACCATTGATGTGAGCATGTCGTCTGCGATGCCATGCGCTATTTTGCCTATTATGTTTGCTGTAGCTGGGGCAATCAATATCAAATCCGCTCTCTGTGGCAGGTTTACATGTATGACCTCTTTCGGGTCCTCCTCTTGGAGCACATCGACAAAAACCCTGTTCTTGGACATGGTTTGCATTGTCAAAGGAGTGATGAACGATGCGCCACTTTTGGTCATAACGACATGGATGTCGCAGTCATGTTTTATAAGTTTTGAAACTATGTCAGGGGCTTTATAGGCCGCTATGCTGCCGGCTACGCCGAGGATTATTGTTTTCATTTTGCTGTCCTTTCTGAGATAGCCCTATAGATGATTTCTGATATTTCCTGCTTTGTGCCCGCTTCGTGCAAAATACCGCTGCTGTCCAGCAGAAATGCTTTATGTAAACTGTCATTTATGTCCCGCAAATCGTTAGCGAGAACGAAGTCACAGGAGTTTTGCGCGAGCAAGCTATTTGCTGCCCGCATTAGTTCTTCAAGGGTTGCGCTGGATAGCAGCTTAAAACCGACAAGAAGTGTTTCGGGCTGCTTGGACTTTATCATTGCGATAACTTTGGGAGTTTGCTTGAGCAGAAGCATTAAATCCGAGCTGTCCGAGCTTATCTTTGGGTCGCTTAGCGGTTTGCTGGAAGCTAGTATGGCGGCACGTATTACATTTGACAAGCCTTCTTTAGAAGCGTCCGGTGCGCTTATTGCCGAGAGTACGCTCTCAGTGATGCCATCAAGGGTTAAGGCTGATTGCGGAGTAAAGTCGCTTACGGCCATTGAATGAATCACGCAATCAAACTTTCGTGTTTCCAGCAAGTTTTCCATAACCTCTAAAAGACCCTGCGTGTTCTTAATTCGTATAATCTCTATGCTTCCGCCGGTTGGCAACGCTGCCCTCTCGCTGCAAACATATGTAACTGCGGCATTTTCGTGGGCAAACTTATCGGCGATAATGCTGCCTAAGCGCCCTGTTGCGTGATTTGTTATGCTTCTAACAGAGTCTATCTGTTCACTTGTTCCCCCTGCGGTTATAAGAACATTCATGACATCACTATCCTTTCGAGTGGTAATAAGAAACCGGCGGGTGGGCACTTTGCGTCCATGTATGCTTCAGCAATTTGTAAGTTTTTATATTTCGTCATTTTTCTTTTTTTCAAAATTAAAAATACTTTCTGCATCTGTGTCATATTGTGTCATGCGCCTGATTATAAGAGTTTCCTCCAAATTAGCCAAGAATACGCAAATTACCAAAACAAGCAATGTTGTGCTCAGCCAGCTTGTGATTTCTCCTGTAAATACCATAATTGGGACTAAGGCCAGAAAAGGAAGGGCGGTGAACTTGTTTGCTAAGGTGTGCATAGTTGACCAGACACCGAATTTCCGGCGGGTATAAAATAGGTTTACCACTTTGAGCAGTCCGAGAGTGACCAATGCAGCAAGGACATACCACTGGAGCTGCGACAATAGCTGCAACCTGCCAAATAGCGCCACAATAAGCGAAAAGCCGAAGAAAGCATCGGCAAAGCTGTCCAGTTTCGCGCCAAATGTAGTTTTTAGGTGGTATTTGCGGGCTAGCCAGCCGTCAAGAAAGTCAGTCACGCCGGTTACAACATACAACACAAGAAAGCGTATGGGATAAGTCACGAAAAGAACAAGCAGCACAGAGAGCGGAAAACGGGAAGCCGACAAAATGTTTGGTACATGCTTTATAATACTCACCTCATTTTACAAGTAATTTAGCCATGAGCAAAACTCATTAAGTTCATTATTAACAATGCTTTGCGGTCATGGGAATTTGCGTTAGTCACTATTGAATAATATAGAAACGGCCATCTCCTAATGATATAATATTGTTGCGTCAAAC
>Ga0209755_10006115_pt1 | contig 13439 bp, 16 predicted proteins | sample TergutCo191P1_FD_187301 | JGI IMG/M metagenome (GOLD analysis project Ga0209755, IMG submission 187301) | Cornitermes sp. P1 segment gut microbial communities from Petit-Saut dam, French Guiana - Co191P1 (SPAdes) (version 2) | ecosystem: Host-associated > Arthropoda: Insects > Digestive system... | reverse complement strand
ATCTTCCGGCGGATAAAAAAGAAGCGATTCTGCGTCTCGCCGAGATTAACATGCTTCCCGAGAACCGCGACTATATGTATCACCATTTCAGGGATAATTGCGCCACAAGGATCAGAGACATTCTTGACGCGGCCCTAGACGGCGGTTTTAAGGCGGAATTCGGCGACGCTCCCGGGCGCTTTACCTTCCGTGAGCATGTCTCGCGCCACACCTGGTTCAATCCCTTTTTTCACTGGATCCTCGGTTTCTGGATGGGGCAGGGAATAGACAGGCCAATTACGGTATGGGATGATATGTTTCTCCCGTCGGAGATCGCCCTGAGGATCAGCGATTATAGTTATACCTGGCCGGACGGAAGGACAAGGCCTCTTGTAAATTCCGTAGAAATTTTAAATACATCCCATAACCGTCCCATTGTGCTGGATACTCCAAGAAGCACCTGGTTAGGCGGCCTTTTAATCAGCCTCCTTCTTTCAGAGCTTGTCGCGCTGTTTTACCTGCTCCACGGGAAAAAAAATGGATTCCGTATTTTCTTCGGCGCCTTTCAGAGTATTTTGGGTCTTTTCTTTGGCATTGCCGGAAGTATGCTGTTTTTTATGGCCATTTTTACCGATCACGACTATACCTACAACAACAGTAACCTTTTCTTTGTAAATCCCATGTTTTTGGCTCTCATTCCCGTGGGGCTTGTTTTCGCTTTTTCATGGAATGAAAGAAAAATATCCTGTGCGATCAGTTTATTAAAAGGCTTCTGGGTTTTAACTTTACTGGGAGGCCTTCTTACAATAGTGATAAAACTCCTGCCGGATTTTTACCAGCAAAACCAGCTTACACAGGCGCTGATAATACCTATCGCCATTGTCATATTTGTCATATTGAAAAAAATGGAAAAAAAATACAGTTAGCTATTTTAGCTCCGGTTTAAAACTCGTACCGAATTCAACGGATTGCCCATTAATGCCACTATAGTTATACTGCATTTATGAAACGGCGGTTATTGTGGCTTTTGGTGATTTTTTTCCCTGTTTGGGCGCTTCAGGCCCAAGTAAATCAGGTAAATCAGGATAATCTCCGTTCCGCTATCGTTCCTTTCACCCTGCTTCTTGAAAGAGCAAAATATGCCGGTGTTGAATACGGGCCCTGGCTGCCTGATTGGCCATTGGAATTACCTCCGGACGCTTTCAAAGTTAAGACCGGCGGTATTTCCCGCTGTTTACTTGAAGGGGACGGACTTTCCATGGAATACCGCTTTGATGAGGAAGGGCGGCTTGAGGAATTCCCTTTTGTTCTAAACGGCGTCATAACACAGATCGGCCTTGGTTATAACGAGTTCTCGGATATTATAGAAGTAACTTTGAGCTACCCCGCCAGTTACTCCTCAAATGAGGATACTTGGTATTTTGAAATTCTTGAGCGCGTTGATTTCTTTCCATGTCTTGTCAGGGCTTTCCTTTATGATGCCTGGTATTTCATTTATTTATCAGGAAGCGTATATGAGACCCTTGAATCCTGGTATAATGTAGACGGAAACTTCATGGGCGCGTACACCTATTCTTACGCCGAGACCGGAAGATATATCAGAATGCGGTCATTCCGCGCTTATTCCAATCAAGACAGGACAGATTATTCTTACGACAGCAGGGGTTTTATTACCGATATAGCCTATAATACAGATTTAAATCCGGGACAGTATAAAGCGCTTTACTTTCATGATGATAAAATACGGTACTGGGAGCGGCGTCCTGTAACGTCGAACGGCGCAATGCCGGGTATGTTCGGGAATTTTTCTTTTCAATGGGATCAGGAAGATTTTCTCGTTCGTGTCACCGGAGAATTGGTACAGGGCCAGGTAGATAACCGATATGTGTATACCCTCAACGAAAGGGGAGACTGGATTGAAAGGCGGGAGACAAGAATGTACCGGCAATACAACCTTTTAGCGCCGTCACAGGGAAGCGTGTTCAGGCGGGAGTTGGAGTACAGAGAATGAGTTCTTCAGTCGCGTGGCGGGACATAAAGTACCGGGAGGTTTTTGACGAAGAACTCCGAGGACTCGACCGCCGCCGTAAATCGGATCCAAGCTGTACGGTGAAAGACATAGAAGGAATTCTCCAAAATCTTTATATAATGGACGGAGCTGACTGGTATGGCCGGGGAGATGTTCAGGATGTAACCATGGCAGCCACAATAGCTGCTTATGAACATTTCCTGACCCAATGGAAGGCGGGAAAATGTCTTGATATATAGCGGTTTTTGAACTATAGTCTAAAAAATGTTATTTTAACTGAAGAGGTCTTTTGGGGATGTTTAAATTTAAAAAGAAAATAACTATTGAATCTCTGAAAGATATTGATGCTGACCTCACCAAGATCCAGGATTTGGATATACTTTTGGAAAGAATACTTCTTGAAGCCAGAAACGTGATTGGAGCCGATGCGGGTACAATTTATGTTAAGGAGCTGGTAGAGGAAGGCGGCCAAAAAATAGAAAAGCTGGCAATGAAGTATTCTCAAAACGATACTATGCAGAAGGATTTGCCTCCAGGGCAAAAACTTATGTATTCCCTTTTCTCTGTTCCCATTAACGACAAGACTGTTTCCGGTTACTGCGGCCTTACGCAGCAATTGGTAAATGTTCCGGATGCGTATAATCTGCCGCGCGGAGTTCCTTTTTCCTTCGGAAAATCCTACGATGAGAAAACCGGGTATAAAACCACTTCAATGCTGGCGGTTCCGCTTAAAGGAGCGGACGGAAACATCCTGGGCGTAATTCAAATAATCAACTCTCTGGATAAAAACGGCAAAACCATCCCCTTTTCGAGGAATGACGAAAAGCTGATAACTCATTTTGCGGCTAACGCTACGGTTGCGCTTGAAAAAGCCAAATTAATGCGTACCTTGATCCTCCGATTGATACAGATGGCCCAGCACAGGGATCCCAAAGAGACGGGAACTCATGTTAACCGTGTGGCGAGTTATGCGGTAGAAATATGGGACAGCTGGGCCATGCGGCATAGGCTGCCGGAATTTGAGCGAGAGAAGATAAAAGACGACATGAGAGTAGCTTCAATGCTTCATGATGTAGGCAAGGTCGCCGTCTCCGATATGATCCTAAAAAAACCCGCGAAGTTCACTCCGGAAGAATTTTTGATAATGCAGGAACATACGGTGCATGGCGCCGTGCTTTTTGATAATCCCCAATCGCCGATGGATGTTTTGTCCAGGGATATTGCCTTCACTCACCACGAAAACTGGGACGGAACAGGGTATCCAGGCTGGATAGACCCTGTAGAAAAAAGGACCCTCAAGACAGGATCGGACGGAAAGCCCGCCGGAAAGAAAGGAGAGGAGATTCCTCTTTCCGGGAGAATAGTAGCTCTTGCCGATGTTTTTGACGCGCTTTGCTCAAGGCGGGTTTATAAAGAACCCTGGTCGGAGAAGGATGTTCTTGATGAAATGCAAAAATGTTCGGGTACCAAATTTGACCCGGAACTGGTGGAAATTTTCTTTGCCATTTATCCAAACATCAGGCAGATTCAGCAGCGCTATCCGGAAGCAAGCTAATCCGGCTTTTTGAGCCTGGACAATTCCCTGTCAAGACTGTTCGCGAGAGCGTGCAGGTCATTTTTTCCGTAGGACGGGATCCTTTCCATGTCGAGGCCGTTTTCCGCAAGGCCTACCACAAAGTCCCTTATGGAGCGGCGTTCCCTGATGTTCTCTTTTGTAAAAACTCTTCCCCTGTCGTCCAATACGGCAATGCCCGCTTCCACGAGCTTCTCCGCAAGCGGCAGGTCCCGGGTCAAAACCAGATCCCCGGCTTTGGCAAGTTCAGCAATACGGCTGTCCGCGGCGCCTTCATCTGACGGGCATATTTCCATAACCGCCGTTTTGGGCAGCCCGGGAATGAGTCTGTTCGCGGCAAATACAGTTTTGATTCCCAGTCTCGCAGAAAACCGCAGTGTCATTTCCCGGGCTTCTCTGGGGCAAGAGTCTGCGTCAACAAGTATTTGCATCAGGCCTTCGCCGCGGCGGAGTATGCGGTAAAGGGTTCCCTGAATCCTGAAAATTCCAGACTCATACCGGCTGGTATAAAAACGGATTCTCCTCTGGAAAGGCTATTTATCGCGTTGAAACCGTCCGCGGACAGAGCCGCGCTTCCCTCTGTGGCAATAACAATGGAAGGCTCCGTTTCCCTGTAAGCAATGGGAGTGTCGGAGCCGTTTATTACTGAGAGTACAAAATCGCCGGCCGGAGCGGGATAGCTAAAGCGTGACGGCGCGGGGTCCGGAAGCTTCATTATCTCCGGTTTGTATTTGGAAAACTTCAGAATCCTTAAAAGCTCATCTTTGTCCATATGCTTTGAGCTGAGCCCTCCCCGGAGTACGTTATCGGAATTTGACATCAGTTCTATTCCCAGGCCGTTTATGTAGCTGTGAAGTGTTCCTGACGGAATGTATATGGCTTCGCCGGGGTTCAGTTCTATCAGGTTGAGAAAGAGCGGCGCGATAATGCCGGAATCTCCGGGGAAGATCTTTGAAAGGTAGGTGCAAAGCTTCCATTCATTTTTGTATTCGTAGAATTCTGTTTCAATCCTGTAATGCTCATTTTTTATGAAAAATGCGACGGAGATGAATGTTTCTTTTTCGAGCTTGTATAACGCAGAAAGAAAAGATCTTAAAGGGTTTTCCTGCTTAAGCGCGAATAATAGGCTTTCAAGATCCTCCCGGAGCGCTCTTTCGCGTGTTATGGCGTGTATGATCCCTATGATTGCGCGTATTTCTTCCGGAGAACGAAATCCGCAAAGCGCCGCAAAGGGACTGAGTGCGCAGATGATCTCACTTTTGGGGTTGGGATCACTGTAATTTCTCTTGGGCGAACCTGAAGGAAGACCTGCCTTGTTTTCCCTGTCAAAGCCTTCACGGGCCTGTTCCCTGTTCGGATGCACCTGAATGGAAAGCGGTTTTGCGGCGGCCAGTACTTTCATCATGAAGGGTAAAGTCCCGGCCACTTCGGAAAGCAGGGGACCGTTTTCGTTTGCGGGATCTTTTTCCGGTTGGATTACCCGTGAAGGTCCGGCGGGATGAACGCCAAGCCAAAGTTCGGCCCAGGGTATTCGGCTGACATTTTTCTTTCCCAAAAGGACGGGAATCCATTCTGTCGAACCCCATTCGTAATTTTTCACCTGGTTTTGCAGTTTGAAAATGCCGGGTTTTTTCCCCGTGAATTCGGCTGCGGTTTCAGCCACGGTCTCTGCCGCGGTTTCGACCGATGTATCAGCCGCGGCTTCTGCTTCGGTTTTTACCGTGGTTTCTGCCTCGGTAGAAACCGGCGTGTCAGGTATCAGCTCGCCAAGGCGCGAGATCATTCCCAGGGTAAGTCGTTCCACCTCACACGGTTCTTCATTTCCGGCATTTGCGGGAGCGCTTCCTGCTTTTTCCATATCGTCGCAAAGCAGAAAGCCTGTGAGTATCGCTGTTTTCAGCGGATCTTTGAGTCCTGTAACGCGCTGCGTATGTTCGATTTTTTCCCGGTATTTTTCCAGGAGCTTATTCAAATATTCAGGTTCTTCATCGGTTGAGATGGTTAGTTCTGTTCCTAATACTTCGATACGCAGATCGTTTTTGGACATGGGGCTAAATTAAAAAATATCCAGTTCCCCGTCCCCGGTGTTCTCTTCCTCCGTAAGGGATGGTTCATCTACAGATTCAATGACAGGCGCCGGGGCCTTTTTTTCTGCGCGGCTTGTCTTTTTGGCAGACGCGGCTTCTTCAAAAGGCTTGCTTTCCGGAACAGGTTTTGCTTCCGGAGCGGGAGGCTTCACTTCAGGAGCAGACTTTGCTTCCGGGGCTGGCTTTACCTCCGGAGCAGGTTTTACTTCGGGAGAAATTTTACTTTCCGAAGAAGACTTGCTTTCCGGAGAAAGAGCGCTTTCAAGCGCGTCTTCAAATTGATTCAACCTATCCAGAGCGGAAAGAATCCCGTCTTCAATCCGGTTTTGCTCCTGCTTAAATTGGTTGATCAGAACTTCGAGCTCATCAATCCGTTTTTGATAGGAATTCAGCTTTTCCTGAAGCTGCTTGTTTTCTCCGGTAACCTTTTTTACATAATCAATTGCCCGGCTAACCTTGGATTCAAGCAGCTTTACCTGTTCCAAGCTTATCATTTACGCCCCCAGTGCGGTTTTGGCCTGTGCGACTATGGCCTTGAATGCGTTCAAGTCTTCTACCGCCAGGAAAGCCAGGGCTTTCCGGTTGATTGTAATTCCCGCCTTGTTGAGGCCGTTTATCAGCCGTGAATATGACAGACCTTCAGCTCTGCAAGCCGCGTTAATTCGTATAATCCAAAGTTTGCGGAAATCGCCTTTCCGGTCTTTGCGGTCCCGGTACGCATAGGAAAGAGCCTTTGTGACGGCGTCCTTTGCGGTTTTATAGTTTGAATGCCGCCGGCCCCAATAACCTTTTGCCAGCTTAAGTATCTTCTTTCGATGGTTCTTGCGTTTGGAACCGTCAACTGCTCTAGACATAATTAAAACTCCTTTATGCTCTTATCCGTAGGGTAAAAGCTTCTTTTTAATAACTGCGGTATTGTCACTTGAAAGAATCCCGCACTGCCCAAGATTTCTCTTCCGCTTTCTTGATTTCTTTGTAAGAATATGGCGGAGGTTCTGTTTCTTGTACTTGACCTTGCCGGTCCCTGTAAACGAGTAGCGCTTGGCCGCGCTCTTTTTTGTCTTCATTTTTGGCATATTGCCACCCTCGATAATCTGATATGGGGTTTTAAAAACCCTTGCCCGAATGTTCAGGCGTTACTTTTTTGTCTTGGGGCTCAGTACCATGGACATGAACCGTCCTTCCATGGAAGGCGCCTTGTCCATCACATATTCTCCCTCGATCCTTGCCAGTACGTCTTTTAAGACTTCCAGGCCGAGTTCGGTATGGGCCATTTCCCGTCCGCGAAAACGAACTGTTACCTTTACCTTGTTGCCTTCACCCAGAAAATCGCGTACATGCTTGGACTTGAAATCCAGGTCATGATCGTCAATTTTTGGCTGCATACGGATTTCCTTCATTTTAAGCTGTTTCTGCTTTTTCTTTGAATCCCGTACCTTTTTTTCATTTTCAAATTTGTACTTGCCGTAGTCCATAATCTTGACTACCGGCGGAACAGCGTTTGGAGCTACTTCAACAAGGTCAAGTCCCTGTTCTTTGGCCAATTCCATCGCTTCCAAAGTAGAAACTATGCCTTGCTGCTGCTTACCATCATCCCGAATGAGGCGTACTTCCCGCACCCGAATCTGCTCATTAATCCGTAAATCCTTTTCCGACAACTTACCTCCTCATCATCCTTATATTCCAACGGGGCATGAAATATAAGATTTAACGATTTAACAACGAAGTATACTGAAATGCGCTTAATTTGTCTATAGTGCCTTACATTGACAAATTGGAGAAATCCTGATAATTTATTTTTTGAGTTTCGGCAGGAGAATTTATGGCAGAAAAATTAAAACGAAACTGCATTTCTATTATGAAGACCTGGATTAAGAATAATCAGATAACTGTATTTAACGTCTTAACAACCGTATTGCTGGTTGGCGCCGCGATCACTTTTATGCTGATCCGGGGAAGCTCCCTGCAAAGGCAGTCTGTGGAGGAAAGCATAGTCAATCTGGCGGGAATGACCGCAAGGGAAGTCCAGTCTTATTATCTTGTCTATTCCGATGTGGCTCGCTCAATTTCCCAGATAATGAAAAATTACGATTCCATTGAGGTTTCCAAAAGGCGCTCTTTTTTCAGTGATACGATGCGGGATTTCTTTGTTTCAAACAGGGCTCTTGTAAGCGTTTATACCCTCTGGTTCCCCGATGAACTGGACGGATTGGACGCGGTTTTTGCCGGGAGTGCGGATTCCGATGAAACCGGCCAGTTTATGACAGGTTTCACAAGGGAAAATGGATTGATAGAAAAGAGGGCTTTTCCCGAATACAGGTATCTTTTGTATGCGGCAGCTTCTGATGAATTACCTTCGGAGACCATCAGCGATCCTTTCAGAAAGATTATTAACCGGCAGGAAGCCTGGGTTGTTGATGTCCGTGTTCCCATTGTCCGGGAGGAAAAACTGGCAGGTTTGATAGGAGCTACCATTAATCTGGAACAGCTGCAGTATCTGATTCAAACAAGAAGGCCTTACGGAACCGGGCGTACTCTTGTGAGTACCGGCAACGGTACGGTTATTGCGCATAACGACGCGGAATTGCGGGGGATCACTTTTCGTGCGCCGGACAGCAGGGATCCGCTTTTTTCTCCGAGGCTTTTTAACACCATACTTCAAGGCATTCAGAAATCAATTGAAAGCCAGCAGCATCAGGTTATAAGAACCAGTGACAATCTTATTGTTTGTTATCCGCTGAGCATGGCTTCTCCGCTGCTGGCTTCCCGTTCGACGATCACTCCCTGGACGGTTATTACAACGGTGCCGGTTTCCGCGATAATGGCGCCGATAAACGCTTTGTTTGTTTTTTCGCTGTTGTTTATTTTCGGCGCCGGGGTTGTCGCCGCGTTTGTGCTGTTTGTGACTTCCCGGAGTCTCGCGAGGCATGCGAAAGCTTTGCATAACAAACTTCAAAGTGCGATAACCATGCAGGATAATTTGAAAGCCGGGCTTTTCCTCATGGACAGGAATTATTCAATTCATCATGGGACATATTCCAAAATCCTTGAGAAAATCCTTTCTGTTCCCGATTTGGACGGGAAGAACTTCATTGAGCTTTTGGGCAATTCGGTTAAACCAGCCGAAAAACAGGGGCTCGCGGATTATTTTGAAATGATTTTTAAAAAGTCTTTTGACGCGGAAATGCTTGAGAGTATTAATCCCATAAACGATTTATGTTATGTCAGCGCCGAGACAGGCGAAGTGAAAAATCTGCGTACCAGTTTCACACTGACGGAACAGGGAAGGCAAAAATATATAATGTGCGCGGTTGAGGATATTACCGCAGAAAAGGAATTGGACAGGCAGATTTCCGAAGCGGAGAGCTTAAGAGAAAATGAGATGCGTTCCCTTTTTCAGGTGATTCAGATGGATCCAAGGATCGCAGGCGATTTCGTTTCCGACGTGGAGCATGAGTTTAATTCCATAAACGAATTATTAAAATCACGAAAGGAAATTCACGCGGATTTGCTTGTGGAATTGTTCCAGAGTGTTCACGCGATCAAATCTGACGCGCTTGTTCTTGATTTGGATAATTTCAGTTCAAAGCTGCATAAGCTTGAAAATTCGATAAAAGCTTTGCAGGAAAAATATGATGAAGTGATACCCTTTGATGATTTTCTGGGGCTGGTTTTTGAACTAAATGATATAATAAGGGATAAGGATCAGTTAAAAGCCGCAATTTTTAGGATTCAAAATTACAAAACCGTATCGGGAGAATACAAAAACCAGGAAAAATATATTTTGACTGAAACTCTGGCCAATGTATGTAATACGGCACAAACCGCCCTGAATAAAAAAGTCAGGCTGGTGGTTGATGAGATGGATGATGTTGTCAGGGACTATGGTATACGCAAGGTTATAAAAGAAGTTCTTTCCCAGCTGGTTCGCAACGCGGTTTACCACGGTATTGAAACGCCGGACGAGCGACGCGCTCTGGGCAAAGAACCTGAGGGCGAGATCAGGCTTTCCGTGAAATATGTTAACAACAGGGTTTTTATCATGCTCACAGACGACGGCGGTGGGATTGACTTGAGCCGTGTAAGAAAAAAGGCCGGAGCGTATAATTTATCCGGCAATGATTCTGACAGTGAAGACAAAAGCCGTTTAATGGATATGATTTTCTCGCCGGGGTTTTCAACCCTGAGCAATGCGGATTACTATGCCGGGCGCGGTATTGGTTTGAGTCTTGTAAAAGATCGCGTTAAAGAATTCGGCGGAAAAATAGATGTTTCCACAGTTGCCGGAAAGGGCACCACTTTTAAAATCGAGATTCCGATTGAACGGTCCGACATTGGTTTTGTGTCCTGAACAAACCTTTATACGATGTCAAGCGCTACCGAAAGGGTCAAAGCTTCTCCGTTTGATGAAGTGAAAGGAATACAGACAACGCTTGTTTGATTTTCCGGCCAGTTTATTGAATGTCCTTTTCCTTTGATTATTGTCGGAAGAGAAATAACCAGCCTGAGAGATTCTTCCAGCTCCTTTTTGGCGTTCCCCGCTATTATATTTATTATTTCGCCCAGAGCGTCATCTATGGTTTCCGCGTTGGGAGTGGATTTCTTGCTGCCGGTCAGTTTCGCGGTGAGTTTTACGGCCAGTTCCTGCTTCATTGAGATAACCACCGCTCCGCGCGCTTCTCCGGTAAGACCTATGACCCCGGAAACATCCCATTCGGTTGCGGCATTCTTTTCCATAAAATAAGGGAGGCTGGCTTGAAGGTCCAGATTTACCAATTCTTTAAACACTTTTGTGCAAACCTTGATGAAAGGCTGAATATACTGTCTCAAAATCCACTCCTTTATTATATAGGTTAAAAAATTGATTACATGGTGAGCTTTGAAATTTTTTCTGAAAACAATTTTTCGTTGATAGGTTTGATTATATAATCTGTCGCTCCCAGTTTTAAAGCTTCTATTATGTTATACCTGGCGGATTCACTTGTTATCATTATTATCGGCAGCTTTGAATACTTTGGCATGGCGCGTACTTTTTTTAAGAAATCAATCCCTGATAATTTGGGCATATTCCAATCCAGAAGAATCAAATCAATCGGCTCTTGCTCCAATATTTCCAGAGCTTCGATTCCATCCTCCGCTTCAAGGTAGTTACAGGGTATTTCTTGTACAGAAAAATAGTTTTTGACAATGGTGCGCATTATGCGGGAATCATCAACGACTAATACTGTTTTCATACAAATAATTTACATTAAATATTGTTTTGTGTAAATCGTATTCAGGTTTTTGCCGCTTTTGACGGCTTGAATTTTCTCCATACGGCGGCGTATCTTGTGGTATGAGTCTTTTTTGCCTCCTGTGGATACCAATGTTTTACTTTTTTTGGCGCTCGATAACAGGGAGTGCTTCTTCCGCCGGCGGGGTGTGGGCGCTGATTTTGGGAAGCATAGCAGCTTTGGTCTATTTTTTTCTTGGCGATCTGATTGACGCCGATGGGTTTGGGATTTCCAGGTTGATAAGCGGATGCGTAGATATTATCGTTCTGCCTGCCCTAACTCCTTTTTTTGTTTACCTGCTTCTTTTGCTTTTTAGGGCAGTTACCGGGACAGCGGATTTTACCGGTTTCGCCCTTTTATGGCTTATCCCGGGCGCCGTCGTCAGGGCTTTGGGCTGGAGTTCTCTGCGTGATCCTGTGCTTCTCGTACTGGTTCCGGTACTCTGGACAGCCATCGCCGTAGGTCTCTCCTTTTTAATCCGGCTGATTCAAAGCGGCCGGGTTTTGGTGATCATTCCCGCTTCATTGGGAATCCTCATAATCCCCACTGCGGCGGCATGTTCCTATTGGGCATTCTACGCCCACAATAATACTTACGGGTTCATTTTCCTTTCTGCAGCTTCGGCGGCAGCGCTTGTTTCCGTGATTATTTCTTTCTTCAGGGCTGAGAAATAACTAAAGACGCTTATAAACAAAAGCTTTGCCCTGTTTCCCGACGCGCTCCAAAAGATTCATTTTTTCAAGTACATAGATGGTTTTCCGGCTCAAGGCATTTTTAAGCTCGGCTTTTTCCGCCAAATTGCGTACTGTAAAAGGTTCATCCTTTTCGAATGGGATGAAACGGTAATAATCACGGGGTTTTTTTAAAATTAGCGATTGGTGCCAGGCGCCGAGAGAGCGGTCGGCAATGCTTACGCCCTTTCGCCGCCAGGAACCGGAGCCGTCGTTAACGCGTTTTTCAATGGCGTCTATTACGGCCAACTCTATAGTGAGGTTTTTCAATAGCGGAAGCTTTGGAGCGTAGATTAGGACATTGAAAAGATTCCAAACCTTGCCTTTTTGCGGGCTTATTCTTCTGTGTATAAGGCGGCCGTCAGTGTCGTATAGTTCAATATATTTTTGGGCAATGATTGGATGGATAATTCTGACTTTGCTCTTTTGGGATATTTCCTGTATTTTGTCTTTCAGGGGGCCGAAACTGCCGGTCTGTACTTCGATAAATTCACCGCTTTCGGTTATTCCGTCACAAACATATTCCCCAACCATTGTTTCTGTGGAGCCTCCCTCGCCTGAATAGCGGTATTTTAAGGAACGGTGGAGGCTGCTTTCCTTCCTTGTCCCGATTAATGATGAGGGTGAACTCGAAGTATTTTTCCCTTTTCGGTTATTCTTCGACATGCTCCATAAGTTCCCTGGCGCTTACCTGTTCCAAAAAATGATAAGTTTCATTGCCTCCCTTGTAATCATTGGTACTTATTTTGGCCACACGAAAAGCTATCATCATATTTGTTTGCAGGGGCAGTTCCAGAGGATTTCCGTTCAAATCCACCAGTTGATTCAGCGGCAACCTGCCGCGGATTTCCTGGGTGTCGCCTTCCGGGTAAACAATGAAGTATTCGGACATAAACATCTTGAAAGCATACCCCCGCATACTGGTTGTGGCAAGCCGTTTCCTTGACTTTACGTTTGTATAGTATGATCGGCAAAAAACCTTCAACTATTCATAATCATTTTTCATTTTTCTACTTGACTACAAAATTTAATTAGTGTTAAATGGAATAAAGTGTTGAATTGTGGTAAAAAATAGAAAAACTTAGGGAATTGTGGGGATGGAGTTAAAAACCGGAGCAGCAGAAAGCACACTCGATGACAAAGGCCGCGTAAGTATTCCAGTCCGCTTCAGAGAATGTTTTCAGGGGGAATTGGTAATCACCTGGGGCTCTGAGCGCTGCGCCTGGATTATGACGTCTGCTGTCTGGGAACGGTTTGAGCGGAGCATTCGCAATTCTCAAGTGCTTAATCCGAAACAAAGGCGGGACCTTGAGAAAAAACACCTTGAAGAAGCCAATGAGGTGGAACTGGATAAAGCCGGTCGTATAGCCATTCCTCCCCGTATCCGCAAGTACGCGAATCTGACAAAGGACTGTTTGGTTATCCGCTCTGAAGATCGTCTGTATATCTGGGATGTCGCTACCCGTGACGCGGATATCGCGAAAAATGATCCGGAAACCCTGGAAGCTTTTAATTTAATAAATGACCAGGAGTATTTAAGGGCGGATTAGGCAAAAGTGGAAGTTATTCATACACCGGTTTTACTGGAAGAAACAGTTAAGTACCTCGCCCCCCGGAATGCCGCTGAGTTGATGATAGATTGCACTATAGGGGAGGGAGGGCACACATACGCGTTTTTGAGCCAGTTTCCGGAGCTAAAGATTATCGGACTGGACGCAGACGGCGAAATCCTGAAGGTCGCCAAAGAGCGGCTTGCACGCTTTGGGG
>Ga0209755_10006114_pt1 | contig 13440 bp, 9 predicted proteins | sample TergutCo191P1_FD_187301 | JGI IMG/M metagenome (GOLD analysis project Ga0209755, IMG submission 187301) | Cornitermes sp. P1 segment gut microbial communities from Petit-Saut dam, French Guiana - Co191P1 (SPAdes) (version 2) | ecosystem: Host-associated > Arthropoda: Insects > Digestive system >... | reverse complement strand
TTTACCGAACTGAACACAACGCTGAACAAAAACACCATAGAAGATGGCGATGTTGTGGGCATATATTTGCCGACTCAGGCAGGCGCAGGCACTGGCGCAGGCTGGGTTACTTTCAGTTTATTTGAGGGGGGACAATCAAAGACTATTGGCAAAGTACTGGATGAAATAAATGCTTCTTTGAAAGCCGCAGGGGCAAACGTAACTGCCAGCATCAATTCTTCCGGCGAAATAGTTTTAAACGGCGATTTGGCAAATGACCCGAATCTGAAAAATTTAGACGGTTTCAAAATTCAAATAGGAACTCTTAATGGCAATGCGCTTTCAGACTCAAATATATTCTCTGAAGTTAAAAAGGATTTGGGGAGCTTCTCCTCTCGCGATGCATTTTCAAATGTTCTAACCGCAGGGCAAAACGCTATTTATTCCATAGACGGAATGATGGTTACTTCTCAGAGCAACAGCGATGACAAAACCATAACCGGAACCGTTTTCACGCTGAAAAAAGTGAGCACTCCAGGAATGGAGCCCATAAAGGTTTCTTTGGAACCTGATATGGAAAGCATTGCAAATAAAATCAGCGAGTTTGTAGAAGAATTCAATTCGCTTATGAAATTCATAGACGAAAATATGAAAGCTACGATAAAAGAAGAAGAAGATAAAACTACAGGTAAAAAAGTGAAATCGCGTCAAGTTGGCGTATTTACGGGAGATTCCAATATTTCTGCTCTGCGTGATAATTTAAAAAGGATGCTCACAAGCACTATAGAGCAGATATCCGGAGTCGGAGCGGGCAAAGCAAGCGGTTATTCCACTGTTTATTCATCTGCGGCTCGCATAGGCATAACAACCGACAAAGACGGTACTATGAAAGTGGACAAAGAGGCATTGACAAAAGCCTTGAATGCGGATTTTGAAGGCGTGCGCAAATTATTCACTGCAAACGGCTTTAGCAGCGATCCGGGCATCAAAATTGGAAATTTCACCAAAAATTCCACAACGGGCATATATGATATTGAGAGAATTGGCGGTACCAACGAATTTTTGGTAAACGGCCAAGACTCGACTGCCGGCGGCTTTAAAGTTTTTAGCAACTTGATTACTCTGTCTAACGGAATTTCTTTTGAAATATCGGATGGTTTCACAAAAGGCAACGCTACTTTTGTGCGCGGCATAGCCAGCATGATGACAAACTTTGTGGAACAGGCAAAGAATACTGTTGATGGTTATTTCAAGAAATCTGAAAAAACCTACCAAGACAGAATAGACAGCATTCAAAATAGAATTGATCAGTTGCAGATACGTGTGGACAATTACAGCGCAAGGATTACAAGCCAGTTTTCTTCTTTGGAAAGAAGCATGGCTAATCTGCAATCTCAAACAGCAAATATGATGTCGGCTCTTAGCGGATTGTCAAGGTAATTTAAAAGAGGGAAGGTTTTTATGCAAAATGCAACTTACGGCAAACCAGGTTTCGGGCAATATCGCCAGGCATCCGTTGAAACATCGGATCGCGGGCAGTTGGTCATTATGATTTACGACCATTGCATAAAATGGTGCGGCATAGCCAGAGAGGCTCTGGAAAGCGGCAAATTCGCCCGCAAGGCAGAGGCTTGCCACAAGGTAGAATCCGGCCTCAATGAGTTGATGGCCTCTTTGGACATGGAGAAGGGGGGAGAAGTTGCTAAAAATCTTTGGAGACTATATGATTTTTACAGTTTTCACATTCATGAAGGCAACATAAAGAACATCGCTAAGAATTTCACGGAAGTTCAGGAAATGATGGGGCAATTAAAGGACTCTTGGCAAAAAGCTTTAGGGCAGGTTCGCCAAGACAGGGAATTTTCAAGCAAGCTGGCTACGGGAACTCCTCGCAGCTATGTTAGCATGGTAGGTTAATGTGCATAAAGATGTAAAAACCCTTTCTTCAAAGATAGAAGCCGCAATGCTGCTTTGCAAGAAAGTTCTGGAATGCGGCGAAAAGATAAGAGAGCTTTCTCCGCTGGATATAGGAATGGAAGCGTATGCCGAGGAGCTTAATCTGTTCACAGAAGATAGAGGCCGCGCCACAAGGATTGCTATTCAGGAGTTGAATGCGATAAATGGTTATTATGAGGTAATAGAGAAAGACCCGACTGTCACAAACATGGATAAGGCCTTTTTAGGGGAAAGAATGCGTTGCGTTCAGGATTTATCCCCTTTGTTCACTAAGCAAAATACCACAATCAGAAGATGCATAGAACTCCACTTAAACTCCCTTCGCCAGGAATCTGTGGAATTCAGGCACAACGTAGGGGTTATTAAGAGTTATCTTAAGGCTCCGGACAAGCGTACATTTTACGGTTAGAAGGCCGGAAGGGACCTCCCAATGCGCTCCCTTAACGTTCACAACCTGCCTCTCGGCAAAAAAGTCCTTATTGAGGCGAGTGCCGGCACGGGGAAAACTTTTACCATCGGCTTGATAGTTCTTCGCCTGCTCTTGGAAAAGGTTTTGCCTGTAGAAAAAATAATTCTGATAACTTTTACCAAAGCTGCTACCGCAGAACTTAAAAAGAATACATCGGAAAAAATTCTGGAAGCTTATGATATATGGAAAAACGGCTCAGACAAAGATGATGACTTAACTAAAATAGTGAAAAATGCGCAAAAAGAAAATACGCAAATTAAGGAAGCGAATTTGTTGAGCGCAATAGCTCGCATAGACGAAATGCCTATTTTCACAATTCATGGCTTTTGCGAAAAATTGCTCAGCGAATTCGCTTATGAAACGGGAAACTTTGAAGAAAAAGAGGTAATCACGGATTTGAGCGATATTAAAGACAGAGTTGTAGCGGATTTTTGGCGAAGAAAAATTCGAGATTTGGATGAAACAATTGAACTTAAACCGAAGATATTATCACAGGCCATAAATATAATTCTAAATAATCCCGGTGCTAAACTTGAAGGAGAAAAATATGAAAGCTTTGCAAAAGAAAAGGAAAAGCAGTATGCAATAGCATATGAGCTGGCAAAAGAAATTCGCAGAAAACTGGCAGAAGAAAAGAAAAAGTTAAAGGTTATGGATTTTAACGATATGATTGAAAATTGCTACAGAGCGGTTAAAAATGATAGCAAAAACATATTGCGAAATGCGGTGAAAAATAAATATGCGGCTATACTTGTAGATGAATTTCAAGACACGGATGAAATGCAGTTTGAGATTTTTGACTATCTATTCAAAGACAAGCCGTTTTTTATGATTGGCGATCCAAAGCAAGCAATTTACAGATTCAGAGGCGGAGATATTTTCGCTTACAAGGAAGCAAGGAATTCCGCAGGGGAAAATCAATTTTCAATGAATGTGAACTATCGCTCGGAGCAAAGCGTATTAGACGCTCTGAATCTGTTTTTTGATAACGACTCTTTCAAGCTCAAAATGGGAGAAGGAATAGATTACAAAAAAGTTCAGTGCGGAAAAGAGCTCAGTCCATGCAGGGAAAGAGACTCTAAATATCCGGCGTTTGTGATTTGGAGAGGAAAAGACGGAGAGAATAAACCCGAATTTGAATCAAAAACTCAAAAGGCTGTTATCGCAGAAATCAAACGGCTGCTCGGCTCCGGAAAATTTGAACCTAAAAATATTGCGATTTTGCTGGATAGCAACGCAGACTGCATCGCTTATAAAAACGCTTTGGCAAAGGAAAGCATCTATGCGGTTGTCAGCGGCGGTTCTGTTTTCGCAAGCGAATCCGCAAACTTTCTGAGGATTTTGCTAAATGCGGTTTGCTATAACAATAATGCAAAATACATCAGAGCTTTGCTCACACATTGTTTTTGCGGATTTGAACCAAAAGAGATAAATGATGAAGTTTTCATGAAATGGACAAATGTAATTTATGAAACGAAAATGAAATGGAAATTTCACGGCATTATGCATGCAATAGATTTTTTTATAAGAAAGCTTGGCATTAGCGGAAAACGGGATGTAGCGAATATTCGCCAGATAATGGAATGCTTGAGTGAAGAGGAAATTAAATTCGGAAGAGTTCCGGAGAAGATAAACAATCGCTTTGCCGTGCTCTGCCAAGAAGCGGAAGTAAGCGAAAAAACGGAAGAGAGATTGGAAACCGACGAAGACGCTCTGGAAATCATGACAATCCACAAATCAAAGGGTTTGCAATTTGATATTGTTTTTGTGCCGGATGTCAGCAGAAGCCCACGAAATCACACATTCCCCAATGCCTATGTATATCACAACGGCAAAGAAAAAACAATAGCGTATTTTGCAAAAGATGAAATTAAGAAGGAGCTGAACAATAAAGAAGAGAACGAAGAAAATGCCCGGCTTTTATATGTGGCCTTGACCAGAGCGAAGTATAGATTATATGTAGCTTTCTCTCCTTGCAAAAGAAAAAAAGACGGCAGCATTTCTGGAGCTGTTGGAGCATCGTCTGTTTGCAGAGAGATATTTGAAAATTTCTCCGCTGAAAATGATAACATTGCAATTGAAAGCTTGGATGAACTCCTTGAAAATAAATATTCCTATAATCAAAGCAAAAAATCCGGGAAAGAGATGCAAGCCAAAAAACTTCCGGAAAACTTCTCTGTAGCTCCTGCTTGGACAAAAACAAGCTTTACCGGAATTTCTGGGAATTTCGAGCGCATGGATTATGTCCCCGTTCCGCAGCAAAAAATTCCAACCGGAAAGAGAATGGGAATCCTTTTGCACAGCATCTTTGAAAATTTGGATTTCAATGCGAGCGAAGAAAAAATTAAAAGCATGGTGGAAAATAAATTAGGCGGTTATAAGGAATTAAAAGATTGCACAGGCTTGATTGAAGAGTTGATTAGGCTCACATTGAACAAAAACTTGCCGGGCAGCACAGGGAAGCTGGGTGATGTTGAAAACAAGGTGGCTGAACTTAACTTTTTTATGAGTTCCGATAAAATAGATTTGAGAAAAATCAAGGAGATAATGAAGGACAAAATTCCGGATTTTCTTGAACCGAAAGAACTGCTCGATAGATATATCAAGGGCGCAATAGATTTGGTATTTTTGGGCAAAGACGGCAAATATTATATTTTAGACTGGAAGTCAAACAGTTTAAATGATTTTTCGCAAAATGGAATGGAAGAAGCTATGCGGCATCATGGCTATCATTTGCAGTATTATATTTACGCTATAGCATTGAAAAGATGGTTGGAAAAAACTTGCCAGGATAAGCAGTTCGGCGGTATATATTATATTTTTGTCAGGGGCGTGAATGAGGAGAATTCAAATGGAGTTTATTATATAAGCGGAGAGAATTTGGCAGGTAGCATTGCGGAGTTGGAGAAAAGTTTGCATGGATAATTTTTTGCTGTCATATTTGGAAGAAAAATACGGAGTTCAAAAAGAAACCCCGCTTTACTGCAAGGCGCAGGAGCTTTTGCAGAGATTGTGGCAGGGCAGCGTATGCATTCCTGCAGACGAGAGCTTGGCAAATTCCGAAGCGGTCGGCAAAAAAGGGGAAGCTCGCCCTTTGATTTATCATGAGGGAAATTTATACATTCAGAGATATTTTGTGTATCAAACCAGAATATTGGAAAAAATTAAGGAATTGAAAATTCACATAATAACAGGCGGCCCCGGAACCGGCAAAACCACATCGCTCGCAAAAATTTTAAAAGACAGATTAAATGAGAAGATTCTTTTGGCCGCGCCAACAGGAAAAGCCGCGCTTAGAATGAGAGAGAGCCTGGCTAATCAGGGCATAGAGCTGGAAGCGAAAACGTTGCATAGATTGCTAGGCGGCTACAATTCACTTGATGCGAAAATAATAGCCATAGATGAATGTTCCATGATAGATTTGCCAATGATGTCCAGACTGTTTGACGCAGTTCAAAGCGATTGCGATTTATATTTGCTGGGGGATAAGAATCAATTGGCTTCCGTTGAAGCAGGCTCTGTTTTTGCGGATATTTGCAGAGTGCTTGGCGGAACTGAGCTCACAACGAATTACAGGGCAAAGGACGCTCCGGGCATTGCGGCTTTGAGTAGGCAGATTTTGGAGAATTCGGTGGAGGATTTCAACAACGAAAACGTTCGCCATTTTGAAAGCTACGATTTTCCGGACTGGCATAAAAAGCTGTTTAATGCGGCGAGTTCTCAAGAAGCACTGGAGTTTTTAAAAACGTTTCAAATTTTGTGCGCAACGAAGGTCGGCAAAAATGGAGCTAAACATATTAACGAAAAACTGTGCGAGCAAGCGAGAAAGGAGAATGCGAAATACATTCCGATAATAATCACGGAGAATAATTATCAGCTCAATCTGTTTAACGGAGATGTTGGGGTTAAAGACAGGGAGTTCGCATACTTTCCCGGCGAAAAGACTTTTCCGGTTTTAACCCTGCCGGAGCACGAAGGAGCTTTTGCGATAACAATTCACAAATCGCAGGGCTCGGAATATGAGCGCGTTGCGGTTGTATATCCGGCTCAGGAAATGGAGAGGGAATTTTTAACCAGAGAATTGCTATACACTGCAATAACCCGTGCTAAAAAAGAGTGTTTTATCTTTGGCAACAGGGAAGTGCTTTTAAATTCATGCAAGAGGAAAATCTTCAGGGCGTCAGGAATCAAGTAGGTGCTCAATCAGTATTTTTACTCCGAGCAATACAAGGACAACTCCACCCAAGAGCTCTGCTTTTGATTTAAATCTCATTCCGAACATATTCCCGATTTTTACTCCGGCTATGGATATGCAGCATGTTGTTAAGCCTATTATTGCAATTGCCGCAAAAATATTTACATTAAAAAACGCAAATGTCACTCCTATTGCCAAAGCGTCTATGCTTGTTGCTATTGAGAGCATCAGCATATTTATAAACAGAAATGGATCTTTATGCGTATCTTCTTCGTTTTTTTCAAAGCTTTCTTTTATCATTTTCCCGCCTATAAAACCGAGAAGCACAAAAGCTATCCAGGGGCCAAAACTTTGAATTCTGTTTGCAAAAAGAGTTCCGGCAAAATATCCGATAAGCGGCATAAGCATCTGAAAGAATCCAAAATAAGCTCCAGGCAGCACAAATTCTTTAAATTTCGGTTTTTTGACAGACAACCCCAAAATTATTGAGACCGCAAAAGCATCCATTGACAGTCCTATGGCGATTAAAATGATTTCCGGGTAGTTCATTGAGCTTTTAAATATAGTAAATTTTTCAGCAAAAAGCAAGCAAAAAATGATTTTTAGCGTTTTTCAAAAAACGTTTTTGCTCTAATTTGGAGGATTCCCCCCAAAAACTTCTCTCTTTATAACAAAAATAAGCCTTTATCCTTGACAATGCGAAAAAAGGTTTCTATATTTACTCGTAACATACCCACCCCGCTTCTCGTTAGATCAGCGCTCTCAGGGTGGGTGTTTTTTTAGGGGTTTTCAATGCAAAAAATGGAATATGATGGACAGTTTTTGTCTTATGATGAACAGTTTCAATTATTAAAAATGCGGGGAATGAATTTTTCCGCCGAAGAAAGTGCTATAAGCTTATTAAAACAAGTTGGCTATTACAGATTAAGTTCATATTGGCATTCATTTTTTGGAGATAAGCAAAAAAAAATATTCAGAAATGAGGCTCAATTTGAGAATATTTGGAGTTTGTATGAATTTGACAAGGAGCTTCGCAAGCTTGTTCTAGGGCAGCTAGAGCGAATTGAAATAAGCATTCGCTCTAAAATGACTTATATCTTTTCAACGGGATACACATTGTTTTGGCTTAATGACGAATCATTATTCGTGAATGAAAAAGCTCATAAGAATATTTTATCAAAGATAAGAACGGAAATAGAAAGAAGTGATGAAAATTTCATAATTTCATTCAAATCAAAATACTCCGACGAAATTCCTCCCTCTTTTATAACATTGGAGATTCTTTCTTTCGGAGCTATTTCAAAGATATACAGCAACCTGAAACGAAATAAAGCAAAAAAAGATTTTGCTAAAGAATTTGCGTTGCCTGATGTTGTTTTAGAATCTTGGTTGCACAACTTGGTTTATATTCGCAATTTATCTGCCCATCACGCAAGATTATGGAATCGAGTTTTTAGCGTTAAACCTTCGTTTCCGAAATCGATAAGCAATACTTGGTTATCAAATAAAGGAATTAGAAACGACAAATTATTCTTTTTTCTTTCTGCCATGCTCTATTTATTAAATATAATTGAACCTAAAAATACTTTAAAACAAGATTTGCATGATTTATTTCAGAAGTACCCCAGCATAGACAAAGCCGCTATGGGTTTTCCCGTTAACTGGCAAGAGGAACCTTTGTGGCTTGCGCCACCCCCTACTAGCCACTAGCCAAGTGAAGAAGTTTAACTTTTTACTTTTTACTATATTTATCCCACAGATTATGTTTAGAAGCAGAAAATTGGAATTTTACAACCATTTGGATAAGCAGCGAGAGCCTCTCCCAGAGGGTCTTTTTCCGGAAAATTTTAGCGAGGGGGCGAATGAAAATTTGCCCTTTTTCTTTTAATAGCGAGGTGAAGAATGAAGAAAGCGTTGATGCTTCTGCTGTTTCTAAGTTTGGCTACGATGGCGCAAAAGGTAGCAATAATAAATACCATGGATGACGGGACACCGCCTGTAGCCGCTTTGGATTTAAGCCATTTGACAGACAGACTGCGCGAGATTGCCCGCAAAACTTTGCCACAGAGAAGTTACGATGTGATGAGCCAGCAAACCATACAGGGTCTCTATACTTCAAATGATGAGATGATTAAGGCTTGCAGTGTGGCAGAGGGCTGCTTGGTTAAGATTGGCAGGGAGATATCTGCCGAGTATATCTGTCAGGGACGCATAGGGCGTTTTGAAAAGGATTATACGATTAAAGTTGAGCTTTACGAGAGCCTGAGCGGAAATTTGGTGGATTCATTTACTGGCCAATCTAAAAATATATCCGGCTTGCTTGCTATATTGAACGAAAAGGCTCCGGACATGTTTAAAAGACTGCTTGGCGTTTCCGGAGGCGTGGTAAGCACACCTTCTTTTGCCGGTGGCTTTAGTGGCGTACAAAGTACTGGGGGAGGTTGGGAACTAAACGCAGGCAAGCGTTATTTGGCGAATTTGACAACATATCCTACCGGCGCTATTTTAAATTTTAATGGAAGACCTATTGCCAGTTGTTCTCAATCTCCTTGCAGAGCGGAGCTTCCAGAAGGTCAAGTTCACATAGTTGCAGTGTTAGATCAATACGAATCGGCAGACACAATGGTTTCTGTGGCGCGCAACAATCAATATATAAATATTACGTTGAAACCGAATTTTGGAGTTTTGGAGGTAAAACCTGCTTATTCAAATGGCATAGGTAAAAATGAGCAATGGAATTTATTTATAAACGATAAAGCTATTTCTTCTTTGGAGAATAGATTGGCACCCAATAAATACAAGGTGAAGCTTACTCATAGATGCTATGAAGACATAAGTTTTGAAGCTGGTATAAACAAGGGAGAACACTATACTTTTGATATGACCACGAATATAAATATGGCCAAGCATATAAAACCAAAACAAGGTGGTATGGTTTTGAGTACGGAACGAGATGGCGAGCCTTCCAGCGAACCTGTTTTTGTGAATGGAAAGCAAGTGGGGGAAACGCCTTTCACGGGCACTGTTGCTATGTGTTCAAATGTTGAGTTGGGGAGGGAAAAGGAGAAGATAAAAGTTAAGTTGGAATATCAGGAAATGGTAAAATATACGCATAAGATGCCATCTAGCCAAGAATGGCTGGCTATGATGGAGGAACAGCGAAGAAGAGATGCTGAAACGGCAGAGGATAGACGCAGGAGGGAAGCAGCTGAACAAAGAGCTCGTGAGTATGAGACTATGAAGGCAGAGGCAGAGAAGGCAGAAATGCAGTTGGTAAAGTTTGGATGGAACTTGGCATTAGGCTTAACTTTTACTCCCGGAGGGTCTAGTTCGGAATTGTTTAATACGACTTATGAGAAATACAATGAAACTAGAAAAGCATCTTGGGGAACACTGGCTAGCGGTGGTATCATTGCTGCAGGATTAACGTTAAATATTAGACCTGCAAATATGATAGCTTTATCTACGGAATTGAATTACAATTTCTTTAGCTCTAACTACTGTTACGGGAAAAAATGCACACCGGATAACGATTCTACCGATTATTCTCTTTGGGCTACATTATATAGTAATACAATAAGCTTTCCGGTTCTGCTTCAATTTGGGGAAAGATATGGTTATATTTTTGAAGCCGGATATCAATTTGGCATTCCATTTTATTCTAGGATGTGGGTAAGAGGTGATGTTAGCGAAAAGAGAGATTTTTCTGAGTTTAGATTGGGAATGGATCATGCTATTGTTTTAGGATTTGGTTTCCGAGGGGAGAGAGTATCTGGCAGCGGCAGTAGCATAGGTGGAAGATTTACTTACAATTTGTCAAAATTGGATAAATACGGTACCCTTAATGGACCTTTCGCAATTGCTTTTATAATTAATGTGTACTAGGAGATAATATCATGAACCATATTAAATCAATTCTTTTGGTAGCAAGCATTTTGCTTGCTATAGTATTTATCATTTCTTGTGGTTTTTCCTATGAAGAACTTCCTGGAAATGACACCGGTGAAACAAATTCTCTTGGGACTCTGTCATCTTCCAGTAGTAGCGGCATAGGTATATCTTCTAGTGGCGGTAGCGGTGTATCTGTGGCATACATTACTATCAAAAATAGCACTGGCTATACTATATCTGAGATATATGTAAAACTATCAACTTCAACTGATTGGGGAAATAATTTATGGGGCTACTCTTACTTATCAGATGGAGATACAAAAGAACTTAACTTTTCAAAACCATTATCTGCAGGCAAAAAATATGACATTCGATTGAGTTCATCTGGAAATGTATTTACGAAGTATAATTCCTCAGTTGACGGCAGAACTATTGTATTTACCACCGCCGATTTAACCGATGAAAGTAATTTCCCAAGCATAACTATTCAGAACAGAACTGGAGTTAGTTTTAATGAAATTTACGTAAGACCATCATCCATGTCAGAAGCTTCATCAGATTGGGGAAAGAATTATGGATCATTATCAAATAATAGTAATCAATCTATAACTATACCTATACCACCATCTAATTATACATCGTTTGATATTCAAATGAGGTCATCAAACCCAACTAACACATACACAAAGCGGGTCACTGTATCAAATGGTACGGTTGTAACATATACCAGTGCAGATTCGGATAATCCTCTTATAGGTTTACCCATTGTTGTTATTGACAATAATACGGGTTATTCTATAGGAGGTATTTGGATAAGACAACCAACCTCAACTGATTGGGGAGACAATCTATGGGGTTACTCTTACTTATCAGATGGAGAATCACGAACTTTCACTCTTTCCAAATCTTTGTCAGAGAATAATGTTTATGATATTCGATTGGAGCAAAATTCATCAAATGGATTTATGTTTATAAAATATCGTGTCACAGTTTCAGAAGGTATGATTATCAAATTTACTACCGCTGATTTAAACAACGAAAGTGATCACCCAAGCATAACAGTTCAAAACAGAATAGGCGTAAATTCCGATGAATTGTATATAAAGCCGTCATCTTCCGGAGATTGGGGAAAAAGCTTTGGCTATATTTCAAATAATAATAGTAGAACTGTAATAATACCTATTCCTCCATCTAGTTATACTTCGTTTGATATTCAAATAAGGTCATCGAATCCAACTAGCACATACACCATGCAAAATGTCCCTGTAACAGACGGCATGATCCTAACATTTACCAGAGCCAATGCAGATAGCCCTCTTATAGGCTCACCAATTATTGTTATTGAAAATAACACAACTTATACTATATCTGGCATTTGGATAAAATCATCTGTTTCAACTGATTGGGGAAATAATTTATGGGGCTACTCTTATTTATCAGATAGAGAATCACGAACATTTGAGCTTTCTCAGTCTGCTGGTAGCATTGATATTAGATTAAGCACAAATTCATCAACCACTGGAGGAAATCAATTTGTTAAATCTAACCTCTCAATTTCAGACGGCATGGTTATAACCTTTACAGGTAGCGATTTGGAATAGTAAGCGTAAATTACTTCAAGGTGCTGTGCAGAGAATCCAAAAACGCATCCAGTTCCTTGTTCACATTCCGCCTGCCTTCATGCTCCATAAACCAAGCGAGAGTCCGCTTGACCCCTTCCCTAAACGGAATCTCCGCTTGCCAGCCCTGAGCGAATCTCTTGATTTTTGAATTGTCAAAAATCGCGCACCACGCTTTATCCCCCAAAAGCCCGGCACCCAATTCCGGATTCTTTTCCGCGATTTTATCGCTAGGCACGTAAGCGAAGTTCGGCTTTGGCGCAGCCAAAGCGTCTGCCACAATTTCCGAAATCTGCCGCCAGGTTAGCCACTCATCGCTTGTTATGTGAAACGCATGCCCCACAGCCGCAGAATTTCCCAGCAATGCCACAAACGCTTTCGCAAAGTCTTCCGCATGGGTCAAAGTCCAAAGCGTTGTGCCGTCTCCGTGCAGAATAATCGGCTTTCCGGCTAGCATTCTAGCGGAATTAGTCCAGCCGGAGCTGCCCATGGCAGCAGGGATAATGGTGTCATAAGTATGCGACGGCCGCACAATGGTGATGGGAAAATCTCTTTCTCTGTACTCTTCAAAAAATAATTCTTCGCATGCGATTTTATTGCGTGAATAAAGCCAATGCGGATTTTTAAGCGGAGTGCTTTCCGTAATAGGCACTGCCGCAAGCGGTTTCTGGTAAGCTGAAGCCGAGCTTATGAATATAAACTGCGAGCATATATCCTTATAAATCTCAACATCCTGCATGGCTTGCTCCTGAGTAAAGCAGATAAAATCTGCAACAACATCAAACTTCAAGCCTTTCAAAATCCTCTTAACGCTATCCTTATCTCCAATATCAGCCTTCAGCTTATGCGCTTCCTTAGGCAGCTCTCGCCTCATAACAGAACCGCTATCTCTATTCAAAACCCACACATCAAAGCCCTGCTTCAAAGCCTGCGTAACGCAATTCCAGCTGATATTCCCATTTCCGCCGATAAAGAGTATTTTCATAATATGAAATTAGAAATTAACTCTTAATTGAGAATTGAGAATTGAGAATTGAGAATAATTTTTGCATATAATGGCTAAAATCGCTCTAAAATAAGTTTTTTATTCTCCATTCTCCATTCTCCATTCTCAATTCTCAATTCTTCATTCTCAACTAAGCGACTAAATCAGCATTTTCTATATTCTACCCATCTAACCCAAAAGGAGTTGTCAAAATGGCAAAAATCAAATCCGTAGTTGGCCGGCAAATCTTGGATTCGCGCGGCAACCCGACTGTCGAAGTGGAAATCACGCTTAGCGATGGCTTTGTTGCCCGCGCTGCTGTTCCAAGCGGAGCTAGCACCGGTGA
>Ga0209755_10006113_pt1 | contig 13441 bp, 6 predicted proteins | sample TergutCo191P1_FD_187301 | JGI IMG/M metagenome (GOLD analysis project Ga0209755, IMG submission 187301) | Cornitermes sp. P1 segment gut microbial communities from Petit-Saut dam, French Guiana - Co191P1 (SPAdes) (version 2) | ecosystem: Host-associated > Arthropoda: Insects > Digestive system >... | reverse complement strand
TATTGCTCCTAGGCTATGAACCTGTAGCATGTTACTGTAATGAATACTGTAGGCAATTGTAACACAATGGTAAGTATTACAATATTATATTATAATATTATGCATTATAATATTATAATCTCATGGAACCACCGTCATATATCTGGTCCGTCGTTGACCGAAACGTCGTTATGCGGCACGTAACTGTGTACTGCTACGTTGTAAAACACTGTTAACATAATATGAAATATGAGTGTAAGTCACTGCAGTGGGAACACCCATGAATACCATTCAGGTCAGCACCTGACACACTAATTTGTTACTGTGATAGACACGGATAATAGGTGTGTTATTACAGAGCAGATGAAGGATTAACTGAACATGCAAAACTGATTTTAGGATTGTTATGCATATGGATTATATACATACATGGCACATTCTCAACCAAATCAGGAAAATGTTCATAAAAGCCAACTACATTTCATTTTATGTCTCTTGTAAGTCATGTATTATATTTCAGTGTTGTACTAAACCATGGCAACAGTGTTATAAATAAGTAGATAACAACTGTCTGTTATGCATTACTCCAAATGTAAACACATAATTTTGTTATATAATTTGATGAGGTACTGAATATTCTTACACATAATGCTGCACAATCATATTAGAATATCATACATATGAGTAAAGTAATGAAAGACAAAATACAGTGTGTTCCTTTTCTTGTGCCTGTGAGCATGGAAACTTTATGATATAGACAACCTTTGCTTACCAGGCCATCCTATGACAGTTGCTTTTCTCAGGAAGATGAGAAAAGGGACACCCAGTAATAAAGGCACAAGTGCCCCCCTCCCCTCCCCCCACACACACACACACACACACACACACACATGTGCACATGCGCATACACACACTCACATGCATACGCATGCATACAGCATCAGAAATGTTATGCATATAAGTAACATGCTGTACAGGTTGACATATAATAGAAAGGACCATTATTTTGTGTAAGAGCTCAAGTTTGCACAAAATGCTGTCTAGCTACACCAGTGTCCTGCAAACTCATTTTCACTGTGCATCCATACCTGCTCCCAGATGAAATATGCGTGTGCGTGTGTGTCTGACATCAAAACAAGCAGGGTGCTACCAGATCTCTTTACTTTTTAAGACTATTGATTCAGATGACAGGACCACCTTTCATTTCTTCAGCACCATTTAAACATTATGTATAGGCATCACAAAGCACTGGCCATAACATGTACGTCCAAAACAGACAAAAGATACATCAGTATATAAAAGGTGTATCAGAAAGGATCTGCCATACTTAGACAGTGTGTTCCCAAGGTTAATTTACATTGATATAATCAAACATACCTACATCAAGTTGAATAGTTATGGTGAAAACTATGCAAAAAAAAATATGGCTTTCTTGCAGTCCCACGCACTGTACCCATCTAACGTTGTGTGTTTTCTGTATACTGTTCAGGTCTGTCTTCGAAGCAATAGCCAAACCAAACCAAGTCATACAAAGGTGACCGTGCTATGTAAAGTATTTTAAACCCCAAGAATGATTTTTATGAAGCTAATCTAAGTTTCCTTGTCTAATTAAATGTCTACATTAATATATATTAATGATGTATTAAATCATAAATCAATATTATTTATGTATTACGTTCAAGCATTAGCATCGCTGGAAATACAAATTCCTCCTTGTTTTAATATGCATTTGTTGATCAATAAATGGGCAACAGTTTTCATTATTTCAAACCTAGCTCACCATTCTCTCTGAAACCATTCAAATTTGGATTTTATTATATTGATGTAACTTAACCTAAGTAATGTTCTCCCAAAGTATGCTAGATTCTCCCTGAAACAACCTTGATAAGGCAGTGTCTTTCACTTAGCTGTGGACTCCTGTGTGTTTGCTTGTGTGTTCAACTTACCTAATCTTAGTTTTACTGTCACTACTACTAGGAAAATTAGTTTTTGTAGTACATCTTTACAATGACTTAATACAGATTTTTACAGTTTAAATGCTTCAAATCTGTAAATATTCCCTCTTCAAAATATTACCATGAATTGTGTCTAACACATCTGCCAGTTCACATAATTTTGGGGAGGGGGTCTTAAGGATTAACGAGACTTTGGAAGGGTTACGTATTATCAGACAGGTTGAGAAATCCTGATGTACAGCAGATTCTGCCATACTGAAACAGTTGGCTGTCTATGTAGATGCAGAGTAGAGGTTCACATATAAGTAAAATGGACACTGTTGGCTATAACTCAATGCATTGGAGAAAGTGCTAGTCCACTACATTACTGGAGAAACAGCTTCTATCACATACAACAGACAATTCAGATGTTCAGCTTCCACTAGTCAAAGCAGGGGGGGACCATAAGACTCAATATTAAAAACGCAAACATATTCTCTCTCCATATCATGAAGACATATAGGGGACTAGAGGTATGGCTCCACTCATTCTTAACCTTGGCACTCAGATGGATGTGAGTCTCAATATAGTCAGGTTCACTAAAGTTGTAATCTAACCACATATATTGTACTGGCACAGGGTAGCCAGGAAGCCACTGCACCCCCACCCAATATACCACACACATCTCTAAGTGCATGAACTGTGAAACTGGAAAAGTACATCTCATTCACAAGTGACTGTCAGGCATAATTAAAGCAAGTCAGTTCTGTTTTTTGACTATGGGCAACACAAGAAGTTACGTAGCTGATGAGCAGTTAATAGCAAGTGTCTGGGTGCATTAGAATTGCACTGCTTAGAGACAGAGGATTCAGTGAAGATATGTGGCTGCAGCACAATACAAACCCTCCACATTTTACCCACACTGTGTGTAAAATTTTTAATGAACATGTTCTGGGATACTAGATCGGCCATTGCTCACCAGTACCTCCCACATCATAATCCTGGCCACCATACAGTCCTGTAGTCCTGTCCTTACCAGAATGGACAAACGTTTGTGGGGCATTACTAAGGGACAAGTGGCTATGCACTGCTATCATAAAAATTACAACTTATGAAGAGATGTGGAACAGGCTTTCACCACTATTTCACCACAAATATTTTGGCGCATGTCACAAAGAACATGCAGTGCATCAGGATGTTTGGAATATGACAATGCACATACCAATGCACTGGACACACAGCAACTCTCACCAAATGGGGGAGTGAAGTGAAGCAGGCCACCATGTACTGTAACTTAACTATTCACCCATTGCTTGCTCTGTTAGTTATGCAAACATGATGTCCATGTTTTTTTTTTTAAGCAGGGATGTTCAATACCTTCCTTCCCTCCCTCTGGCCCAAACTGAAATTGCATGAAAACTAAGGAAGGAAATACGTCTCGAAGCTTTCATAGCAACAACTTCAATAAAATCTTCTCAACCTGTCAGAAGGAAACTAAATTGTCTTGAAATTATGGAAGTTGCCATTTCTGACAAACCAACAGTCAAAATATTCAATAATACATAACTGTAACTCTTTATGTGTCCATATTAAAGTATATAAAAGTCATTATTTCTTGGAATTAAATTCCACTGATATTTTGTCAACATGAAAGCTGCAAACATTTGGGTTGTGTACTTCTATGACCTCTTATATTTAATATTGGTCACATGTTATTAGATGATAAAGCAGCAATGATCAAGCTACTGAATCAGGGACAAATTATGTGTATAAGGAGTCCTGACATATTAAACTTAACATAAAAATGAGACCCCACAATCCCATATTATTCATAAAAATCAAGATCTGGTTATCTGGTGCTTTAAAACATTTGGAAATCTTAGGATTTATAAAAATGTGCTTTTTATAAAACACTTCTGATAATACTACCTTGATGTCAGGGTAGTGTATAATGTTTAAGCTAAAAATCTGAACAAGACTCAATGTCATTCAGCATCCCAAAAATATAAAAATTCATGCAATAGTTGGAAACTGTTCTGTGTTGTTAGCATAATATCAAACCAGTTAAGTTATAAATATTAGATATAAAATTCTGTAATAAGCTGCTGCAAATGACATATAAAGTCAACATCTTTATAAGCGTATCAACAGTGATCATAAATTTGGTATTTTAAACAATTTTAGCCCTATAGCCTTTAAGTAACCATCCAGCATCGCTAATACGGTTTCCACTTATATCTTCTGTAGGTTCATACACTGTGTATCATAGATTCTCCAAGCAGGGGGGAAAAACTGTTTTTGTTTAAGATTCAAATCTTTTGGGGTGTTCCATCAAACTAACTAGTAGAGAGTTAACCGATTCTTCAGAGGGGACTCTGACCCTGAAAATGAAGGCACTATGCTCCCCTGCAACATCAGCAACTATTTATCAGTCAACACTACCATACCATCAGAGAAGACCTAAATCTACAACAACATTTCAGTGACAACCTCCATCTTTGTTAAGTATTTTACTCATTGTATTCTTATGTCCATTACAGGAATATTTTGCTTCCTGATTCCTCTGTTCTCCTGAACCATTGTGTTTTAGGACCCATATGTATAAAATTTACACACAATTATGTTCACTACAAATTTGGGTTTCTTTCTGAGTTTGTGGTAAAGAGAAATACCAGCAAGCAGAGAAGAAACTGCCAATACAGTTGCCCCACACAGTACTGTCACCCTTGCAACACGTGGCTGACCTCACACATCAAACATTCTTGTAGTGAAACTTCTGTTAACTATTCACATGGCTGACAGATCAATTCATATGTGTAACCAGAAACTATTAAGAAGTTTAATCATTCATGACAACACATTTCCCTAGGTTTCAGACAAATGTTATTAAGGCCATCATCTTACAATTGGCCCGTCTGTAATCCTACCATACACACTACGCACTCGACTAATAGTTCTGAACTTAAGGCAAATTTTACAGGCCCAAGAATAAGAACACCAAGCAGAAATATTATGGGGATAAACATTACTGTATATTGATCAATCGAATTTCTTCAAGAGTATGAACTGTGTGAATACACTAAGCTATTATCTTCCTAGGATGCATAATTATGCACAAGTGAAAATGATCGCTCTTTGCATATGGTAACACAGACCACAGAAAGAACATACTATATTTGGATTCAAGCATGATATATACCAATATCTTAGACAATAATATTTATAAGAAATCTTACATCACAAACTTAAAATTGTATGGAGATTTTAATAAAAGATTCAAATTCTCTCACTTCCAACAAAATATCAGAAATAAATTAAAACAGCCTATGGTTAATATTCAACCCAAAGGCATCATGGTCAACTTGTGTTCAAACAGCAGCATTTGTTCTCTATTGTAATGTCACTGTCCATGTCACTCTAAATGTATTTATGTAATTAAAATTCTGTACAAACAGTCTGAAGTGCTTTGTTAAGATGTCCACACCATACTGAGATTTTACCCTCCAATGTTGAGAATGTGTCAAGTTTCTGGACTCCCTAACTATCCATTGTAACACAATTTGTAACCTGACTGCTGATGTTGGCACTGGGCAATTGGGACTCACATTCCTGACTCCGCTATCCCTTCGTCATCTGCAACATAGAACAGAAGCATAAAATGACGTAAAGTAAAATATTCACAGAGAAGTTGATGTCTCTCAGTAATTTTGAAGAAGGAAGTAGAAGTTAGTCATACAACTGGCATCCGTCACAGAATGAGCCATGACTGTTTTAGAAGCAAAAGTCATTATACATTCCACACAGAAAAAATGAGAAAAGCAAGCATGCACATGACATAATATTGTAATTAACACCAAGGAACAATTTGTTCTTTGTCAGCAGTGGCCACCTTAAAGTCACTGGACTTCTGATTCATTCTCTAGTTACTTTAGTGTAAAAATTGTACAAACAAACAACACTGAAGCACTATCACGAACAGTGACTTCTGTCAGTTTTTCAAAGAAAACACCTGCATACTATACTCACACATATAATTTGCACACCCCTACACAAAATTCCAAACAGAATTAAATAACACATTTTTATTTCTAACTTTTAGCCACTTCTCTTTCCTTCGGGGAAGGAGAGGGGGGTTACATACCTATGAACAGAAATAATTCAGCAAATGAAATACCATATTTTTATCCAACTCTCACCCTTTTTTGTCAAATATATATAAATGAATGCAAGTTAATAATCATGTGATTTTTGAATTGACTGAGCAACCAACCAACCAACCTGACAAAAATCTACACAAGCTGATAGATCCACCCTACCACTCACTCCCTTAATTGACTGATCGAGGTAACAGACAATGTCACTCCAACCATCGCATAGCACAGTTTCCAGTCACTTGTGGTGACATGCTTGCATATGGAGTTGGTAGGCTTGGCTGCCAAACTGTGACAAGGAAACATGTTTAATTGATCTCTTCCAATTCGGTTCTGGTTTTGCAATGTCACAGTGGATCCTACTCCCTCTTTGTTCCCAAAACATTAGATGCTGACACACCATTGTTTCTTTGTAATACACATCTAAATATCCAAAATTATTAATTTTCCCTTTAGATAGTGTGTCAGCAGACAGACTGCCATGTTGTCTGTGACAGCTCAGTCGTATACAGTTTGGCTACAGAAAAGATCACAGACCGACTGCTGCCCAAGTCATACTTTTTTTTTTAAATCACCATGTTCGAAAGGATTACAGAAGCATTAAAAATTCTGTCAGTACTGTTTCATATGTCTGTCATTGTTTTTAGTAGCTTTCTTGTCCAGAAGTGACCCAATACCTCATAGATACCTGCTGTGTTTGAAGTTTGATTCTGGGAAATTTACAACCTAATTTTCAATGACACTTAGCACAATGTAGTGGAAATGTGTGTCACATATGATTCACACAGAAAATAAACTGCTCAACAACACACATGAATCATACCCACATGCAACAACAAGTAGTACGTCAATGCTGGACAGAGTTCCACTGTTGTGTGCACAGTTTTACCTGAAAATTCTTTTTATCAAAACATTTAACATTAACTAGTACTTGGACAAGGTGTAAGACACAGCTTCACTGATGTGTTAAAGATTTTATCATTAAAGGAAATTCCTCCAGTGTCTGTAACATGTCAGGCTAGGGTGATGAGCTTGTACGAGTCAGGACAGTACTAGTTGTAGACGCAATTAAAGGACAAAATCTTGCAGCACCAACACTGAAGGAATGATTGCTTGCTGCACTTGCATTATGCAGTCCATTACTTCATCTGGAAATGAAGGTTGATGCTGCCAAAAACTTCACATCACATAATATTATCAGTTTGGCAGCCTACCATGCATACTTTATCATATTACCGTCAATGGGTGTTTGTAACTGGTTATGTGTAAGCGCGTGAATTTTTATACAGTCTTCCCTACTACAGAGTTCACACGTAGCTGCTGGTAAGAACTGGGCCAATTCTGAAACTTTTCAACATAATTTTTAACTGATTTTATAATTCTTCTTGAAGTCCTTCACCCACCCTCTAGACACTTTGAAGGGGAACACTGGAAATATGAAATGAAAAGACGTTGACATTCCCCATTGCTGTAATGTCTGAGTGGTAACACACTGTTTGTTTGCTCTTGCTGCTGTAAACTGATTAAATATCGAAGACTTTATAATGTTCTGCTTATCAATATCACATCCACCCCTTTTCACATGCACCTTCTGCCTCCTTAACTGCAGTCTGCTTGTAACAAACTGTGTTGCTTTACTACCTGTTTCCTTCCCTGACAATGTGGGATGTAGGTGGGCCATGTGACTGCTTCAATTTTGACATCAAATGGTACCTGATCACCAACATGTATGTACTGTTGAGCAGTTTGTTTTTCTGTGTGAATCTTACATGGCTCATGGTTCCACTACACTGTACTAGAATGCTAGTGAAAATTATGTTGTAAATTTCCCACGATAAAACTTCCAAGCACAAGTATCTCTCAGCTCCTGGATCATTTCTGGACAAGAAAACTACTAAAAAAATACTGACAGACACATGAAACAGCACTGACACAACTTTTATGACTCCAAACACTGTTTCCAACAAGGTGATTTAAAAAAAAAATTTACTTGGGCAGGAATTGATCGCCAATCTTCTCCTCTGCAGACAAAATTCTATGCAAATGAGCTACTGCCTCCCCTTGTGAATGTAGGGGTCCCTACTTGCTTGTGTAGTCAGAGATGCAAATCCAGCCCCCAGGCACTTGGGAGCTAGTGACCGGTTCCAACAAAATGCCAAATTTGTACGAGTCCAATTGACTGGATTGGATTGCTTTTAATGGTGGGATTGAGCCTCCCTGGTGGATGTGCTGGTTTGCACCCACTGTACTCTTAGGTAGGTCATTTGTGTCAACATGTGACCCTGGCAGATGGAGCCTCCCTGGTCACTGTGCTCATGTGGCACCCACTGGCCTGTCCAGTAGGTCACTTGTATAAACCTCTGACCCTAGAAGAAGCCTTGGGTCCCCTGTTCCTGTCTTTGACAAAGCTCTTCTTCAGCTGTCATAAAACAATCAGGATAACTTGTCCAGATGGGCCATGGAAAGTGTCCAAACATCCTGCTTCGGCACAGTAAATAATTTTCACAGTACACAATGTCACATTCCGGAAGGGAGTAATCATCATAGACACACCACTGGAGTATGTAGTCCACATCACGATGAAGGACAATGATGGCAACTTCCTTTACAGCAAACAGTAACTGGAGAAGTGTTTAGCCATAGAAGCCACACTGTTCAGTAAATATACATGACCACAGTTGAAGATATTTGCTTCTTGGACTTTGCCTGTTGCCTGGTGTTTTAAAATCAATAAAGTAGAAAAAAATAAAATGAATAATCAAATAAAACACTATTGTGTGGGGAAAGGATCAATCCCCCACACAGTGTTTCCATCACTATTTATTTATCTTTTACTTTTGCTAATTTTAAAACATCCAGCAATGGACAAAGTCCAAGAAGCAAATGTTTTTAAATGGTATATATTATCATCAGAAACTTATATGAGGGGTGGAACAACAGTAATGCCTCCTATTTTTTCCTCAGAAACTCCAACTTCAAGCACAATTAAATTTATACACGCCAAGGGTACATCATTTAAAAAGTTGAGATTATTTTTCCACATTCTCCTTCACTATCAGCACACTTTTTCCACCTCTGCATGAGACCCTCTATGCAGGTCACATAAAACTCTTCGCTGAAGTGTTGCAGCTCAACGCACACCCTGCATTTCAGCTCATTGTTGTCTGTAAAATAGCATCCTTGGAGTGCACCCTTCATGGGCCCAAAAAAGATGGAAGTTTGAGGGTGTTAAATCAGAACTGTAGGGCACATGAGGGAGAACACTCCACCCCAATGTTGCAATTGCCTGCTTGTGCGCCGAATGGTGTGTGGTCTGGCAGTGTGATGCAGGAGGAGGACTTGACTCATCTTCCTGGTTGGCCAAACCCTTTTGTTTTTCAAACTTCTTAAATGCTGTACATACTGCTCTGAATTGAATGTGGCACCTCTCTCAAAGAATTCCACTAACAAGATACTTTCACCGTTCTAAAAGACACTAGCCCCGACTTAATGTACAAAAGTCTGCAGCTTGAATATTTTTTGCATGGCAACAACTGATGATGCCACTCCAGTCAGTGGTTCATCACTGGTGATTATTCTTGACAGAAATCATCTCAGTCTTTCTCACTGTGCTGAAGAAATTCTGCACAGGAGTCTTTTTGGGCTGATGTGTGTTCGATGGTGAGCATTTTCAGTACCCACCTTGAACAAAATTTTCTGTAGCCAAGTTCTCTGACGATGGCTATACCTGCAGGTTTTCCAATGTCTACTGTGGTGACCAGTTCGCGTGTTATGTGACAGTCATCCTGAATTAGCACATCAACATTGTCTTTGGTCACTGTCGCCACTGCTGTGCCTGGTCAGCCAACGAGGAGCCTGTCATAAATGTCATTTTCACTGCTCTTTAAATGACAGGCCCAGCATTAAATGAGCGAACATCCATGGCATCCTCACCATACATGCTTTTCAGACATCTATAAATCTCTATCAGACTGGAGCCTTCCACAGTAAGAAATTCAGTCACCACTCTCTGCCCAGTATGTACATCAACAACTGCCAATTGCACTGTCACTTCATTGAACACATGTGACTGACTGACTGCAGCATCAATGATGCTAGTGGAGCTGGACAGTGTCTCTATCCAGTGGGTAAAGCAGGAATCTATACCCAGCACCACATTTAAAAGAAAGAAAGAAAGAAAGAAAGAAAGAAAAGAAAAGAAAGAAAAAAAGAGGGGGCATTACTTTCATACTGACCTTTGTATAAATTTACGATTAATGTAATGGATAAAGTGACATTCTTGTAGTAACTGAATGTTGTAATTATTTAATGCTCCAGCCAAGTCAAGGATATAGCCCCTGCCATAATCCAAGAATTCTATCACTATATGACAAATGAAGTTATTAAGTCCCATTAAATAACGGTTAACAGTGGACCAAAACTGTTAGCATTCATCATCTGAGCCAGTCTGATCTCAATTCTCCATTCACTATCCATCTAAGATCAGTTTACTTATCCTTTCACTGTCTGTTTCCAAAGATGTCTTTTTAAGACAGTTTCTAATCCGTGTGTTATTTTACTCACTGTATCCCCATGCATGCTAAAGTCCGGTTACCTTTAATCTCAATATAAATATTATGTGAAGATCTATCAAAATTAAACCACTCTTCATTTCTAAATCCATACCAAATCTTACAAAACAATTCGAACAGATTGGTTCATGCTTACACAATTTTAATTTCAAGTTTATTTTTACATTCCCATACTTACTGTTTCTGTTTCTTGTATTTAATTTCTCCAAATATTTGTCCACAGACACTTTCCCCACTCCTAAAATTTCAGTTCCAACAAAGTGCAATGTTTTCAGTATCACTCACCCACCATTTTTTTTATTGCATATGCCTATCAAAATAACACAGAATCTTTCTGACATCTGCCTCCGAACCCATGACTTTAGACATTCTGACTAAATGCCACATGCAGTTCCAGTTATGAATGTCAGTGAAGTAAAGCAGGCTTCCAAGTGAGTGACAATACCAGCAGCCATGCCATGATGCAGCATTCAAACAAACAGTAAATTGTTTTACCCAGAAACCCATCACCAGCTGCAGATAAGAACACATGTTCTGTAGTCTCTGTTTGTAACTTGGACGCTTCTCCATTGCTCCAGTCTCTATGCATGTTGCCTCTCGTAACTTCTTGCCTACAGCAAACACATACATTACCCCATGCACAAACCTCAACTCTGCAACTACTATACTTATAACAAGGCAGTTTATCTTGTTCTCTAATGTTGACAAGTATTCCTCTAACATCCAAAGACAGAAAAATTTATGGTCTTGGGCACAACAGTTTTAGGTGTACCTATGATGTAGTTGTGTATCTGCCTCTAAAACTGTTATGTTCAATTGCCCAAGCACACAAACATTTGTAAAACAAAGCACTGACCAGTGAAGCAGTAAAGTCAATTAAAGAATACAAGGTCTAGTGATGTAATGTAGTATACTGAACACATCATTGGCTGCAATCAAAGTCACTAAGTGCACTCATCAAAGTTTTAAGAAAATCAGTTTCATCCGTCTGGAAATCTATTCTCGTATATTTGAATAGATATGTAAGTGCAAATATTGCTTGGTGGTACATAACCTTATTTCGCACATTTCTGCAGTTACACAAATCATTTCATTATTAAAAAGTGGACCTGAAGGGAAACTGAGCACAGTTTTCTTAAATATCAGCAATGACTTTTTTCCATGACACCAGTGACATACAGCAGTATTTCACCACCAAAACATGAAGCTCTTTTACATGTTGCTATGCATAAACTATACAAAAATGCATTTTTGCATTACCTAATATGGTATAATATGAAAAGGTATAGCAACTCCTGTACAGGCCCTGAGTATTTCAGGAGGTTGAGACTCTCAGATTTCAAGACAATCAGCCACATGCAATGGCCGCCTTTACCCACTAAGAAATATTCCTGGTACTCATTTCTGTTAGAGGTTGAAATGGCTGGAAGGATTGTGTCAATGAAAAGTCCCGACACCATCGGGAATCGAACCCACAACCTTCTGGCTTTTAGCACAGTCCTCAACCAACTGTGCCACCGTGTGATGGTATAATTCTAGCAACCCTATCTTTTAAGAATTTTCACAAGGGATTCTTTACACTTAGTTGTTGATTATGATAAGGCAACAGGCGAGTGGAGAAGACTGCATAAAGCAGAGCTTCATGATTTGTACTCCTCACTAAATATTATATGGGTAACCAAATCAAGGAGCATGAGATGAGCTGGGATCATGACACTTACGTGGAGGAAGATAGGTGTACACAGGATTGTGGTGGGGAAACCTGAGGGAAAGAGACCACTTCGAGGACCTAGGCAAAGATGGGAGGAAAATATTAAAATGGATCTTTGAAACAGTGGATCAGGACACACAATGAATTGGTCTAGCTCAGTATAGGGCCAGGTGATGGGCTCTGGGAATGTGGTAATGGACATTTGGGTTCCACAAATTGTGGGTATTTCATGACCATCTGAGGAAATATTAGCTTCTCAAGAAGAACTCTGCTCCATGAAGTGGAGTAATATGGTTGTATCTAATCAGATTCAGGGTTCTGTTTTGTAGCAAGGAGGTTTCTGCTATAGAAAGGTTCATACTGTAAGTAAAAGAAATACATGTTATTACTCCTGAATTAACTGAAACTAGAATGCAATTCTTTAATTCATTCTACAATAAAAATCTGAAGTTCAGTTATAATTCTACATTATCTTTTCATCAGAAAGATTTAACTTATAGCACAACATATATATTGCACTCATTTAGTTTGTATCTTCTACTGCCCACTGCTATTTAACTATTAGTTGTTTTTATCTTGGTGGACTTCAAATGTTTCAAATGCAATCATAGTTGAATAACTATTTGTGCAAAGCTCAATACATCATCAGCAACCAAGAAATATGATGAAAGAGGACGCACTGATGTGTGAATATTATGTCACCCTATCTTATGATGGCCACATGGCAACGTCTTCAACAATGCTTATGACATAATGTGTATCTTCTACGTCCACACTTCTTGAAGTATTGGTTTTTGCACAAATCTCGCATAGGAAAAATACAGTACACCAATTGGATCAACAGCACTTTGCAAAAAAGCAAATGTTTGTTATATTTTAAATATCTATAGCTTGAGTAGTGCAGTGATTAGGCTACTAGCTACATAACCACAGAACTGTGGTTTGATTCCTGGTAGGAGCAAGGACTCTTTTCTTCCGCAAAGCATCCACACTGGCTCTGGGTCAGCCCAGTCTCCTATTGAATGGGTAACAGGGGCACTTTCTCTGGAAGTAAAGAGGCTGGTACAAGAAGCTGACCTCTCTCCTCCACCTGGT
>Ga0209755_10006112_pt1 | contig 13441 bp, 16 predicted proteins | sample TergutCo191P1_FD_187301 | JGI IMG/M metagenome (GOLD analysis project Ga0209755, IMG submission 187301) | Cornitermes sp. P1 segment gut microbial communities from Petit-Saut dam, French Guiana - Co191P1 (SPAdes) (version 2) | ecosystem: Host-associated > Arthropoda: Insects > Digestive system... | reverse complement strand
TGTAGAGCGCCCTGTGAAAGTCACTGTCTCGGGTTTTGACCGTCACGGCGAGCCTGTGCAGGTGACGGGCGGGGGTTTTCTCGCCGCGACCTTCTGCCACGAAATCGACCACCTTGACGGGATATTGTTTTCGGATAAAATCCGTTAGCCCAACCGGTCGCTCACACCGACCGGTTGACCCCCTTCCCCCCGAATCGCTCCGCAAAAATCCTAGCATCCATCAAAGCATCCGCATTCTCATTAATCTCATCAATCCCCCACTCCCACCACTCACTCCGCAAAAAAATCTCAATCACCTCGGGCGCATACCTATATTTTTTGACCTTGCCCGGCACGCCAAGCACGACCGCGTACGGCGGCACATCTTCAAGCACCACCGCGCCCGAGCCGATTATCGCGCCGTGCCCTATCTCCGTCACTCTTGACGCGTTAATAAAAACATTCGCGCCTATGTAAACATCACTGCCTATCGTAACCGGCTCCTTGCCGAGCGCATACGGATGCCGCGGGTCGTCTTTTAACTTTTTGTCAAAGGCAGCCTTGTTCTCCGCTGTGAAGAAGCGGGCTATGTCGTCACTCACGAAGCTCATGTTCAGCTGATGATTCACGGAGATATCCGCGCTGCTGTTGATTGATGTGAAGTGGCCTATGCTCTTTACGAACCCGTCTTCGCAGGCGCCTGCTATGTCCTTGCCGAAGTAGGTTTGGCGTCCGATTTTTACGCCGTGGCATTGCCATTCGAAGGGCAGCTCTCCGCCCGGGTCTTCGTGGGTCAGGTAGTCGTCTGCGAAGGTGAAGGCCTCGCTTGCTTTTTCTTCTTGGAAGTCGCTTAGGTCGTCTTTGTTTACGGCTACCAGATAGTGTTTTGCGGGGTCTAGCTGCTCGTTTATGTCTGCCGTGCGGAAATTTTGGCCGCGCAGTGCGCGTTGCAGGCTTCGCGTGACATTTCCCCATACTACTATTTCGCGTCCTTTCAGTTCTCTTGCTAAAACTTGTTCAAGTCTGGTCATATTTGTCCTCCTGCTGTATAATTATTTTATTATAGCATAAGGCGGGGAAAAAATGGACTATATCAGCACACGAGGGAAAATAGCGCCCGTAGGCGCGGCTTACGCGGCGGCGGCTACATATGCGGCGGACGGCGGGTTATTTGTGCCGGAGCGGATGCCGCGCGAGATTAACGACAGTGATATCAACTGTCTTGCTTGGCTTTCTGACGGACGCAAGTTTGGGTATCTTGCGGGGCGGTTTATGCGGGAGATGTATATTGGGTTCATCTCGGAAATCGGCGACAGGGCTTACCGCGAGGAGGCGTTTGCGGGGATAGATTTCGCGCTCCGTCCTTTGCCGCTCCTTTTTGAATACTGCCTATCGGCCGTTGGGAAGGGCGCGCCCTATACCCTGGGCTACGGCGTCGAGCCCGACCCTTCGCGGCAGCCTGTTATCGCTGTTCCGTCGGACAACGAGGTCAGCCTTGCGCTTGCCCGTTATATGAAGGCCGACGGCGGCTTCTTGATGCGCGCGGACACGCAGAGCTGGTTCGGCGTTATGTCTTACATGACACAGTTTATTTCGCTCTACTGCGAAATGATTCTCGGAAGCGAAATCACCCTCGGCGGGTGGGTTAACCTTGAAATTCCGTACGATGATATGCTAGAGGCGGTCACGGCGGCTTTTTATGCCCGCGAAATGGGCATGAAAATTGAAAAAATCGTCTGCGCGGCGCCCGATGGCAGTGTTTTGCATACGCTTGTTACGCAGGGCGTGCTTGCGCCCGGCTGTGTGCGGGACGGCGAGTTCGTTCCCGTAGCGCTAGAGCGGCTGCTTTATGCCCTGGGCGTTTCCATACCCGATGTGCTTCTTTCCGGGAAATGCGTACTGCCCGAAGCCGCCGCGGAAAAGCTGCGCGAGGCGTTCAGCTTCGAAGGCACGGCGCAAACGACAATCAAAATCGCAAAAACCAAAACGGAAACCGTGGGGTTGCTAATCAACTCTACCGATATAAGAGGGGAGCTTGAAAAATGAAAATCACATCCGTGCGCATAGAGCGCAGAACATGCAGCTTTGAGGCAAAATACAAGGGCGAGGCAAGAAGCTGCGGCCCGCTTGACATCTATGACCAGTACGCGGACAACCTCCGCGGCCCGCTGCGCAACATGCGTTCGGCAAGCGAAAGCGAACCGGGCAAGCGCATAGCCATGTTCCTGGTTATTTCCACCGACGAGGGAATAGAAGGCGAGTACGGCCCGATAGAATGCCGCAGCGAACTGCTGACCATCACCGACGGAATCGCCGCGCACCTAATCGGCTGCGACCCGCTAGAAAACCGTCAGCTGTGGGACATAATCAGCCGCTTCGACCGTCACAGCCGCGCCGGCGTCATGATGATGGCGATAAGCGCCGTGGACATTGCACTGTGGGATTTGAAAGGGAAAATCCTAGGCCAGCCAGTATACAAGCTGCTTGGCGGCGGGCGCGGACGCGTAAAACCGTATGTCAGTATGCTGTCGTTCTCCATCGAGCCCAAAAAAGCGAAAGAGCGCGCGCTCTGGGTAAAGAACATGGGCATTTCCGCCCAGAAGTGGTTTTTCCGCTACGGCCCGAACGACGGCTACGAAGGCGTAAAAAAGAACCTCGAAATGGCGTTTGCGGTACGCGAAGCGCTCGGCATGGACTATGACCTAATGTTCGACTGCTGGATGGGCTGGACGGTTAGCTACGCGAAGAACATCTTCCGCGAACTGGAGCAAGTCAGGCCAAAGTGGGTAGAAGACGTACTGCGCCCGCACATGCTAGACGGATACCGCCACCTAAAGCAAGACACCGTTTCATCAAACATCCCCCTTGCCGCAGGCGAGCATCTCTACACCCGGATGGAAGTCAACGAATACTTAAAAGACAACATTTTCAGCGTAATGCAGTCTGACCCCGCGTGGTGCGGCGGCATCACCGAGGCAATGCGCATAGGCGACCTGTGCGAAATGTACGGCACAACCTTCATCCCGCACGGACACACGCTTATGCCCGCGCTGCACGTAGTAGCCGCGCTTCCGCCCGACACCGTCCCGTACTGCGAGTACCTGCTCAACTTCATGGACCAGAAGAACGCGTTCTTCAAGCACAACGAGAAGGTCTTCGAAGAAGACGGCACCATCTTGATGAACGAAACGCCCGGCATAGGCGACGACATTGATACGGAGCGGCTGCTGAGTACGGAAGTTGTGACGTCATTTGAATTCTAAGGAGATTTGACAAATATGGAAAAGACCAGAGTAAAGACCCCGTTCCGCCCGGTATACCCAAGCCCCGCGGGTTTGGTAGTATCAGTAGACGCAAGCGGCAAACCAAACGTAATGACCGCAGGCGAAATTTTCAACATCGGCCTGAAATCGCCGTGCATCATAGGAATAGCGCTGCGCAAGGCAACCTACACCCACGGCCTGATAGTAGAATCGCGCGAGTTTACAGTAAACCTCCCAACCGTAGCGATGCTCGAACAAGTAGACCAATGCGGCGCGGTTTCCGGGCGTGACGGCTTTGACAAGTTCTCGGCGTTCGGACTCACGAAGATGGCATCAGACGAGGTGACTTCGCCGATTATCGAGGAATGCCCCGTCAACTTGGAGTGCAAAATGCTGAACGTAACCGAGGTCGGCGACCATGATTTATTCTTAGGCGAGGTCGTGGCTATGCATGTGGATAAAGACAAGCTAGATGCTGAGGAAAAGGTTATAATTAGTAAGGTAGACGGGCTTGTTTATGCCGAATGGGGTTATTACCGGATAGGGGAAGGGCTTGGGGAGTTTTTGTTTACGAGTTCAAGGGAATAGGAAGTCCCTGATGTTTTCGTGTTTGATACCGTCACGGCTCATGTTAAATTCGTCTAACGACAGCACATATTTAGGAAAGTTGTCGCTGATGGATGCGTACGCGCCGAACTCCCGCTCGGCGGTTTCTTCCGAAGACAAAAGGTACGCGACTTGAACGTAGATTTTCTCGTTCCGCTTTTCGCATACGAAATCCACTTCCTTCGCACCGGATTTACCTACCGTAATTTTGTACCCTCTGCGGAGTAGTTCCATGTACACGATGTTTTCGAGAATAAGGTTGATATCATTCATGTTGCCGCCATACACCGCCTCGCGGATGCCGTGGTCGGCAACATAATATTTTTCGTTAACCGCAAGCAGCTTTTTTCCCTGCAAATCCTGCCTCCGCACTTGGTAGAACAGGTACGCGTCCATGCAGTGGCTGATGTAGTTAAGCACCGTTTCCGGCGCAACTATCCTGTTTTCGCTCTTGAAATATTTCGATATGGATGTGGCAGAAAATGTCGTTCCGACCCCGCCGAACACGTAGCCGATAATGCGCTCAAGCAAATCGACATCGCGGATGTTATTGCGCTTTACTACATTTTTAAGCACGACGGAGTTAAATAAATCCTGCAAGTAGATTTGCGAGGCTTCTTCTTCGTAGCGTAAGTTTCCCAGATACGGCATACCGCCGAGTGTAAGATACTTTGCAAACGCACCGCGCTTATCCGCCCCGGGCGAGACGGCAGAATACAGCTCCATGAACTCGCCGAAAGAAAAAGGGTAGATAACAAACTCCACATAACGCCCCGCCAGATACGTTGCTAACTCACCCGACAGCAGCTTTGCATTAGAACCCGTGATATAGATATCGCAGTCAAATTCCACTCGAAGGGAATTTACGCATTTTTCCCAGTCGGAAACCTCTTGGATTTCGTCGAAAAAAAGATACGCTTTTCCGCTGATAACGGACACCAACTGTTTTACTTCTTCGTGCAGGGCTTCGGCGGTACACAGCCGAGCATTGCTCATGCCCTCGAAGTTGAAACTGATGAACTGTGACGCGGAAACGCCCATCGCAAGTAGCTCTTTTTGTATCAACTCCAACATGACAGATTTCCCGCTTCGCCGGATGCCGGTCAGCACCTTTATCAGTTCGTTGCCGATAAACGGACGGATGCGGCTCATGTATGTTTCTCTGCTAATCATAGAAAATGACTCCCTTCCAAGCGGCGAGGTTATTATAGCAAAGTTATAACTTCACGGCAAGATGATTTGCGGTTTTAGAAAGATATATCTTCCCAAAAGAAAGGATGTCAACCTATGAGCATGAAATTCCTCCAAATCTTCGGCCCGCAAGCCGTCGGAAAAATGACCGTCGGCCAAGAGCTTGAAAAAATTACGGGGCTGAAACTGTTCCATAACCACATGACAATCGACCTTGTATCGCAGTTTTTTGACTACGACACAGCCGAGGGTACAAGGCTAGTTAATTTGTTCCGCCGCGAAATCTTCGAGGCTGTGGCGAAAAGCGATTTATACGGTTTGATATTCACTTCCGTTTGGGTTCTGGACGAGCAGGAGAGATGGGGGGGACGGAACGAGGTCTTCGAGCTGTTTGAATCGCACGGCGCAGAGATTTATTTGGTTGAGCTTGAGGCGGATTTTGACGAGCGGTTTAGGCGGAACAGCACGCCTAACCGCTTGCTGCACAAGCCCACGAAGCGGGATGCCGAGTTTTCTGAGCGGATTTTTCGAGACATGGAGGACAGGCATAGGTTTAACTCGCTGCCGGGTGAGATTAGGCGGGAGAATTTTATTCGGATAAACAATACGAATGTTGAGGCGGGGGCGGTTGCGGGGATTATTAAGGATGCGTTTGGGTTGTGAGGTACTTCTCACGCATCTTATCTTACCTATACCAGTATCAAACTTCGCCTGCAAGGGATGCGACACGAAAACGTTCCTCGCTCTCCGAATGACCATCATCCGGGAAGATTTCTACGCCGTCACTTAAAAATACAGTCAAGAGCTTGAAAAAATTACGGGGCTGAAACTGTTCCACAACCACATGACAATCGGCCTTGTATTTGACAACACCCCCCACGCCATGTTATAACAATACCGTAGAAGAACCTACCTTGCACCCACGCAAGCCAAAATTGCGGTCAGCAGCCATGCTGGTTAATGTTTTGGCTTGCTTTTTGTTTGCAAGAAAATAAAAGGAGGGCATTATGCAGGAGGAAAATATCGCAAAGAAGCCGACTTACGCACATCTGCTTAAGTTCACGCTCCCCACAATCTTATCCACGCTGATAATGAATACATTTGGGATAGTGGACGGCATTTTCGTTTCGAGGCTGATTGACCCCATAGCCTTATCGGCGGTTAATATTGTGTTTCCGTTTATGTCATTTGTGATGGCGTTTGGGTTTATGATGGGCGTAGGCGGGAACGCCTTAGCCGCAAAGAAAATCGGCGAGGGACGCAGGCAAGAAAGCAGGGAGAATTTCAGCCTTATAACGATTGTTTCGCTTGTTGGGGCGGGCGTAATCGTGGCCGCGGCGCTCTATTTCCCTGATTTCATTTTGAGCATATTGGGTTCCGATGACTCCGTCCGCAAAATGGCGATGGAGTACATGCAGCCGATGCTGTATTTTCTACCTGCCGCAGTACTTGGCATGGTTTTTCAGCAGTTTTTGATAACTGCCGGGAAGGCACATTACAGCGCGGTAATGTCCTTGGTCGGCGGGATTTTGAGCGCCGTGCTTAATTATGTGTTTATCTATTTGCTAGGCATGGGAATAGGCGGTGCAGCTGTCGCTACAGGCGTCGGATGGATTCTGCCTGCCGCGGTCGGGTTGGTTTTTTTCACGGTCAATAGGCGCGGGACACTGTACTTTGTGCTGCCTAAGCTTGATTTGCGGGCATTGGGCAGGACTTGTGTAAACGGCGCGTCTGAAATGGTTGCTATGCTCTCGGTTAGCGTTACTACGATTTTGATGAATAATATCCTGATGGATTTGGACGGCGGCGGAGCAGAAGCAGTAGGCGCCTCTGCTGTGATGTTCGGCGGTATGGGGATATTCACGGCATTATTTATGGGCTATTCGTCCGGCGTTGCACCGATAATCAGTTATAATTACGGTAAGGGCGATACCGATAATTTGAAAAAGGTGTATGCAAGCAGTCTGCGGCTGATAGGCATTCTTTCTGCGGCGGCGGCTGTGTTAGCGTTTCTGGGTGCGGAACTGCTGCTTGGCGTTTACGGCATACCCGCGGGAACACCTATGCATGATATGGCGCGCAGCGGGCTTATGTTTTTAGCCGGAGGGTTCATATTTATGGGGGTCAACTCTTTTGGCTCTATGTTTTTTACGGCACTTAATAACGGCGTGGTGTCTTCGGTGATTGCTTTGTTTAATACGTTTGTTTTCGTTGTTGTTATGCTTTTTACTTTGCCGGTGTTTTTTGGAGTGAACGGCGCGTGGGCGGCTACGCCTGCCGCCGAAGGGCTAGGGATTGTTATGACTATGGTGTTTTTTAGGGTTATGAGGGGACGGTATGGTTATGGGTGAAAAAAAAGCGGCTACCGCCCTAGTTAATTTGTTCCGCCGCGAAATCTTCGAGGTTGCGGGGATTATTAAGAATGCGTTTGGGTTGTGAGGCACTTCTCACGCATCTTATCTTGCCTATACCAGTTAGCTGTTTCCCGTTCGTCGGCATCAAGCAGTGACATCTTTGCGTCCCATTCCGCATCGGGAATATCCCATCGGTTTACAGGTTTAAGCTCACCGCTATCAAACTTCGCCTGCAAGGGATGCGGTAATCTTCTTGATTTACTAAAATCTGTCATTAATAATACTCCTCTCGCAATCTTTTGAGTTGCTCAGGTCTTATTTTCCACGCAGAAATTATCCTGATTGTGTCGCCGGTATCTCTTTCACAATGGCATACCAGAAGTAATCTCAGCTTATCACTAAGCCCTGCGGCACGAAAACGTTCCTCACCCTCCGAATGACCGTCATCCGGGAAGATTTCTACGCCGTCACTTAAAAATACAGTCGCGGCTTCCTCAAATGTCACATCATGCTCCGCAATATTTTTATTGTACTTCGTTATATCCCAAACAAACTCTTGCCCTTCTATATCGACATAAACGTCCATTCCAACCCCACCCTAACAAAAAAGCGGCTACCGCCGCCCTCTCGCCAACATAATAAACCTCAACAACTGCAAAAGCGACATAACCGCCGCCGCCACATACGTAAGCGCGGCAGCATCAAGCACCTTCTTAGCAGGCTCGGCCTCGCTCTCACTTAAAATCCGCTGCTCCTGCAAAAGCGCAATCGCCCTGCTTGAAGCGTTGAACTCAACAGGCAGCGTCACAAGCTGAAACAGCACAACGAACGAAAACAGCAGTATCCCCGCGTACAGCATCCACATGCCGAACCCGCTTGCGGACATCAGCAGCCCTATCATAAGGAGCGGCATAGAAAGCGTGCTTCCCAAGTTCACGACAGGAAACAAGCCCGTCCGAAACGCCAGCGGGCCGTAGTCCTCGCTGTGCTGAATCGCGTGGCCTACCTCGTGCGCGGCCACGCCAAGCGCGGCGAGCGAGCGCTGACTATGCACCGCTTCCGACAGGCGCACAACTTTATCGCGCGGGTCGTAGTGGTCGGTAAGCTGTCCTTTCACCGCCTGAATCTTAACATCACGCACGCCCGAGGCCGCCAGCAGCTGTGCGGCGACCTCGGCACCAGTCATCCCCTTCTGCGAGGCAACCTGTGCGTATTTTTGAAATGTCGCGCCTACCTTGTGCTGCGCATACAGCGATAGCAAAAGAGCAGGCAACAGCAAGATAATAGTCGCGTCAATCATAAATCAATCTCCCAAACATTCAAAGTTTTTTGCTTCTTTTTTCCAAAAAAGAAGAAGGTTTTAAGCTTTCCCCGTCGAACCAAACAAGTCCATCTTCTCTTTCACCGTATCCTTAATCGCCAGAAAACCCGGCCCAAGCAAGTTACGAGGGTCAAAGCCCTTACCCTGCTTATCCTTACCCGCCTCAACATACGCACGCGTAGCGGCCGCGAAGCTAAGCTGACACTCCGTATTCACGTTAATTTTGGAAACGCCGAGGCTTATTGCCTTCTTTATCATTTCCTCGAGAATGCCTGTGCCGCCGTGCAAGACGAGCGGAAGACCCGCGGTTGCCTTGGCGATTGCTTCTAACGCGTCGAACGCCAAACCCTTCCAGTTAGCCGGGTATACGCCGTGGATGTTACCGATGCCCGCCGCAAGAAAGTCTACGCCAAGGTCGGCGATTTGCTTGCAGGATGCGGGGTCGGCTATTTCGCCTGTGCCTACCACGCCGTCTTCTTCGCCGCCTATGGAGCCGACTTCGGCTTCGATTGACAGCCCGTGGTCGTGCGCTATGCGTACAAGCTCCTTGGTCTTTTTGACGTTTTCGTCGATTGGGAAATGGCTTCCGTCGAACATTATGCTGCTGAACCCTGCTTCAACACAGGCGAGGCAGCCGTCGTACGAGCCGTGGTCTAAGTGCAGGGCTACAGGTACGGTTATGCCGAGCGCCTTGTCCATTGCCTTTACCATTGCTGTGACGGTGGTTAGACCGCCCATGTACTTTCCTGCGCCTTCGGACACGCCCAGTATTACGGGGCTTTTTTGTTCCTGTGCGGTAAGTAAGACAGCCTTTGTCCATTCAAGGTTGTTGATGTTGAACTGCCCTACCGCGTAGCGCCCTTTCAGTGCGTCTTTCAGCATTTCGGTTGCGTTTACAATCATGTTTGCCCACTCCTCTAAAGTAAGTTTAGTATATCCTGATAGGCGATAAATACCGCCAAGATAATCAGTAAAATAAATCCGGCAAGGTGAACCATGCCCTCCCGCTCCGGCGAAATCGGCTTGCGGCGGATTGCCTCAAGTATCAGGAAGACAATGCGCCCGCCGTCCAGCGCAGGCAGCGGAAGTAAGTTAAACAGCCCAAGGTTCGCGCTGATTACGCCGCCAAGGCTCGCCATCGAAAGGAACAGCGACAGCACGACTATGCGTGTCTGCACTTCCGCTTCCGCGGCGGCTGTCACCGTTGCCTGATAATGGTCGCCGATGAAGTTGACTATTCCAATCGGCCCCGCCACTTGGTCAAAGCCAGGCGAGGTAAAAAGCCGCGTCAGACTAACGATAATCGTACGGATAACAAAGCCGATGCGCGTAAAGCCTTCGGTCAGCACCTCGCCCGCGCTTGCGCGGTAAAAGCCCGCCGGCGGTTCGGTAAAGAGCCCAACGCGCGGGGTCGGGCTTATGCCCATCAGGTAGCGTTCGCCCGTCCATGCGGGGGTGACGGTTACGTCATGCCGCACGCCTTCGCGCAGGAATCCGATGTCTATCGGACGGCCGTAGCCGAAGCTGATTTCAAACATTATATCGTCCCAGAGGAAAATACGCGAGCCGTTCAGCGAAATGATTCTGTCGCCCACTGCAAGCCCCGCCGCCTCGGCAGGCGAGTTCGGCGAAACATGCCGCAGCTGCGTAGATTGAATCCCGCTCACAGCGGCGATAATCGTAAACAGCACGAAGGCAAGCACGAAATTCATAAACGAGCCCGCGAACATGACGAACATCCGCTGATAAATCGGCTTACTGTTCAGCGTGCGGTCGCTGTAGTCCACTGGCAGTTCTTCTTCGTCCTTCACCATGGGGTCTGCATCGTCGCCGAGCATTAGGCAGAACCCGCCAAGCGGCAGCGCGCGTATCGAGTAAAGCGTCTCGCCGCGCTGGATTCCGAACAGCTTAGGCCCCATGCCTATGGCAAACTCCGTCACCATAATACCACAGCGCCGCGCCGCCCAAAAGTGTCCAAGCTCATGCACTAAGATTAACACACCGAAAATAAGTATCGCAATTACGATTGACATTTCCAAAACTCCTCAGCCCAAGCTTCTGCTTCATCAACATCTGTCAGGCTCGATAATTTTTTTACAGTATATGAGTCAAACGCCGATTCTATTAACCGTGAAATGTCATAGAAGGCGATTTCGTCACGCAGATATGCGCCTACAAGCCGCTCGTTCAGCGCGTTCATCATTGCGGGCAGGGTGCCGCCCGTTTCCGCGGCCTGCATAGCAAGCGCCAAGCACGGAAAGCGCGAGTAGTCCGGCGGAGCGAAGGTCAGCGCTTGCGAAAAATCAAGCGGTTCGCTTGCCCGCGCGGCGCGTTTCGGGTAGGTCAGCGCGTATTGAATCGGCTGCGCCATATCCGGCGCTGCCATCTGCGCCATAACCGCCCCGTCTTCATATTCTACCATAGAATGGACAATACTTTGCGGATGAATTAATATGTCGATTTTTTCGTATGGAATGCCGAACAGCCAATGTGCTTCGATGTATTCCAATCCTTTGTTCATCATCGTAGCGCAGTCGATGGTTATTTTCCGGCCCATGTTCCAGTTTGGGTGGCGAAGCGCGTCCGCCGCCGCCGCTTTTTCGATTTCAGACTTGCCAAGCGAACGGAACGCGCCGCCCGACGCGGTCAGGATAAGACGGCGCACGGACTCGGTTTCGTTCCCTTGCAGGCATTGCCAGATTGCGGAGTGTTCGCTGTCAACCGGCCGGACACTGCGGTCGCTTGCCCCTGCCGCTTCCATCACAAGACTCCCTGCCGCCACGAGCGTTTCCTTGTTCGCAAGCGCAATATCCTTGCCCGCTTCAAGCGCCGCCATGGTCGGCTTTAACCCAATGCTGCCCACGACCGAGTTAAGCACAAGCGAAACATCCGTCAGCTGCGCACAAGCCATTAAACCCTCCATGCCCGCGGCCACCTCAACACCGGGCAGCCGCTTCTGCAAGAGCCTTGCCGCTTCCTTATCATACATAGCGACAAGCCGCGGCTTGACCGCTTCGGCCTGCAAGGCCAAATTTTCATAATCCGACCCCGCGGCAAGCGCACTCACGCGAATTTCAGGCAACGATTTAAGAACTTCCAGCGTCTGCCGCCCAATCGAGCCTGTCGAACCTAACACAGAGATATTCATATAAGCAGATACACCATGGGCGCGGCTACGATTATGCTGTCGAACCTATCCAGAACGCCGCCATGCCCCGGAAGCAAGTTACCGAAATCCTTTATCTCAACAGAGCGCTTAATCGCCGAGGCAAACAAATCGCCGAACTGCGAAAAAACCGCGCCCATTACAGAAACCGCCATCATAAAAACCGCCATTTCGAAGAAGCTACCGTAAATAAACCCAACCACAGCCGCACCGAACACGCCGCCGATACAGCCTTCCACCGTCTTGCCCGGGCTAGGCGTACCCGTCAGCTTGTGCTTTCCGAAAAACCGCCCCGTGAAATAAGCAAACACATCACAAACAGACGAGCTGATGAAAATAAGCCAAACCCAGTAAACATGCTCCGCGCGGACAAGATAGACAAAGCTGAGCAAAAAACTTACATAAAAGAAACCGCCTATCGTAACAAAACAATCCCGCACGCCCGTTTCCTTATAAAAGACAACGAGCAAGACAATGCAGGCCAAAATAAACGCCGGAACCACCGTACCTAACGGCAGCAGCTGCATATAGTAAACCCCGGTAAAACCATAAGCCGCAAAATGAACCGCAAGCACCTTCCCCGAAACCGCACGGAACAGCTCATACAGCCCAATCCACGAAAGCAGCATCAAAATCCCGCGCAGCCAAATCCCGCCCAAACTCACGAACAGAATAAGCAGCGGCAAGCAAACAATCGCCGTAAGAATCCGTTTTTTCATCCCCTACCTCGCTCCGAAGCGCCGCTCGACCCCGGCATACCAGCTTAACGCGTTACGAAATTCCCGCGCGGAGAAATCGGGCCAAAGCACATCCGTTGCGTAAATCTCCGTATACGCCGCCTGCCAAAGCATGAAGTTGCTTAGCCGAACCACCCCGCCTGTGCGGATTAACAAGTCCGGCGCGGGCGTTCCCGCCGTGTCTAAGTACTGGTCAAACAGCCCTTCGTCTATCGAATCCGGCGAAAGAGCCTCGTCCCGCACGCGCTTGGCGAGCTTCCGCGCCGCGCGTACTATTTCGTCGCGCCCGCCGTAGTTGATTGCGATATGCAGGTGCATCCCGCGTTTCATTGCTGTCATTTCCGTCAGTTCTTCGATTTTAGCCTGCGTGTCCGGCTCTAGCCTGTTTGTATCGCCGATTACCGAGACACGCACATCGCTTTTCGCCGCGTCGTCCATGTATTTTTGCAGATATTCGTTGATTAGCCGCATCAGCCCGTCCACTTCCTGCGGCGAACGGTTCCAGTTCTCTGTGCTGAACGCGTAGACAGTCAGGTGCTTTATGCCCATTTTTTCGGCTTCCGAGGCGAGCTTGCGCAAGGCTCCCGCTCCCGCGCGGTGCCCCGCGTTTACGGGCAGCCCGCGTTTCTTTGCCCAACGCCCGTTTCCGTCCATTATTATCGCGATGTGCTGCGGAGTGCTGATTGTCATACTGTCAGTATTTCCTTATTCTTCGCTTCTACACGTTTTTCCAGTTCGGAAATATGGTCGTCTGTCAGCTTTTGGACTTCTTTTTCTAAATCCTTCAAGTCGTCTTCGGTCAGGTCGCCGGATTTTTCCTGCTT
>Ga0209755_10006111_pt1 | contig 13442 bp, 20 predicted proteins | sample TergutCo191P1_FD_187301 | JGI IMG/M metagenome (GOLD analysis project Ga0209755, IMG submission 187301) | Cornitermes sp. P1 segment gut microbial communities from Petit-Saut dam, French Guiana - Co191P1 (SPAdes) (version 2) | ecosystem: Host-associated > Arthropoda: Insects > Digestive system... | reverse complement strand
TGAAAAACACATTGCCGACTGTCATTCAGAAGTTCAGCGACATCCGCATCGTGCAGTCGGAGTTAGATGCAATTATGCACGGGCCGCGCCGTGAGGCGATAACCATGATTTTCCTTGTGGTTGCCAACGTCCCACTGCTATATTTCCTCAACAGAGATTGGTTTCACGCGCTTTTGTTCACAGTGCCGGGGCAAATCGCCCTTGCCATATGCGCAGCAATTATACTGTTCGCGGTGTCACAGATAATGAAACTATCGAAGCCAATAGAGTACGGGGGGTGAGCATATGTTGATACTTGCATTGCTGGCCTGTGCTCTCGTAGGCATAGCAGTATACAACCTGTCCTGCGCTTTCGCGGACATCCCCACTATGAAAACATCGAAGATTATGTTGTTTAGCAAAAAACAGCAGGGTGTAAAAAGTGACAAGGTGCTCGACATCTATATTACACGCATCGCCGCAATCTTCGAGAAATACGTCAAGCTGGACAAGCTGAAAAGAGACAAACTCCAAACTATACTTGCTATCGCCGGTGTAGAGGTCAGCCCCGAGACATATACGCTCAAAGCGTATGTAACCGCGGCACTCGTTGCTTTATGCGCCGTGCCGGTCTTTGTCATACAACCCCTTTTCGCGATGGCCGTTATCGGTTTGGCTGTGACATTGTGGTTCTCGACCTACTACGCCGCATTCGATTTCGTAAAAAAGCGTAAAAAAATAATCGAAGCTGAGATACCCAGATTCGCCCTGACAATAGCCCAAAACCTCGAAGCCGACCGAGATGTGCTGAAAATCCTGTCGCAGTACAAGCGGGTAGCCGGCAAAGATTTCAAGGATGAGCTGGATCAGACCATTGCGGACATGAAAACCGGCAACTACGAAAACGCCCTGATCCGGTTCGAAAGCCGAATCGGGAGTCCACTGCTCAGCGATGTGGTTAGGGGCCTCATAGGCACCCTGCGCGGGGACGATCAGCGGATATATTTTAAGATGATCTGTTTCGACATGCGGCAGATAGAGCAGAGCAACTTGAAGAAAGAAGCCGCCAAGCGCCCAAAGAAGATACAGAAATACTCGATGATGATGCTCATATGTATCATCATCATTTATTTGGTGGTTCTCGTCTCCGAGGTCATCGGTTCGCTCGGGGTCTTTTTCGCATAACTTCCGTCAGGAGTTCATTATAGATACTTTTTGTGGGGGGGAGGCAAATGTTCCACAGCGAGCTACTTTAAGCGCTGCACCGTGCGGCAGGAAAACAAATATTAATATAAATATTACAGGAGGAAAAAATCATGTCAAAAATTATCCCACTTTGGAGAGGCCAGGCGACGGCCCTTTTCGTTAAGGCGCGGGCAGCCGTATCCAACCAGCGCGGCGACTTTTACATCAGCGACGCAGTGAAAGTTATTATCGCCGTCGTCTTGGGAGCACTGCTCCTAGCGGCAATCACACTCATATTCAACAGCACTGTTATTCCGCGGATTACACAGGCGATTCAAGATCTTTTCTCGTAAGTTGGATTAAATTAAAAAGGGGCGGGTTTGCCATAAAAAGCAAAGCCGTCCTTTTCTCTTTTTCATTTTAGAAATCTGAATGGAGCGTAATGGAGGTACGGCATGGAAAGCAAAATATGTACACTGTTCTCATTCCTTTGTGCGGCAAAAGGAAACTGGCGTAATTCAATCTACGTGGAGTGCCGCGGATGCCCATACGGCAGGAGCGACCTTTGCCCCGGATTCTTGTTGGTTTCGGACTATGACGGACAGCCTATATTGATTTCGTCGGAGATTGTGCGAAACATGACGGGGTTACCCGCCGACAAAGGCGAATGTCGGGCCGTCATTTGTCGGCAGGACTATGAAGCGCTGTATGCGCTCTGGCTAGAATGGAACGTCGGCTCATCAGCAAAATGCACGCTGTTGCAGATTGCGAGCCGAAATAATTGCAGCGGTGGCGAAAACAGTTGCTCATGCTGTTATGAAAAACATATTGAGTCCCAATGCGTGTTAAGCCCGTAAATAATACGCATTCGGCATCGAATGGGGGTGATGAGCTGATTGCCGTAAGCAAGCAGGTTTTGGAAAACAACAACTCACGCCTAGCTTTATAGACAGGCGGCACAAGGGGGGGGATATTTGTGGGCAGAATCAAATCTCTTAACGATGCCCAAAGAAACCTTATCGCCGAGCATATCGGCATAGTGAAATGGACAATATTCGGGCATATCAAGGTGAATGAAAATGCCTATGGGCTCAGCTATGACGACTTGCTTCAAGAAGGCTGCCTGTGCCTGTGCGATGCCGCCGCCACATATGATGGTGGGAGGGCGAAATTCGCAACCTATGCGCAGGTGGTAGTAAGGAATGGGTTGCTTACGAGATTAATCATCACATGATGATTAAAAAGGCAAGCAAGGATTACGGTCTGACAGAAAGTGAGGGAGCAGGTGTCCTCAACCAACTGATAGAGGACCGCGACTACAGCCTGTACGGTCTATCCAACGCAGTCACGCGGCATAGCCAAGATGTGGACAGCTACGACAGGGCTACCGAACTTGAAAGTATCGGCTACAACATACTATCAATGGATAAGCAGCAGTGGAGCCGCCTCAACCGTATAGCCACGCAAGCGGCAGCATAAAAACACCATGCGGCCTAAAATGCCGACAACGGCAAAAAAACATAAATTGGAGGATTTTTCTTATGAGTACCGAAAACAAATTGCTGGAGCAATGCGCTGATTTCCGTTTGCCGGATTTGGTTGACGGAGCCGATTTTTCTAACGATGACCTTGCCGATGATATGGATGGTTTGAATTTCAATTTCCAACGTATCAAAATACCCTCCGGCGGTGCCTTGCAATTCGAGTTGCCCGGCGATGATCCGGAAAACCCTGACTACGTGAGGACGATAGACGGGGTGATACTTCACAACCATTCCTCCTGCGCTTACTGGCCGGAGGGCGTTGAGGACGATGAGGATGCCATGCCCCTATGTTTGTCGGTTGACGGCAAGCTCGGCATCGGTGAGCCCGGAGGCGACTGCGTGACATGTGCGCTCAACAGGTTCGGCAGTGGCGCAAATGGCAAAGGTAAAGCATGTAAAAACATGCGAATCCTTTACCTGCTGCGAGATGGCGAGTTCATGCCCATCCAACTAACGTTGCCGCCCACTAGCATCAGGCCGTTCAGCGACTTTTACAATGTAGCTTTTGCTGCCCGCCGACGCGCGGCTTGCGGCAGTATCGTGTCAATTGGCCTAAAGCGCACGAATAACGGCAAAGACGATTACAGCGTCGCCACCTTCAGGAAGATCTTGGACTTCACCGGTGAGAAGCTTGCGCAAGCCAAGTCATACTCAAAAGGGTTTAAGGAGCAAATCAACGCCATAAACCAGCAACGGGCAGCCGAGGCTGCTTCCCGCAGTGACGATGCCTACGATGTATATAATACCGGAGACGGCATATATGACACCGGGGAGCACTTCGATATCTCATCTTCGGTTGCAACCATCGATGGTGACAGAGAGGCATTGCCGGCCTGAATACGGTAGCAGTCATACGGTAACTTCGTGTGGCACAAGATTTCAACGGGATACTTCCGGATTTATGTCCGGCTGTATCCCTATTTTTTTATGGAGGATAGACAATAAATGGTTGAAACAGCTTTAACCCCGGAGCAACAGCGCTTCGCTACAGAGCATCACACCTTGGTTTACACATTTCTGAATGACAAGAAGCTTCGGGAAGATGACTATTACGATATTGTAGTTTTTGGATTTTTGAGGGCCGTGAGGAGATATCTTGAAGAATCTCACTTGCAAAAGTATGCTTTTTCAACGATTGCTTGGAGTGCTATGCAGACAAACCTTTACAATCATCATCGGTGCGAATCAAGGCAAAAGCGAAAAGCGCAGACAGTCAGCTTGGACACAATGGCATACGACAACGATGAGATATTGCCATTTCAGGAAGCGCTATCTGCCCCCGACCCCTCAATATTGGATTTTGAGACAGAGCTGCTAATGCTCGAACTCGCTTCCCGAGTGTCAAAGCGGGAGATGGACATCGTCCGCATGAAAGCAAATGGATATGGGACAAGGGAAATCGCAAAAGCGCAGCAAATGCCGATGAAAGGTGTCACAAAAATACTGGCAGGCTTGGAAAACACAGTGCTTGCCGTATGTTACGGACAAGGATGAAGTAAATGCAAGAGTATAACGTAGAAATAAGCGAGCGGCTGCAGATGGTCATTCCCATCCAAGCCGAAACCCTCGATGATGCAATGGACAAGGTTAGAGCTATGTACCGGAAAAGCGAAGTAATACTAACAGCCGACAATCATGTAGAAACGGCATTTTCCGTTCTCGGCGCTGAGCCGGATGAAAATGCTGAATCATTAGCCGCTGCGAAATGCATTTGCTGCTGTTCGGAAAAGTCGGCAACAGTCAACATCAAAAGCATTGTACGTTCAGACGGGAAAGCATATAAGAAACTGACTGCGTTGCTGTTTGCCCTAGAAAAGCTCCTTGACGGTAGGTTCGACGCAAACAGTTGGGTGGACGAATTAAACCACATAGTTTTTGGAGTCCGGCAATGATGGAAAAAATCTTATGGACAAGGGGAACACAAGCAATGATACAAGAGAAGAAAACCGTCTTTATCAGCGGCAACGTGCAATTGCCTTTGGAGGTTGGGGCACGGGCATTTATTTCCCACGCCGGCGGGACAATTTTTACATCTGCCGTTGTGGCGATACATCAAATAGCGGAGGGTTTGATTGTTTTCGAGACGCACAATTCCACATATTGCATCGCGCCCAGACAATCACCCACACAAGCATTTGCATATAGGCAGTCGGCTTTGTGTGCTTGACAGGGCTGCAAACGTGATGATGCCGCAGGTTGGGATACGTTCCCGACTGCGGCTTCACTCTCAGGCAACAACAAATAATAAAGTGATAGGAGTACAGAGAGGATGATTAAACTATTATGAATATCCTGTCAAAACTGGAGAATATAACAATCCAAGCCATCGACAGATTCCCTCCTGAAGATATGGAGTATTGCAAGCAGGAGGAATGTGTTTATCAGGAAATCTTCCACATTTACAGCGAAATGGCATTTATATTGGAAGATACAAACGCGAAACTACGCGGCTACCCTAGCTGCCCTTATATCCGGACACTAGACGAGAACAAAGACAGAGTCAGCGATTGCAATGAGGTATTCATAAATAATATTTGCGGATATTTCAGAAAAAAATATGCAGTAACCGTTGACGAGCCTAACTGGGAGGCCAGCTACGATGAAAATGGGCGCAAATACACTAAAGAAAGGCATGACATAGTGCCGCTGCAATATATCCTTGAAAGCGTTTACGAACAGATGGGCGGCATGTCCTTTGAGGAAAAAGCCTTCTATGAACTGAAAGAAAGCGCGAGGGAAGCCGTGACAGCATATACGGGGGATTCAAAATACACTATAAGTAATGCAAAACTCGTCGTAGACGACTTCTATAACTCGCGAAAGGACCGCGTTTTTGAAAGGTACATGGCTACCGTCGCGCCAAAGCACCACTCCTTTTTCAAAGCTCTTACCCATTTCGAGTATGGCTATTATGGCATCGCACAAAAATATAGATTCCTGTGCGAATATCGGATTGATGAAAAAGAAGGCATCTATGACAAGCATCCCATATCGTCAGCAGTCATCAACATGGTTAGGGTATTCAAAAACGGCAAGGTGGAGATTGCGTTCAAGAGTTACGGTACTGCTGTGAAGTTTATGGAAAAATACTTTACGGGTATCCCGCAACAGGCGGCGTGAGGGGTATGGCATGAAATATACACCATCAGAGCAATCCGTACCGCAGGACAAGCGGGCGGAAGTAAACGACAAAATGTTGTTTCTGACCGAATATGGTAGGCTGGAGCAATACGGAGTTACAAAACAGGATGTCTTCAACCTGTATACAGGCGATGGCGGTTTGCATGGCATGAAGTATGAGGATTACGATAATTATGCCTCGTACAGCCAAGCAAAGAAAGAAATCGACAACGGGCAATACCTAACGCCACCCATTGTCGCCGATTTCCTAATGCAATGTCTAAATCCGGACAAAGAGGATGTCGTTATCGATATGACAGGCGGAACAGGGGTGTTCGCCAACAGTATGCCGGTCGAGCGCAATTTCTACATGAATGAAATTGACATAAAGGCTGTCAAAATCGCAAAATGCCTTTACCCGGAAGCGAATATAACCCACGGCGACATACGTGAGTATGACCCGAAGATAAAAGCGGACATCATCATTGGAAACCCGCCGTACAACCTGAAATGGGATTATTGGGGCGATGAGTTGCAGTCACAGTATTATTACTGCCTGAAAGCGTATGAGCACCTAAGCCCCGGCGGGATACTCGCATTGATTGTACCAAGCTCATTTTTGAGCGATGAGTTTGCAGAAGATGCAAAAATCAGGAAAATCGAGAGCCGGTTCAGCCTAATGTGCCAATTTGACCTGCCCGAGACACTCTTTGCTTCAAGCGGCGTGAAATATTTCAAAACAAAAGTCATGCTGCTTTATGCAAACAGTGCCCATCTGGATTGCGCACCGTTCCAGAATATAAAAACAGAAGTCAACATCAGCGATGAGGACGCATTTTATGTTTATGACACCTTCCTCATTGGGCATATAGAAAAAAAGAGGAAGATCAAGGCAAAATTGTTTTATGAATCGCTAAACGGCGATTGGAAGTGGGAAGCAGAAAAATTCCTGTACAAAGTCAGGACATACCTTTATCACATAAAATCCAATCCCAAAACGGAAAAGCTATATGCGTCATGTCTTCAGTACATAGAGAGCTACAAGAATCAAAAACAGCCAAACGGCATGCCTTACACGCAATGGGAAAGAGCCAAAAAGAAACCAGAGGATGTAATCCATGTTCTGAAGAACGCCTTGGGCAGTCAGAGCAAACCGCCGGAGCGTGATGTAATTGAGCCCGTCAAGTCCGGCAACAGCATCCGCTTGAAAGGCCGCAGCAAAAAAACGCAGGCGCAGTTGGAACGGTCGCATCATACCAAATCAATGCCAGTACCCGATATGGTTTACTATGACGAGTACCCGTTTCATGACAAAAGGTTTCAAAAGCTTGTCAACCGAAAGAGGCTTGCCTACGAAAACCAAACAACCCCATATCAAGACATAACCCCGGACGCAGAAATTCTGGCGTTCTTGCGGGACTTCACGATCTATGACAGCTTGAACGAATGTGATATCAAGCTAAACGAATTGCAACTTATGGATACCGCGAGAATCCTGTCAAAACCATATGGCATCATCCAATGGGAACAAGGCTCGGGCAAAACCATTTCCGCGCTGGCACAACATTTCTACAGAATAACGCACAACAACATATTCTGCAGCTTTGTGGTTTCAACCGCTATCAGCATCCACAACAACTGGGATGTGATTTTGCCATTCTACGATATTGACTGCATGGTAGTCAGAGAATGGGAAGATGTGGATAAAATCAAGCGCGGACAGTTGGTGCTTGTCACATTGGATATGCTCATACGGTTGCAACGATACGTCAAAAGGTTTGTAAAAATGCATTGCCAAAAGCTGTTCCTGCTATTTGACGAATCTGATGCCATCACCAACATCGAAAGCAAAAGGTCTAAAGCCGTCAAGAACTGTTTCCGCAGATTGAAATTCAAAACCCTGCTGACTGGAACGCTCACCCGTAACAATGTCAATGAGTATTTCTCCCAATATGAATTGCTGTACAACAACAGTGTCAATATGCTCTGTTTGTGCGACTACATTCATGTGCGGGAAAAGAATCAGGACATGCTACATGAGGAATTGAACAAGATGCGCGGGAAGCCCTTCCCTGCTTACAGAACAGGATACAAGTTATTCCAAAACTGCTTCCTTCCCGAGAAAATCACGGTATTCGGCGTTGGGCAGAACACTCAGGATATATATAACGCGGAATACCTTGACGAAATATTGGGGTACACGATCATCACGAGGACCTTTGAGGAAATCACCGGCAAAAAAATCTATCAAATCCATCAAGTTATGTGCCGGCAGAGCGAACCGGAAAAGGAATTGTATAAAAAGGCAGCGGAGGAATTTTATAAACTGGAATATCTTTTCAGACTGAACCCCTCGTCCAGAAAAGCGGCTATGCTGCGGCTCATCAACCAACTGCTGACGCTGCTTAGAATCTGCGCCGCCCCTCAGACTTTTGATGAATACGGGTCGCTTGAACAGCCCTCTAAATTCACAAAGGTTATGGAACTGTTGAGAGAATACCAAAATCGACGGATCGCCATCGGGGTTAGGCACATTAGTGTTATGAAAACGTATGAGGCAGTCATACGCAGGCAATTCCCAGACAGACCGCTGTTTGTTGTGTCGGGTCAATCCGCTTCGCTGAAAGAGCGCCGCAAAGTCGTCAAACAGATGGAGCAAACTTCAAACGGCATCTTACTTAGCACACAGCAGTCGTTATCCTGCGCAGTAAACTTCGACTGCATTGACATTTGCCTAATCCCGGAGCTGTTCTGGAACAACGCGGCGATGTCGCAATATTACTTCCGCTTCATACGGTACACCAGCACACGCTTTAAGAATGTATACTTCATCACCAACTCGCACACCATAGAATCAAACCTCTTGAAGATGGTGATGGTCAAGGAGAAGCTGAACCTCTACATGAAAAACCAGCATTTGAACGATAGCGAGGTTGAGGGGAAATTCGGCATCAACTTCGACCTGCTGGGTATGCTGTCCCGCAAAGAGTACGATGAGGACGGCCATGTAACCGTAAGATGGGGAGAGCAAAACATAGCTTAACGGTTTAACAATGCAGGAATGGGCTATGTTGAACGGATTGATTTAGGAGGGAAAAGTTTGAGCAAAAATGTTAGTCACAAACAAATATTATCTGATTTCATGTATTTATCAGAAAAAGGGCCATCCGATGATTTTTGCGGCACCACTTGCGATTCTGAGTTGCTATTGTCCGTACTAAAAAAAGATGTATCACTCGCCGATGCGCTTGCAACTTTAATCACAAGCTACTGGACTAAGGGTTATGACTGCGCTGCTTGCGACGTAGACGTTTTGCATACGTGGCGCGACACTGACAATCGCTGTCAGAGAATAAAAAGAAGGTATGGTATATGAGCAGTTGATTATGCATTCGGAATATAAAACAGGAGGCAGTTTGAAAATGAGGTACAAGGTTTACGGGTACACTGCGGTCAGTTCCGGAGAAAGCCCTGGAGGGCACCTATGATGAGCTCAACGGGCTGATGCATTATGTTGGCAATAAGTTAATAGCCGTTGACCGTCAAGAAGAAAGCGTTTCCGCTGGCGATAAAATCAAAGTGGACAAGAGTGGAGGAACTAGATTATGAAAAAAACGATGGAGGATAAGGGAATATGAAAAAAATCAAGAGAGATACCACTAAGGATCTGTTTTTTGCGACATTGAAATTAGTCAAAGAAAACGGTCACTATGAAAAAGCGGCAGCCATAATGGAGTATGTTTTGCCAAGCGAATCGGAAAGTCACATACGCGAGAGCATAGAGTTGTCGAATTATTGTTTCAATTTCTATGCTACAGCACAATTCGGCGGCAGCGAGGGCATTTACATTGATTGCTTCATCTCCGGCGAATATACCGAAACCGAAAGAAAATATTATAACTCCGGCAGGGGTGCGGTGGAAGTTGAAACTAGGCGGAGCATAGGCACCTTTAAGACATTGAAAACCGACCTTGAAGCCTTCAAGATCATGGGCGAGCTTTGCGGTGCATTGGTATTTTACGCTAGCCAGTATGTTAACAAAAACATTGACCGGTATACGCCCATTCGTGAACTTGAAAGAGAAGGGCATGCCCCATTAGAAAGGGCGCTAAAATGAAAACGTATATTAGAAAAATGCACAACAACAGGTTCTGCCTTATATCGGGCATACCCGAAAACCATAGTTGCAACAGCATTGTTGAGCAGTTCTACACTCGCCGCCAAGCTATCCGCTATGCCGGAAGAAACGGCTATGAGCTAGTAATACGCGGTAGGAATGGCACAGCAGACGCTGTGCCAAAACGTGCGGGATAACTGCATATTGCCACACAGCGAGTGGCGGGTAAGTCCCTCGTGGTAATCCCACCTCAAATGAGCACCTAATTGTTGCGGGAAATGACTACACTTCCACTTGTTAAGCGGTCAAAAATAGGCTGCCGCAAACAAAAATCATTCACATTCCAACATTCCTATGATATAATTCAAATTAAGAAGGTGACATAATGACAAACACGGATTCATCAAAAACTAGCAGACAGTACAAAGACACAGTCTTTCGGACATTATTTTGTGATGACAAAAGATTCCTTGAGCTATACAATGCCGTTGCAGATGACAACTACCCCGAAGATACATCTGTCACACCATGCCCATCCAACTCGCTGTTGGCTAGGTTCAACGATTTGGCTGCATGTATAGACTCCCAGCTCATCGTATTTTTCGAGCACCAAAGTTCGCTGTCAAAGAATATGGCTCTTAGGCTTCTTCCATACGTTACCGATGCGCTGTATTCGCACATAGTTGATAAGGACAAGCTATATGGCAGCGCGCAGGTGATAATCCCCGCACCGAAGTTTTTTATCTTGTATAACGGCGAGCAACCGCTTAAAGATCGGGTTGTGAGGCTTTCGGACTCCTTTGCCATAAAAGACGCCGAACCATCGTTAGAACTGACAGCCGAAATAATCGACATAAACTTAGGCAGCGGTGAAGCTGCACTTAACCGGAGCCCCTCGCTCCAAGGCTATTCATACTTAGTTGCAGAAGTACGGAAAAACCTTTTATCCGGCATGGCGAGGGACAATGCAATCGTCGCGGCAATCGATTCGTGTATCAGCCAAGATGTATTGCAGCCGTTTTTAACAGAACACTACTTGGAGGTCGCTAAAATGTTGAACAACGAATATGATGCAGAAGCTGAAAGAAGGGTCTTGAAACAGGAAGGCCATCAGGAGGGCGTCCAAGAGGGACGCCAAGAAGGGCGTCAAGAAATCCTTGATATGTTGACTAAACTGTTGCAGGAAGGAATGTCGCCGGAGGCTGCAATTGAAAAGACAAAGAAAACGGCTTCTGGAAGCAATCTCAGTTCTTCTTAGCCTAAGAGGTCACCAAAATGCTAAATTATGAGTACGACGCAGAGGCAGAAAGAAGGGTCTTGAGGGAAGAAGCCTATCAAGAAGGTTTCCAAAAAGGTTTCCAAGAAGTCCTCGACTTGGTGACGAAACTGGTAGAAGAATGCCTGTCAACAGAGGCTGCAATTGACAAAGCAAAAGAACTACTATCAGGAACCACCCCGCCACACCCTTGAAAGTGTAGAGCGAATGCGAAAACCGCAACTGTCCATCAGGATGGCTGCGGTTTTTCCGCTAATGCACGGTTTATAAAAATGAAGCCAACAGACCAACAGGGGGGTGTATCAAAACATCCCCCTGGTAAAAGGGATGCATTTCAGATATAATGATTCCGCTATTGCAGACTATGGGTTCCTTAATCAGTTCGATTGTGCTAAAGGAGGTAATTACAATCGGACGCAGTGATATCACCATAAATCCAACCATTGGGAAGAGGACCTATACCGTAATGGAAATCATGGAAATTCTTGGTGTCAGCCGCAAAAAAGCGTATGAACTCTGCAATTCCGATAGCTTTAATATCGTCCGGATTGGCAGAAGTATAAGAATTTCTAAGTCCTCGTTTGATAATTGGTTGGACAATCAATCATAATATCAGGAGGAACTAAAGTCTATGGAACCTTTAGTCTATATCCAAAATAGCTTCATCTCATTCTTGGGAGGTGGAGTCTGATGGCAAGTATTGTACCAAGAAACGGAAAATATGCTGTTGTGTATTACGAAGGCGATGACAGAACACCCGTATGGAAATCGGGTCTTTCGTATACTCAAGCGGAAAAGCTGAAAGAGCGCAAAACCACCGAGGAAAAAAAGTGGAAGGAGCAACGAAAAAAGGAACGCCAGAATGGCAAGGCCAAAGAAAGTAGCATTTCAGGAATCAATGTCGGTGAAAACCCTACCGATGCAACCATTGAAGATTTCATGGAAAACTTCATTGCCAAGTACGGAACGAAACATTGGGGAGACTCGTACTATTCTAGCAGTAAATCGTTGATGAACAACTATGTCTATCCAAATTTCGGTCATCACCGGATTGTCGATGTTACCACGCAGATGATTGACGACTTCTATGATTTTCTGATTAAAAAGTGTGTACCGGTTGCAAATAGGGGAAACCAAAAAAATAAGGGTGTGACGGCGGCGTTGGTATGTGACATCCATAAGATTCTTAGAACAGCCTTCAATCAAGCCAAACGCTGGAAAAACATTCGTCAAAGTCCATTTGCTGACGCGGATGTTCCAGAACATAAAGCAAAGGAACGCCCGGCTTTTGCTCCCGGTGAATTTGAAAGAATACTTGAGTACACCAATGACCCGGACGATTACGAGCGCTACACGCTTCATGTTGCTCTTTGTATCCAGTATTACTGCACGACGCGTGGCGGTGAAGTCGGTGCCTTGCAGTGGCACGACTACAACCCGAATGATAAATCACTGCACATCTTCAAAGCAATCAGCCGCGTTGATAAGAACAATCTTGATTTGCCCAAACTCAAAATATATTACACGTTTCCGATTATGAACCCATATAACAAAACAGTGACGGTTCTGAAATCGCCTAAAACGGAAGCAACTGAGCGTTTTGGCAAGTTGAACAACCTAATGATCGAGAAACTGAATTGCATGAGAAGAATGCAAGCAGAACTGGTTGAGACAATCTTTGGGAACAGCTATCAAGACAACAAACTTATAATTTGTCAACCCAACGGACGTCCTATCATGCCGGAACAACTGAATAGGAGATTCAAAGCCATTATCGTAGAAATGCGCGAAAATGGCCATGAATTTTCAAGTGTTCCGGAAAACCTGCTGGATGATGTGGTATTTCACAGCGTTCGAGCTGCCAGTGCCACCAAAAAAATGCAAGTGTCGAACGGAAATATCAAAGCAGTGATGCAAGCAGGTGGATGGGCTGAGCCTGACATGGTGATACGGTATTCCAAAGCGTATAGTAATGACCAGGTGGACATTGTGAATCAAATGGAAGATGATTATCTGAAATCCGAAAATAGTAATCCTCACTCGGATACAGAGAAACTACTGCGTATCATTCAAGATAATCCGGAGCTAATCAGCACTATCCTATCCAATATACCGACCTCAAAATAGTCAATAATCTTAAATCTTAGCTGAAATCTTCTCTAAAAATGAAAATAATCTTAGCTGAGAGTGATTTTATCACAAAACCACCTTTCTCGCCGAC
>Ga0209755_10006110_pt1 | contig 13443 bp, 10 predicted proteins | sample TergutCo191P1_FD_187301 | JGI IMG/M metagenome (GOLD analysis project Ga0209755, IMG submission 187301) | Cornitermes sp. P1 segment gut microbial communities from Petit-Saut dam, French Guiana - Co191P1 (SPAdes) (version 2) | ecosystem: Host-associated > Arthropoda: Insects > Digestive system... | reverse complement strand
TCGCATATGGAATTAACCTTGAGAGCAGGATGTTGGATAAAATTTTGTAAGTGGTTGGCAAAAGTGATATGCCCCTATAATTATTACAATCGGTTTTATCCCCCTTCTTATGAATAGGTACTATGATTGACTCCTTCCACTCTTCAGGCAGTTTCTCCCTCTCCCAAATAGAGGTAATAAGTTTATGAATCTCCAAGCACAATGTTCTACCCCCTACTTTGATCAGTTCTGCTGGTATTTGATCTATACCGGACAACACTAATTACATAAACTAATAGTATATTATTGCTCAGTTCCTTTCTTTATATTTCTCACAACAGCCATTTACATTCTGAAAAATTTTCTGGATGCAGGCACAGCAGGCACTAAAATGCCATAATAATATAAATTTGGCATCATTTTTAAAAAATACCAACCTAATCCTAAGTGATGAAAGAACCGTGACAACTTCGGTAGCTCCAATCCACTTCCGAGTATTGAAGAGCTTTCCACCTAGCTGATCGCTGCCTTGAAGGTCAAATCCCTGTCCCCATGCCCATTCAACATGCTGCTGGAGACGGGAAATAGAGGGCATAGCACTACGACTGGGCATCTCCAATCCACACGTACGCCCGCCACTCATCCCATACAGTCCACCACCCACCAATGATGGTTTATAAAGCTGCTCATTGTATCCAGTGTGATGCAGCAGTGATGACAACATCATCTGCATATTTCTGCATGGAAACCAGTAATTATATTGACAACCACATAATAAAAATTGCAGTTTTCAGTACAGTGAACATATTTGATAAGCTAAAACCAACTTGACAAATATCTGCAGCTCTCTAATGGCAAAACTATAAAATATACATAAGTACAGTTTTCCATGTAGTTTGCAGGAAACACATACAAGAAAATAGGTTTAAATCTGATCCAGAATTTGACACAAATTAATACATTAACATGGGTATCTGCAATTTATACACCTAACATGTAACTGCTACAGCTGCAGCTATTGGAAATCTCATAAAGTGAGAAACTGTGTATGCTTATAGGTTCTACTTCAGTAGTAGAAGCAAAGGTCACCACTGGACATGCTAATGAGCCAGTTCCACCCTCCTGTGAACTTTATGGATTCATTCTTTCATTCCATAGTCTGTCTGACAAAAGTTCCATAACCTCATTCAAAGCGAGTTCTCCAAATAGTGCAATCTAGTGCTTTCTCTTTCAATTACCAGTGTCCTCTCATTTCCCTAAGATTATCCAATAGCTGCTTATGTCTTCTTCTTTGTCTTCCTATCACTTATATCTTTTTTTTTTATTTCTATCTTTCCTTCAGTGACATGTTGTAGAAGGCATTTCCTATGCAAGATGTGACCAATCCAGCTAACGTTCCTTTTTTTATTGTATGTTGGATATTTCCCTCCTCCTTGACTCTATGTAATATTTCTTAATTTCTCAAATGATCAGTCCAACAGATCTTCTCCGTCCTTCTCCAGCAGCATATTTCAAAACTTTCAGGTATTTCTGATCTACTTTCTGAAGTGTCCAAATTTCAGCACCATACAACGCTATGCTCCCAATGTAGCAGACTACTAATTTCTTCCTGAAATTTAAGTCCAATTTACTAGTGAAAGGAGTCTTCTTCTTGCCTAATGATGCTTTTTCCACGGCAGTCCTGGATATAATTTCATGTGTACATCTTGCATTATCTGTTATCTTGCTACCCAAACGGTTGAAATATGCCACATTCTCCAGTTGTTTTGATCTATCACAATCAGCACTTGGGATGGTTGCCATGAGATTCTCATTACCTTAGTTTTTACCACATTCTTTTCCAATCCATAATATCATCTTTATGGATCTTGTATGAAACACTGTATGCTAAAGAAATAAAGTCTAATGATGTATTAAGATTTATAAAGGATCCTAGGGTTATCCTTGTGAAGAATGAAAGACAGGAAGCAAAATTTTGCTTCCTCTGCTTGAGGCTGTTTCTTTCTAGGCGATGTGTACACAATCCTTTCTCAAATGAGGTGGGAAAGGAAACTGTTTGATATAATTAACAAATATTATGGTCATAGAAATTTTATAAATGCCAATTAAAAAAGACCAATCCCTTTAAACTGCCCAGGTTTTCCAAGTAGCTCTTGTAAGGAACAATCTTTTTTTTTAAGGGATATGTTCCACACAGAAAATACACATACACTTTTCTGAAACATGACTTCTTGCTACTCTTTTTTCATACATTAGTACGAATCAACATGCAGAACAGTAACCCTCTTATCAGACTACTGCTTAAAATATGTTTGCTGAATGCATACCTATAACCACAACCCCAACCCTTGTCTCCATAAGTTGAAGCATAATGGTCAACTGTGGTACACATCAGAGTTCTGACAACATTTTGTGAGCTGCTACTTATTCCACGGATTTTGGGAACAAGACCTGTTAAAAAAAATCAAGATTAAAAACAGAAACAAACAATTTAAGACAAGAGAATATCAAATTTTGTACACTATTAGAATCTAGGAAGGAGAAAGTGACAGGAGGCTGCAGACACATGCACAGCAAGGTACTTCAAAATTTGTAAAATGCAGTTTCTTACTACAATAGAACAAAATATCATTACACAATAGTGTTTTATTTACCCAACCTGTGGGCCATTTGAAAAAAAAACACTTGCTACCTGAAGTTTGTGGAAATAATGTGGAGATGAATTGAGCCCAGTAAAAAAAAAAAATCAGGTACACAGAACACACTTATATATACATGGATTATTTTGACATTCATTATAGTAAGATGATAAATCATGTACATCAATACAATCGTACTGACTCACATGTGATGTTTATAATATGTACTCTTTACCAAATATTATTGGCCTGAACAAATTAGGTTGGGGGTAAGATAACATAGATAGTGGACGTAGCACCAGTGCACATATAACAAATATGTACAAAATTTTAGTTAGAAGACCTGAAGGAAAGAGATCAACTGGGATACCTTGGAATATATGGGAAAATAATACTAAAATGGGTACTGTGGAGAAAGGGTGTAATGAAGTGGACTGGATTCACTTGACAATGGGACAAGCGGTAAGCTCTTGTGAAAACAGTATAGCAATTACTAGTTTCCAAAGTATGACATGTACCATGAAATTAGTAAATATATAGTGTCCATTACTTTACCTTTGGTACAGGAGCTACCATCATCAACACCATTACTTTCTGCAGCCCGCAACTCAATCTGCCGCTCATAATAATCAGCAACTGACATTTCACCAGCATACACAGCCTTCTGCATATTTGTGAGGCTTTGTTCCCGGAAGTTCCCCTGATTGTCCATTCCATACTGTGCCTGACCAGTGAAAAATCATCTTCTCCAGTACTCATCTACATGTAGTTTAAATCATCCTACTAATGTTATATGAATTAACAGTCTTTGAATCTGCAATTTAATTTTCCACTTTTATTTGTGATTTCAAGTCAAGTAAAACAATATAAGTAACTACATACTTTATCATTTTATTTTAAAATGTTTGTTCAGGTATTTTTTGTGTTCAAATTACCCAGCAGATTATGAGTTGTTAAACTTTTTGCATTTACTGGGCTACAAAATTTAAAAACAGAATAGTTCCTAAAGCCAGATCACAAAGAATTATGAAAAACACAGTGCACAGAGTTAAAATAAATTTGATCACAAACTCCCTGGAGTGTGATACCTTGTTAAAAAATAAGTTGAAAATGTTATGCAACATACATCCTGAAACATTTAGTTTCAACAACACAGGGTACCATCCAATGGGGTAACACATTTCTCAGCAGTCACATGAGTCATGATGAAAAAGCATATTTTATAGAAGATGAAAATATGAAAATTCAGGTCTTCTGAAATGTAACCACACGTTGAGTGGTAACTTGTTACCAAGTCAAGATAACATAACATTCCAGAACACTTTAATCATTTATCAGCCCTGCTGTGAGGACCTCAAACCTCAATGAAAAAATATGTCATTGGTACTATCTTAGTAAAAATGCAATAATAGTGAAATTAATATATGTAAAACGATTCTCACCCTTAGCATTTCGAACTCCCGCTGTTCTCGCAACCTTCGAACTTCTCTTTCTCGCTTCTCTATTTCCCGTGCAAGCATACGATCACATGACATATCTGGGGTAATTGGAGATACACCTGCAGAAGGTTATACTAGGTGTTATTACATAGCAGAGTACAAAATATGAGGACACTTGTGATACATAATGTGCTAGTGAAAATATTCAACCATACAGTACAAAATAAGGTGACCAGATCATGTAATAAGAGACATAGCAGTTATGGCTTGGTAGCAGATAGAAGAAACAAAACAGTTTCTGATACTTGCATTCTTTATGGATTACAGGTTTAGCTATGGAACAGCATGTTTTAGAGCACTATCTTCACAAATTTTCACACTGTAGGATAAATGAAACCTTGTTATGAGATTTTTCAATTAAATAAAAATGGTTTTAGGTCCTGCAATGTTAACTCTCCAGAAAAAAGAACGCTATACACATGTAGTATAATTTTTACCCTGAATATTTACATTTTGAGTGAGAAAAAATTTCTGAAAAACTTATAAATCCCTTTGCCAGCTTAACAGCACACAAGATGAAACACATGTCAAATACTTGTCAGTTAGCCATGCACCAAACTCTTACCTGTCATAACATTAGGAAACTTTTTTTTGCAATATACATATGAGTTGGTCAAATCATGAAGAATCAGTATCATCTAATAGCTGGTACACAACCTGTGGTAAACAAACCATATAACAAACAATGGAAATTTAGGAAAGCTCTACAAATACCTTAAAACAGAAGAGCATAAATCTTCCAAAGATAGGAGTCACCTCAAAGATCTAAGTGCCAGCAGGGTGATATGAAGCAAGTTCCATACTGAAGGCCCACAAATATTAGACACCACCTTACAAAATTTAGTCATCAGGTCACACACACACACACACACATGAGTGGTCATTTGTTCCTTCTATGGTTGGTAGATTGCCATGATAACTATTGTAGCTCTTTTCTCTGTGTGGTTATCACTGAGAAAATTCATCATGATTGCCATGGTTATAGTGTTTTCTGTGAGGCATAAGAATCGTTAAGCATCGAGCACAGTTGCCTGTTTTGCAATGAAACTGGTTTTGTCATGTCAAATGGTATTACACTGTCAGGACAGCTGTAGAAGTATAAGCAGGACAAACTTATAACAGCTCAGTATAAGCGTTTCTTCACAAGCATGTTTACCACTGTCATGGTTACAGGAATAATAATATTAGATCAGAATAGTCACAAGTTTTCAGTATTACTGCAATTAACAAGCACTGTTTGCAATTTCTGTTAAGGGTATAATGCTCTTAGGATAACTGAGGAGGTGTAAACAGGACACAACTATAAGACAGCACTGTGAACATATCTCAGCAAACATGTTTAGCAGTAAAATCATAATAATGTTTGAACAGAGTATGGATGTGCTTCACATTATTACTGCAACAAACAACCACTGCCTCCCCTTACAATAAATGCTGAATTATCTTTCTCATGGAAGTAAACTGTATTACGTGGTTGAACAATTAACTTTGCGAACTCGCCACCGTGTGCTTGCCATGGCAGCACTGGACAAAAGCCTTAGTATGGTTTGATGATGTTGATATATCAGCATTTCACAGTTGTGTTGTTGTTAATCTATGGCAGTCTCTTTCTGAGTGACATATATTACTGTCTGTGTGTGTTTTGGTGTGCTGCCACGAGAATGTCAGCACTTGAATTAGAGCAGCGAACATTAAATTTCTTTTTAAACTTGGAAAGAGAGGAAAAGAAATCAGACAGATGTTAGTGCAAGTTTATGGGGATAATGCTATGAAGAAAACAGCAGTTTACAAGTGGGTGAAACGTTTTTCTGAGGGAAAAGAAAATGTCATTGCTGAACAGAGATCAGAATGGCCAGCAACAAGCAGAACTGAAGAAAACATTGCAAAAATTCATCAAATTGTGTGTGAAAATTGTCGCCTGACTGTCAGAAGCATAGCAGAGCAAGTGAACATCGACAGAGAAACAATTAGGAAAATCTTAACTGAAGATCTTGACATGAGGAACGCGTGTGCAAAAATGGTCCCAAAGGAGCTCACTGAAGAACAAAACCAAAGAAGAGTCACAATTCACCAAGACCTTTTGGAGAGGCAAGATGACATTTTGGGTCATGTCATCACAGGTGATGAAACATGGGTCTACCAATACGACCCTGAAACGAAGTGGCAAAATGCACAATGGAAGACTGCCAATTCCCCACAACCAAAAAAATTCCATTGGTCCAAACCAAGAGTCAAAACAATGTTGCTGAATTTTTTTGATATTAGAGGGATTCTTCATTATGAATTTGTACCAAATGGACAAACAGTCAACTAAGTTTACTATTTGGAAGTACTGGAAAAGCTGTGTGAAAAAGTTAGATGGAAACGACCCAAACTTTTTGCCAACAACTCATGGATCTTGCATCACAACAATGCACTTGCTCACATGGCACTGTCTGTGAGGGAGTTTTTAGCTACTAAACAAATAACTGTGTTGGAACACCCTGCCTTTTCACCTGATCTAACCCCCAATGACTTTTTTCTGTTCCTGAAGATAAAGGAAATATTGAAAGGAAAGCATTTTGATGACATTAGGAGTAATACAACGGCAACTCTGAAGGCCATTCCACAAAACCAGTTCCAAAATTGTTTTGAAGGGTGGACTAGGCCCTGGTATCGGTACGTAACTTCCCAAGGGGAGTAATTTGAAGGCGACCATAGTGGTATTCAGCAATGAGGTATGTAGGACTTTTACCGCGATGAGTTCACGAACTTTATTGTCCGACCACGTATATGACAGGTACAAATGAAATTTACATAGAGTAAACAAGGTGTATTATGAGAAATTTATTGAGTTTAATAATATATAGTCAAATAGATAAAGTTTTTGTTCATATTGTAAAACAGGTGTTTGATGTTGTCATATGCTGAATGCGATTTGATAGCATCCCAGGCAATGATGTGTGTGTTTATGATGGATAATAATTTAAACTTATGACCTTTCTGATTAAAGTGTTCTTCTATGTGGGCCACCATTTCTTGGTTACTCTTGAAGTTGGTCATGCAGCACACAGGACAACTATCACTCCAGTTCTCCACACTTGCAGAAGTTTGACTAGGCTGCAACAAATATGAAGTCTTTTAAACCTAAACCACAACTAAAGGTTCTGCAATATAGGGTATTTCAGAGATTCAAGTATGAGGCTGCAGTTTTGAATAAAACATTATAAAATAATTCAGCGTGGTCAAACATAAGATCAGCATACTTTCCTCACGAAAAAATAAAAAAGCATTTAAGTAATGTAAGTCAACATACATGGAAATATTGGTGCAATACAATGTGAAGAGTAATGGGTGAACAAACTCGAGCTGTTCGCCAGCGCTGGCAGTTGCATGCATATCAACTAACAACAAGTATTTGTGAGAACAAGGCACGAAAATTGTTTATCATCTCAAGCCCTATCCAGACTGCTAGAAGGCATGTGAATCTCCAGAACTGTCCCAACCTGAATAACTGACAAGAGGCTACCTCACTGACAGTTATTGTGAGAGTGGGAGTGTCAGCAACAACATCAACCTGTAGTAAATTTGTGTTCCAAAGAACACAATTTATATTCTTCTTTTCGAATAATTATTGTCCAGTGTTATGGAAAATACAAATGAAATTAAAGTATGTTAATAAAGGGTCTATATACCTCAAAGGCAGGAAAACTTCTTGAGCTCCTTATATTAGTTCTGTTTAAAAACACAATTGTATAAAAATTTATCTCTCACTGAAAAAAGTGCCATAGATATGGAATGAAAATAGTTTATAAGAAAATTAAAACCATATACTGCAATGGTGACCATCAGTGCAGAGGCCTCGGTTCAGTCCAAGCCAGTCCATGAGGGGTTTGTAGTGGACAACGTGGCACTTAGACTGGTTCTTCTCTGAGAACTTCAGTTTTTCCCTTCCAGTATCATTCACCAGGGCTTCATAATCATGTTGCATCCCCTACCACCCATGTTATACGATCTTAGCAACATACAGTGTTGTAAAATAAAACACTTTACTCTCTTCCCTTCCTACATCATAATATTTCTAAAATTATGACAATAATCCTAACAGGGTCAGGACGCAGTGCATAAAAAAGTTTAAAAAGTCACAATTTTTTAATTGCACTGTATCCATGTTTCTGCATTCTTCTGGTTTCCTCTCCATCTTTCACATAAGCCAGAATGACTATCTTCTCTCCCTTACTTCACACAGCTTTGCCAAAACTTACAATATTATGTCAAACTCACCTTGGCAGGACTGAGGATATCCTTATGCTCAATATTTACGTGCAGTTCTAGATCTGGACTGTTCTGGAAAGTACGAACACAGAGCGGACAATTATACACTGTCTCTTGTAATCCTGGAGGTGTTGCAGGAAATGAAGGGCTGGTCAGATCAAAATGTTGTCTATTTATATGTTCTTCTAATTGCAGTGGAGAATTGCTACTGTATGAACACATGGGGCATTGTTGAGGTGCAGCTTTTCTTGGTGGATTGGGTACAGCACTAGTCCTAAGATTCAGTGCCAACTGTGAGCGAAGAGGGGAGCCAGAAACAGCACTTGCTCCGCCACTAGCTGTCCCCATTAGGGTGCTTCCACTACCAGCACTACTACTACTACTACCGGCAGCATTAACACCCTCACAAAAATTATTGTTGTTATTATTGTTATTGTTTATCCAACCATTCTCTCTGGCTTCAGGTGAGAATGCCCATGGTAAAGGTCGAGCCATGTCCCGTTCACTGCTGTCATCATCTTCCTCATCATCTTCATCAATAAATGCTAGAAGTTCTTGTTCAGGAGTTAGATAATCTAAATGAGCACTGTTAACATGCATCAGCATCTCTTCTGCTGAGACTTCACCCAGATCACAAAATGGGCATGCGGCAGCGCCCTCTATGTGGTAGACCACCATATGTGAACGCATCTCCTCATCATTGAGTCCCTCCACACCACATATCTCACAAGAATAGCTCAGTTCAGGCATCTTGGCAGCCATTACACTCCACACTCCAGGTATGACCTAGAATTGAACATATAAATGTTACTAATCACTAATACCACAGCACAGTAAGCATGTCCAAGAATGTTTACTCATCCCTCAGACCACAAGGCCCGGATATGTTTTCACAAAGTTTTAAATGACGACAAGGAGCAATTAAAACTTGCAAGATTCAGCCATATAACACATCTGACTTGATAACACTGACAATAAATAATTCATATTACCTTTATTTTTGTCATCAGCCATGGCCAGTCTCAAAATGAAATGGTTACCTCAAAATTAAAAGAAACACTTCACTAGCATAACAGAATTCATAGTTCTGACAAATGCATGCAAATCTAATTTAACAGCAATTACTAACTGTATATAAGCATGTTGAAAGCAAATAAAAATGAAGGCTTGGAAACCCCAACATGTTCAAGATGTCATTGTTTAGAACAAGAGTCTTGTAAACAGCAGGGAATATACAAAATAGGGAGGTGCAGGATGGCGTTAATATGTGCTTAAGGATCACACATTCAATATATGAGTCAAGACTACCTTAAATTCATGTAATGATAACTCTAGGATCATCCAACAATTTGTGGGGGAGAAGGGGATATGAAAAAGTACCCTGGGCAAGACATTATTGGTTGCCTACTGCAAGTGAAAATAATGTGACACCTGGAACTTACTTACATATTTAAATGCCTTATTTAAGTCTAGAGAAGTGGATGTAAATCAAATAGATCATTAAATGTGGGTTCATGATTCTGAAAGGTACAGTAACAGAATGTAAAGATTTTAGTGGAAACATTTTTATATCCACCTTAACTGTGACATGACAATTCAATGTAAAATTTTACTGTGACTACAACAAAAATCGTTTTGTGAATGTAACCATTATCAAACAAGACATTTGTATTTCTGAATGGAATTATACAGCATGAATTAATCTTCCTGATACTGAAAAATTCTGGAACTAAATATAGTCAAAATATCTCTAACCTAATGTTTATATTCTCAGTGACAAATAATTAGACTTGGAAGACCATTTTAAGAACAAAGGAATGTTAAGTAACTGATACACAGTTTTAATTTGAAAACAATTTGTTTTTATAATTAGAATATTTATCTTTAAATAATCTGAAGTAACGATGTATTATTATATCATGCTACGATGCCTGATGACTAACATATATCAGAAAGTCATTTAGGTTTCAGGAGAAATTATGAGTTTATGAAAGTAACCGTTGGGCTTATCCAATTCAGAAAGCATGAACTCAGATTCAAACTCTGTAACTTCTTAAACACCAAGAGTTCTTGTCGAAATAAAAGGCAATTAAAATACCGGACTAATCAATTCGTCTATTTCACTAGTCAATACACTGTATATTACATGCTAGTTTCCACTGCAATGACACAAATTGAGCAATTAGTATGTAGCCGACATGCAATTTTTCCAGTAATTCTATGCTTATCACAAAACTTTCACAACGACAGCATGACATTTTTCGCGAAATAATAGCTTACAATTCACAGTCTTACGGTTGGACAAATTCGCCTGATACTAATACTATCCACACATGAGTCATGTTCTGTGGGATGCCTATATAGCCAGGTTAACACGCTGCCGCTTTGCGTCAGCTGTTTTAATCAATATTTTCTGTCATGACTATATTTTACGGAACAAAAATGTGCCTTCAGGTAATACACGGTAAACATTAATGGTCCTATTTATCAACATAAAAATCACGGCTTTCACTTACATATCTTATACCAGCCGAAACTGTATCGGTAGTTATAGCATATGACTAGCTTTTCTCCTATATTAACAGCATGACAGTTGCTGTATTAAAAAATAAAAAAGACAAAAATAAGCATGTATGGACTATATTATACTCGACTTCCATAAAACAAACACATATCCTGACTTTGCAACAAAATAAATATTACCGTTTGACTTGACCTGCATACGTTCAATAATCATATTCGATTTTTGACTGAGGCGTCGGCGCCTAAATGCGCCAGGTCTACAAGATCACGTTAGAAAGTCCGCTGAACTTTACAGGCATGAATTGAACATGTGTATTATTATCATTTGATAATATTAGACTTAAACTGCGATCGTCAAAGGGCTGGAAATAAGAGAACGTAAAAATTTAGCAATATGTCTCTACACATGGTAGCAACGCAGACAAAATATCGTGGAAAATTTATAACGTTATGTGAAATATTAATTCATCAAGATATTTCCTGAATCAATATACACCTTTACTGGGCTGTTCGTTTCTTAGTTAGACCTCATCTATAATGACTTTACAAATGGCGGAGCAATTTTCGTTGGACCTCTTCCCAGGTGTTACTTACCACTGACAGGTGTGAAACAGAATAACCAACTGATTAATCTATTTTAGGCTTGTAACTTTTGAGAGAAAGTATATTTATAATGCTTTATAAAAAGAAATGAGAAGAGTTACCCACCATTCAAAAAGACAGCGATTTTAAATATGGGTACTGCTTCCAATTTATTGAGTCGGCACTTCAAAGATAACCCGTAGAAATACTAAAACGTTAATTAACTGACCAGAAGGCGTATGTGGGAACGTTTACAAAATTCCATTTGTATTTTCCAAAACAGAAATAGGATTATGTTACTACCAGAAGGCATATTGCCCAGGTATGTTAATTTCACGGTGCCATTAATGCCAGCAATATTCATATACCCGTCTCTGAAATGACTGTTTTTGCGACAAAAAATATGTGTAGTAGAAAATGCAACGATGCTGTTTAAATATGCGAGCACACGGACATGCACACACACACACACACACATACACACAGCCGGAACTGATTTGTCACTTTAATCAATGCAAGCACAAGATAAACACTGATGAGCTTTCCTTTATCACCATTTCGCCTACATGGTAACTCACGTCTGATAAAGTATTTCATCTCTACAAAGAACAAATATTTCGAAATACACTTCTATTGTAGAGGGCCCTTATTTTACCTGACACATATCGTTGGTCACTCCTTGTCGGCTAGCTTAGACGAGTCTGCGGCCCAGAGCTTGTTAGGTTTCCAGATGTCAAAAGTCAGTCATCAATCGCAGTTCAGATCCCACTGGAGCATCGCGTGTTTCTTTATGATATGTGTACCAAATACAGGAAGTAAAAGAAGTGTCGTCGTAATTCAGACGGAAGTTTACTGATGCGCCTGTTACCAACACGAATACAAAACAATGTGTGACTGGTGCCCGATGTTTTGAGAGAGCCTGATGGTATCATTTGCAAGGGTCGGAAAACCCAATTGCGAGTTCAGCGGACATTTCAACACTTCACCGCCGCGTTAATGGGTAACTGGTGCCCGAGGTTTCGAGTTAGTGACATGGCGCGACGCCACATGCCAGTAGAACAAAGACAAGAACTGCACCGCTGTAAAAGCCTAAATCTCGCAAGTTTGTCGTACTTATATACGATTACAGCATACAAATTTTGTTAAAACATTACTATAACAGCATTAACGACATCACAGACTGGCATGTCTCTCATACTTCATTAACTGTGTCGCTGAGATGTAGTCCGAGGATAAATGTTTTTATGATACACCAGGAACGAATTAGTGAAAAACTCCACCACGCCATTTTCACACTGCCGCCCCTGTGACTTACATAAAGAGACCACCACCGTAGCCACCGGAGTTAACAGCATGGCAGTCCCAAGAAAACAAAAACATTACTCAATAACTATTATTAACAACAACTTACATAAAAAACACAAAAGCCTATCACCTGGTCCGAGTTCGCCTATTCTATTTTTAAAATTAATTACGTGTGTTTGTGCCACACGTCTTTCTGGTCATACGCAACAAACGCATATCTTTGTCAAAAAACTATACCAGGGAAGCCCCGGTTTTTCTCGAAATCTTGCTGCAGCTCGACAAACCTGAAGTCACTGTTGGAACCAACCAGTTCGTGTCCTCAATCCATTCCCTCCTATTTCCACCTTGTCTCTGCGTTTGTTTTCGAGTGACAGATTCCTCATGTTTTAAAGGGAAGAAAAACCTTGCGATAATGTTACTCAGCCCCCATCCCCTCCGGAATTCTAGCTCACTGGAGTTGACAATGGGTTGGAAACCCCAATGCACCACAATTACAAATATCAGTGATTTAATTACATTTACACAAGCTGTCGCTGCTTGTGAAGTTTGAGCTTTTCACACCAGTACTACTGAATATTAGTCTTCTGTTACATTACGCTGTATCCTTGAGATATCAGTTCCCAACGTTTCAACTTCAAACAAAAAAAAAAAAATCTCCAGGG
>Ga0209755_10006109_pt1 | contig 13445 bp, 15 predicted proteins | sample TergutCo191P1_FD_187301 | JGI IMG/M metagenome (GOLD analysis project Ga0209755, IMG submission 187301) | Cornitermes sp. P1 segment gut microbial communities from Petit-Saut dam, French Guiana - Co191P1 (SPAdes) (version 2) | ecosystem: Host-associated > Arthropoda: Insects > Digestive system... | reverse complement strand
ACACAAAATCCGGCATACAGACAGTAAAGAACGACTTCAGCACGATGCCATACACATTACGCTCTTTTTCATTTGCCTCATTCGGGATGGCGGCAAGAGGTATGAGCGCGTGATGATCCTCCAGTTGCGCGGAATTAAAAATGTGCTTGTTATCGGCATTGATAAGTGAAGGGTCGCAAAAGATGGATAGGTCATAAGTGGTTTTCAAGAGTTCAAACTTTTCCCGAAACAAATCCACGTTATCTTCACCCATGACCCTTGAGGGGGTGCGGGGATAAGAAAGACATTTATGCGTCTCATAAAGGCTTTGCGCTTGGGCAAGCGTTTCCTCCGGGCTGTAGCCAAACTTTTTGAACGCAGCCTTTTGAAGCCCCGTGATGTTAAGCAGTTTTTCAGGTTTCTTTCGTTTCTCTGATGCCTCTGTTTCAGTGGAATCAACGCGGCCGCTTTTTTTGCAGGCTTCCTCTGCGGCGAGAAGGTAACTTTCATCAATTTTGAAAAATGAAGTTTTTCCTGTTTCAGGATTTGCAAGCAGGGCTTTTACGGATATGCCAGCAGAATTGATGGCCGCCTCCAGTTCCTTGTACGGCAGAGCGGTGAAGTTTTTTACCTCATTGTTTCTGGAAGCGATGCAGGCAAGAACGGCCGTCTGTACCCTGCCCACCGAGAACGACGGTGGCGGGTTTCCTATGCTCATGAGGCGTGAAAGGTTCATACCGACAAGCCAGTCAGCCTTTTGCCGGGCAAAACCTTGAGCGCAAAGATTGTCATACTCCGAAAGAGGTTTTGCTTCTTCAATGCCCGCTCGGATTACCTGCGGGGTAAGCGCTTGTGACACCCAAAAGCGCCTGAAGCGGCTTGTATTGCGGATACCCGCCTCCTGCATCGCCACACGCGCGATTAATTCACCTTCCCTGCCGGCATCTGTAGCGACAAGCACCTCATCCGTTGCGTGGCGCTTTAAGAGATCGATAACAACTTTTGCCTGCTCCGCCGTTGAGTCACTCATGCGGTAGCGGAAGCCCGCTGGGATGATAGGCAAATCCTCAGCCGTCCATTTTTTGTATTTTGGGTCGTAGCCATCCGGCGGCAAAGGCTCAAACAGATGCCCGACACAGTAGGTGATGGTAATATCACCCGATTGGTAGCATCCCTTTTTTCCTGACGCGCCAAGGACAGTGGCGAAGTCTCTAGCGACCGAAGGTTTTTCGCAAAGTATAAGCATGATGTTCTCCTTCTGCGGCCAGCTCCCGCAAGGCCGTATAGTTTAGTTTCCCCCGTTGCCGGAGGATGAAATGAAGCCGTATATAAAAGCCGTCATTGTACATAAAAGCCCCGCCAAAGTTGGCGTTGAAAAAGCCTATTGCCCTTTTAAGCTTGTCAACTCTTGAAGCGTTGACAGTGAAAAGCAGCGACACCTTGCCGGAAAGACCCGGCAACAACACAAGGGGTGTGGTTGACGCTGCGTTGCGTACCACGCAGGCAGTGCGGTGGGTGGGGTATGTGTAATAAAGCGCCACGACAGCGCCTGGGGCATACTCGATGACAGTGGATGATATTTCCTGTATGTAGGTTTTCCGCATGAGTAAGCCGTCTGAGTAAAGAGTGTAAAAAGAGTTGGTGTCCGGGATGGTAACTTCCAGGTGTCCTGACATGGTAATCCAAAAAGGTTACTAGCGACCACAGTGATCTATTAAAAAATTAACCTTTTACCTATGCATAAAAAAAGCCGCCCCGAAGGGCGGCTGTGATTGAAGGTTAAGTTTTTCAAATTGTCTTTATTATAACAGCTTTAAAAATTCTTCCAACTCCATTCCTGAGTGAATTAAAATACTTTTCAATGTTCCTCTGGCAACAGTGTTATGCATCGGAATAATAACAGTCCGATAACCGTTCGTATATTTTGCGTGGCTTCCTTTTTGGCTTTTAAATACAAACCCTTTTTTTGTCAGTGCCGGGATGATTTCCCCAGGCTTGAGTATTGGGTATTTGCTACCCCATTATTAAACTGCCATTTCCAGTCTTGTTATAAAAACCTGAGCGCTTTGAAGATAATTTAACTCGTCTTTTTTATCTTCATCCTCATAATACAGGGAAATAGCTTCTTTCAAGTTTGTCATTGCCTGGTCAATTGTTTTCCCCTGCGAGGCTATACTGTTTTCAAGGCAGGTTGCCACATACCATTCTTCTTCTTGCTCTATTTTTATCGTGCCTTTAAATGTCTTTTGCATTTGGTTTTCTCCGGTTGTTATAGATGCGTTACCGCATTGGCTAGCGACACAGAACATCCCCCAATTAGTTATATCAGCTTAAAGAAGGCATCGGCAAGGGGGAGGTAAGCCTTCTCCATACCCGCCGGTCATCCTCGCTTTTTTAAATCCAATTTTCTACTTTGAGTTTTTTTATTCGCGCAAACTCATCAGTATTGTTTGTAACCAAAATTAAACCCCTGGCCAGAGCTTGGGCTGCAATTTGCATATCGTAGGGACCGATAATCTTACCCTGCCGCTCCAATTCCGCTCTGATTATCCCATAAATCTCTGAATCAAAGACATCAAAAGTGATTATTTCAAACGGGGACAAGAAATGATAGAGCGCTCTTCGGTTTTGATCCCGTCGCTCACTTTTTGACGCGCCATATTCCAGTTCCGCTACCGATATAGAAGAAATTTTTACATCGCAGGGATTCAGACCGCGTATCCTTTGCATCACACTTTCAGAGCGTTTGTTTATTATGTAGATACATATATTTGTATCCAGAAGATACATTAGAGTGTTTCCCGTTTTTGCATATCAGGCTGCTTCCTGCCATCGGCAAAAAAATCATCAGAAAATTCCTGAAGGCTGTTGGTAAAAAGTCTCCAAGGATCGTTATGGGGGAAAAGGAGAATGGTATTGCCTATTTTGTTTATTACCAACTCTTCTTCTGCAATTTTATATTCTTTGGGAATCCTTACCGCCATGCTGTTTCCGCTTTTAAATACTTTTACTGTTTTCATAATGCGCCCTCTGTTGTTGTAAGTATATACCTATGTGTATACAGTGTCAAGCAATCCTGCGCACAGTGCCTGACACAAATTTTCCCAAACGCCTAAAAGCTTGCAATCCGGTAAACGGTGATGGAGCCATCACCACCGCGCGCGGTGCTGTTGCTTCCCTGCCCGCCTCCTCCTCTTGTTGCGTTACGGCTATTGCCGCCAGGTTGTCCTGCCTCTCCGCTAGTTCCGTTACTGTTACCACCCCTGCCACTTACATTTGGATTATCTGCAAAGCTTGAGCTTAAACCGTACTCATGTATGGCAACACCGCCACCATTTCCACCATTGCCACCACTGATAAAAGAGGCTCCCCACCCGCTTCCGCCGGCAGCAATGGAATGGCGTAAGGTTAAAACAGGAAGTGCCTCTCCGTTCGTGCCGATGCCTCTTCTACCACCGCCTTCGCCACGGCGTCCAACACGAGCACCAACTTGGTCTCCCAGACCACCTTGTCCGCCGTGACCTCCGGGACCTGATGCTCCACCGCGACCTCCACCGCCACCACCACCCGCCGTGGAGCCGGCGTGCACTCGTGCCCCTGCTGCCCCTCCTCCGCCACCCGCGGTCAGAAGGTATCCGTCCGGCAATGCCTCCGATGGAAGAATAAACATAGAGCTTCCGCTACCACCACCTCCACCACTATTTCCTGACCCTCCTTGACCATCTTCGGCTGAATTACCCCCTTGTCCGGTAAAGATGTTGAAGCTGGTGTCGCTTCCAAGGATAACAAGCTCAGAGACAAAACCGCCGACCCCGCCTGGGAGTGCCGGGGAAGATGACCTGTGGCCTGACTGACCGCCTCCCGCTCCGCGTAGGACAAAAATATAAGCTCCAGGCGGAAGCGTTCTTTCTGCCAACGCCGGATTACCAAGACCTGACATATGCAAATGCTCATGTAAGCCTTCTACAGCGCCGCTTGAGGTAAGTGACTGCGGGGTATTTGCCATGACGGTGTGGTAATGAAAAGACGGCCACGGCTCTGTTATTAAGGTTTTGGCTACGTACTGTGTGGAGGCATCCCTAAGAAAAATAAACTTAAAAAGCGCCCGCCTATTCCCGGAGTAATAACCATTCCTGACCGGGTCGAACACCGGTACGGCAGCAGAATAGACAAACTCAACTCCCCATGAGTTAGGTATCGCATAGACAAACGCCATAGAGGAGCGAGTTATAGCCCCGTCCCTCCTTACAGGGGTATCAACCCAGACGGTGGCGATGGATCGGTTTATCTCCAAGCGGGTACCAGCCCTGATAACCGGCGGCGAAACGTCATGAGGGTTGGCAAGTCCCCCTGAGAAGTAGCCGAAGCTTGAAGCCAGAGCGACAAGAGCGAAGCCGCCATCAAACTGCACGGATAGCCCGAACTCAGTATCCCTTATTATTTGAGTCTGCGCATCAACGTTGACGGAGAAGGTAACAATGAACAAACCTGAATTGCGGAACTGTTCGCTCCCGTTTATGTTGACAAGCGGAATTCGGGCAGTTGCGGTGTGTATGCCCGCCGAAACGTTTGGCTCTATAGTGATGTCGCTATAAACGGCGCGGGCTACACGCCCTGCCATGTTGTACACGAATACGTTTGAAAAATTTCCAGTGGTGGTATTGCTTGGCAGCCCTTCGATAGTCAGTACCGGCACCACCGGCTCCGTCCGCTCAGGCAACGTGGAAATATCAAGTGCCGCGTTACCGCCGAAGAAGTTCACAAGTACGTTATCAGTCCTCAGCACTTCGATACGTGTCAGAGCATCCACGTCGATTTGGAAACTGACAAAGAAGGCACCGGTCTGGCTGAAAATACCGTCTCCTGATGCGGCGTAGGTCAAAGGGACGTACATCGTTGCGAAATCCCCCCATACACGGATGCGAGTCTCAGTACCTTCGCGCAACCTGCCTATGACACCTCCCTGATTCCAGATGGCGACATTGGAAATGTTGCCCTGCTGAACGTGGGAGGGAAGACCGGAAATCGCCAGAAAGGTGCGCATGTCCGGGGGTTCCAGAAAGCGGATACTTTCGGCGTGTATCTCCCCGCGTCCGCTTGAGAAATTCACCAACACCGCATCATCGCGCATTACATGGATGCGGTTAAGCGCATCCACATTGAGATCGAAGCTGACAAAGAAGTAGCCGGTTTCGGCAAAAATTTCGCTTGACCCGTCATAAACCAGAGGCACACTGATGGAAGCAAGCTCGCCGCTTACCTGAACTATAGCCCCGTCCGCTCCCCTGCCTATCCTGCCTGCCTGATTCCAGACGGCGACATTGGAAATGTTCCCCGGCTGAACGTGGGAGGGCAGCCCCGTTATTGTAAGGAACCTGCGCCCGTCAAGCGGGATATACGGAGGCGGGATATTGTTGATGTCAAGTTCGCCGCGTCCGTTGAAAAAGTTTACAAGCACCCCGTCATCCCTTTCAAAAACGACACGATTAAGCGCATCCACAGCGATGTCAACAATTACAAACAACGAACCGTTTTCGTTGAAGGTCTGCCCGCCGCTATTAACCAGCGGTATGTACGCTGTGGAATAAAACTCATCACCGGTAATCAGTATGGGGCGGGAAGGGTCTATCCTCGCTACTGTCGATACGGTGTTGGCAGCACCAATTCTTAAAATGTTGTGCGCCTGCAAGTTGTGCGGAAGACCGGTAATTCGCAAAGCCGCGCCCTCCTGAGCAAGCTGCCCCTGTTCATTTGAATTGTCGGCGGTTATGTGGGTCATGTCGCATCCGATGAAGGACGCGAAAACGAGGGCAAAGATTTTTGCCAAAAATATTGTTCTCATAGGGAATTCCTTAATTAAAAAAGCTTTGCTGAAAGACCGAAGATGATTCCCCGGAACTGAAAATCAGATTCTATCTGGATGAACAGGAAACGGTTAATCCCCCAGCGCACTCCGGCACGGAAATCGTAGAAATGCAGCGGGCGGCGCTCATCCCCATAGCGTTCCAAAAGGTCGTTACGGAGGAAGCCGAAATCGAACACGTAAAGGAAGTACAGGTTTACCCTTGGCTGGTCAAGATTTATGTGATAGCCAAGCCGCGCGCCGAAACTGTTCAGGTTTGGCGTTGGTGTCCGAAGAAAAGCGCCCAGGGAAAAGGGGAAGCGGACTGGCAGCATATAATCAAGCGTGAACTGAGGCGCAAACTGAAACTCAAAGCCGCTAAAGGTGAACTCAGGCCCCGATGCCCCGACAAAGAGTGAGTTGCGTTCTGCGGCCTCCGGGTGCTGCCATAGATCTATGGCGGCAATACAGGAAGCGATACCGGCAAGGCATAGAAAAAAGGAAAGCGCCTTTTTCATTCGGCGACCCTTATTATCGCCACATCGGTAATACCGTCATTGGTAAACGTTTGTAGAACGCATTCCCCTGAATTGACGGCGGTAATGGTAATCCCGCCTGAGTTTTGACTGACGCTGATGATGCGGCGGTCATAAAGCGCTTGGATAATCCAGTTGACCTGCCTTCCTTCCACCGCGCCCGCTATCTGCAAGAAAGCGCTCTCTCCGACACTTAAGGTAATTTCGACAGGGTTAAACGTCACGCTTCCTGAACTCAAGGGGACGCTCACTATCATCGCCGCGGCGATGCCGCCGTCCATGCGGTAAAAAGAAAAGGATGATGTGTTGCCCGCAATAGCGCTTATCAGCAGAGTGACCGCAAGCGCGTTAAAAAGCAGCGAGACAGACAGAACGAGGGTTTTGACTTTTATCATCATGGTATTACTCCAGTCTGTGCCTTTGCACAATTGGGAACGGGTTTAAAGGCGGGAGGGAAATGTTCCGGTTGATCATGACATTGACCGATGTGCCTGAGTCAACGGTGAGCGTAGGTTGTACGTTCATCGCCCGCGATACAATCTGCCCCCCGACCTGTGACACAAACTCAGTATTTGCCTGCGCTATATTTCCGGCGACCGCCTCATTGGTATGCCGCGCGGCTTCCTCCGTCATACGGGCGTTAGCGACTGAAAACATGGCGATAAGTCCTGCAGCCTGCAAGTACTGAAACCAGTTCCCGTGATGAACTGCCTCCTGCCCCGCCATGCCAGTCCTGTCCACACCTCCCATCCCGCCGAGGTCTAGCTGGAAGCCGTCAGGTCTTATGAGGGTGTCCCACGCTATTTGCACCCTGCTTTGCGCAAACGAGACATCGCTGCCATAACGGGCAAAGAGGATACTCCCCTGCGGAATCAACATGACGCTGCCGGTGCGGGAATCAAACACGTTTTCACTGACACGCGCAAGGATGTTCCCAGGCAGGTCGGTGTTGATGGCTGTAATAAGCACCGCCGGAATTACAGTGCCTATCCACAGGGAGTTGTCCTCAAGGAAATGCCCGTCTGAGGCAGGTGCCGCCGTTGAGTTCGCACCAAACCATGCCTGCGGCGGCGAAGAAGTGAACGGCTGTGGAGTGGTAGGCGGGGATGAGGGCGAATTCGCTGATGCCAGAAGCCGCCCTTCCAATTGCGGCACTATGGGGGACAGGTAATGTGTCGGGCGCGGCGGCGGTGAGTGAGCGGCAGGTTGCGGCGGCGGCGGAGCCTGCCGTGCCTGTGAGGAAGGAGGGGGCGGAGCTAAACGGGCGGCAGGGCTGTCATCAGCCCAAGTCATAACCGGCAGTTCTGAAGGCGGTACTTGCGTCTGTGGGGCAGAGTCCCCTTGAATAGTTTCATCCTGATTCTGCATGGATGCTGCGGCGCGGTTAAGCTGCCCTTGAAGGAATCCGGGCGGAGGTCTGACCTGCTGTGTCCTGACAGCCGCATCTTGCTCCCTCTGCCTGGAAGCGCTTGAATTGATGTTTATCAGCATCCCCCCGATGACTACGATGGCAAAAGAAATGCTTATCACAATCATCACTTTTTTCCGGTTAAATATCCCGGGGTGCGCCCCTTTTCCAAAACCGGTCACCGATTCAGGCGTTGTCTCATACGACTGATCTTGTTCTGATGCTGCGGGAGCCTCGCCGAAAACGTTGTGCGTTTTTTGCCCTGACATTTTTTCTCCTCTACCTTCTTGTTCTTCTTTTCTCAACGACAACCTGACGGCCGTCAAGACGTATGCTAGAGCGCTCGATAAGCCTGTCGATGATTATGACGTGCTCAAAGACGCGGTAGTTGACGACATTGTTACGGTTATCAAAAACAGCCGGCAGCGTCCCTTGCAGAACGCCCTGCGGAAATACGATGTACGTCTGTCTCCCGTCATCGAACACCAGTTCCGGAAACCACGGCGGCCTGCGTAACCAGCTATGGGTGACGCGGTAGTCAAACGACAGGAACCGGGGGTCTATGTTTACTCCGGGAGTGGCAGCGGCTGAGGGAGATGCGCCCACACCTTCACCTGCCATCTCCGCCGGTTGAGGCGTTATGAAATTGAACGGTAAAGCGATCTGCGGATAGCGCCAGCGCACCATCGGCATATGGAGATCGTTGAGGCTTCGCAGAAGCAGATGGTACACACGCCGGTCGGTGTTGATGATAAGTGTTGCGTGTAAAGATGCCTGAACGGGTTTTACATAAATGTATTGAATGGGGATTCCCCGCTCATAACTTACTCCCGCGCCGAGTACCCACCGTTCGCTGTCGGATATGAAGGGCGAATCAACAACCAACTCCCCAGGCTCAAGGCGTATGGAAGTAATACGGGAAGGCTGGGTGAAAACCTGATATACCCAATCCGGGTGGAAATCAAAAACCATCGCCGCGTAGGAAAAGTCCTGCGGCGGCATAATACCTGCGGCATTGGACTGCCTGACTGCCTGCTGACCTGTTGCCGCTGCGGGCGCAGGAGGAGGCGGGGCTGCTTCGGGAACGAACACAGTCCGCTCCACCACAACGATCTCTGGCGGCGGTGGCATCCATAGCTCTTGGGGGATAAGTTCCGCCGCTTCCACAGCCTCACCTGATGCGGAAAAGCCTGCACCTGAATCCCGTGCCCGCCGCTCCATGTCAACTGACCTGCATGAGGCGGCAAGCATGGACAAGACGATAAAAAGGACAATTTTTGTTTTTGCCATACTCATAACTCCGTCATTTCCATACCGTCGATGTAGATGCCCAACGGGTTGTGCCGCACACTCTGATCGGTCACCGGCAGTATCCGCACGGTCACCAGCGCCCTCATGCGGGTATCCCTGCGTGATGATGAGCCGTCAAAAACCACATCCAGCCAGTCAACCTGATAGGTGTCTTGCGTAATGCGGATGATACTCTCGATTTCCACGCTCCGCCTGATACGGCCAACCTGGTCAAAGGGCGAATTGGCGCGGAGCATTCTGGTAAGAATCGGCTCGTAATTGCTGGTAACCATCGCGTATACATCGTTAATGTTGTTGTAAATCACCATAGGGTCAATGGATATTGAACGCAGGTTGGTGATAAAAGTCCGTACCTGAAACACTATCGCCGCTTCAGGTATCTGCAACTGCCCCTGCCGCACTTCGCCCAAAAAAACCGCCTCGCCTGTGGGCATGACGTTGACCAGCACCGGGACAGTTTGCTGGCGGGATGCGGTGGAAAGGAACAGTATGAAGTTGCCCAAGGACAGGATGAGGATGCCCACGCCTATGACGCTGCGCCACCAGCGCATCTCCTTCATCTTGTCAAAGAGGATGTCGGCATACGCCTTATCCTGCCCTTCCATGAAAGGGTTCTCGATTGCTATAGGCTTATAGACCGTGCTTTTGTGGGTAGCTGCCATTTTTTCTCCCGGTATAAAAACCCTCTGGGGCTTGTGTTAAACTAAAAACAACCCGAACCCCGCTTGAGCGGGTATAACACAAACCCCTGAGGGATAATAAAATGGCCGAATGTCGAGTTTTAATATATACCACGAATCGCTCAAACTCCGTACGACAGTATTTGTGATATGAGCATTTGCTCATACAAAATTCCATTCTAAACATATGATTATCTCGTTCTATTTCAGCAATATTTCAAAATCCACTTCCCAGCCAGAAACTCGACATTCGACCTAAAATGAATGAAAAACAAGAAATGCAGTGGCTTTATGCCAAGGGTCTCGAATTTGCGATGCGGGTAAAGGGGATACCTGATCCCCTGCCTGAAATGTCAACAGGGTTCACTTTTGATAAGTTCATTAAAGAGCATTACAATGACCTTGCAATGAAGTTTGTCCGGAAAATAATTCGGTTCACACCTGAATCGATAAACCAAGACTAAAAAAAAATGTACCCTTTTTGAAATACACTGTTTCAGAAGGCGTTATCTCAACGGTAACGCCTTTTTGTTCGAGCGACGTTATAATATCGTCGATCTTTTGGCGGCAAATATCGCCGTCTTTTAAGTACTGTAATTCAGAAAGTTTCAGTTCCATAGTTTTCTCCGTGTTTCTATTGTTGTTTTTTCGCGTTCTGTTTCTGTTCTTGTTTGTGCATATAATCCAACCCCCGCTCCTGTCCGGCTGAATACCTGCCCGTAATGCATTCACTCATCTTTTCCCTGTTCCCGCTGGCATCGGTTTTGTTCAAATGCTGTTGAAGGTTGTCGTGGCGGTTGATACTGCCGCCCCTCCCGCCACCGCCTCCGTTACCAAGAAGGCTGCGGACAAGGTTGCCGCCGCCGGCAAGCATGGCTGTTTTCGCACTGCTCCCCATGCTGTTCATAAACGCTCCGGCGGTCACTCCGGCGCTGCCGCCAAGCGTTTTGGCGGCGTTTGCCGCCCCCATAGCCTGAGAGATCATACCTCCGCCGGCAAAGACTGCCTTTGCGCCTCCCGACGCTAAGCTTCCTGCCCCTGATTTGAACATTCCGGCGGCGGTGGCACCTGCTTTCAAAGCGGTCGCCGCCGCCCCTATTGCTCCTGCGGTGCTCAGGGAGGGTACCCCTGACAACAGCGACTGCGCCAAACCCGGACCGCTTCGACACAGGTAAAAGAATAGGAGGCTTAAAAAAAGTACGGAGAGAATTTCGTCCGGCTGTCCTGAAAACCCGCCGTTTGCGGCAAATCCCCTAAGAATAAAGGTGAAACCGAACAGCATAAGGAACATCGTTATGTTGCAGAACAGCATCTTGATGAAAAACCCGATGATGGCACCAATAAGCTTTTCGGCAAGGAACTTCGTGCCTTCCCATAGCGAAAGGGGGAACAGGATAACTCCCACGCCTGCCACAAGCATAAATTCCAGAAACGCCATTAAGTACTCAAGAACGGCAAAAATCCCTATAAGCATAACAGCGAAGCCGACTATAGCTCCTGAAAGACTTGCCCACAAGTTTCTGACACCGCCTTCGGTTCTGGCGTAGTCCATGATCTGCCCTGCCACCAGCAGCACGACCCCCAAGGAGGCGGCGGGGGCAACCACCACGTAAGATGTTTCACCGACCTGACGCCGCTGTATCATTGTCGAAAAAAAACGCATCGGATCGGTATCAGCAGTGGGATTGAACCCTTCCGATCTGATAAGCCGCCGTAAAAAACTAGTCCGCGCTTCAGGCGGTGCGGCAAGCGAATCTGTGACAGCGGCTTCCCGCGCCTCTTGCAGATGGGGCGCTATATAAACGTAAACACTGTCATGCCCCCAGCGGAACGCATACTCAGTGATTGTGCCGACAAGACGCGGGTAAAACCCCATGACCAAGACGAAAAATACAACCGCCTTGGCAATTTTAATGATATTCTCTTTCAGCCCCTGCCCTGTGACAGCGTAGTTTATCGCGGTCGTGGCAAGTGCGATTACTAAAACGTAACGGCCAATGTTCCATGCCTGGGCGATGAAGAAGCCCTGTATGGATACTATCAGGTCAGTTACAAAAAAGAATGCGGTATTAAGTACTTCCATAGCTTAATCGAAAGGGATAAGTCTGCCGGCACTGTGGGAGGGGAAAAAATCCTGCCCCCAAGACGGCGAAAGACCAAGCGGCTCAGGCGGGGCATCCGAAAGCCTGTCCCGCACAAGCTGGTACTCCTGCCCCTCCGCCATCATTGTTATGAGCTCCAAAAGCAGATTATTGGTGTTTATTGTCGCCGCCACCTCTGCCTGCCTGAGAGCGTTTTCGCTGACATCATCACCTGAAATCTCTGCCAATGTCTCAGCATCCCTGGCTCTCGACCATTGAGTATTCTCGTCTATTACCCCGCGCCTCAATAAGATTCTCCTGCCGAGGTCTTCTTCACGGCTTCCCCATGCGCTTAAGTACGTGAAATTGCCTGGGGAGAGTCCGAGGTTCATCCACATGGCTCTCCGCTGCTGAGGAGTGAATTCCCTGTCCCAATGTTCCCTGCCGTATGTGGTGGAGAGGGCTTGAGGAAGATTTTCGATTTGCGCAAGGCTGATTCTGTTATTGGGATCGCTGCCGACCTGAATGGACATTCTGTTGAAGCGATCCGCTGAGTGCCGCTCAAGCTCAATTTGGCGGTTGTACCATGCCATAAACTCAGCGTAACTGTTGACGTTTTGCAACCCCCTAAGATTGTTAAATGCCCGCTGTTCGGCGCGTAACGCTGCCTGAAACTGGTTGTAAGTGTTTGCCGCCGACTGTGTCTGCTGTACAATCATACGACCATACTGGTAAAGCCGCTCAGCATTTGTCCCCGCCAAAAGTCCTTGCGTAATCGCCCCGAGTTCAACGAGCATCTGCGCCTTTGCAGTACCGGCGCACACCATCACCAAAAAAATAACCGTAAAAATACGCTTCATAAAGATGCCTCCAAAAAAAAGTAGTTCTATACCCTTACCAATAAAAAAGCCGCCCCGAAGGACGGCTCTGTATAAATATTCTGTAATGGTTAATTTGTAATTGGGTAGCTCGTGGTAACTGAGCCAATCCCATGACGTGTGTTGGTTCTTACAACAGCGCCGTTTACAAGAATTCTTGCGGTCAGCTCTGTGTTTTCGTTTGCGCCACCACCTATAGGCGTACTCGCCCCTATCATGGCCGCAGAGCCTTCTCCACTCGCTAGTGTTACTTCAAATGTGTACGAAAAAGGCAAAGGTCTGGTCTGGATAGGTGTAACTCCATGATTTGGGATGTGGTAACCTATGTCAGCGGCATTAATGTTATTAGCTGTAACTTCATAAGTTACAGTAAACGTTTGCGGCCTCCCGCCCATATTGCAGGCTGCCAGCACAAAACCAGCCGCCAAAACGACAGCTAAAACAAATATGGATTTCTTTATTAATTTCTTCATGACTTTTACTCCAGGAAACATATTGATGAAAGGCTCAAGCCTTTTTGCATAACTTGTGATGATTTATAATTCGGCTTTTTGCAGATATTTCGGATATTTTGAAATTGCTTTGACAATGTACTAACAAATGCAGAAACTGTCTAGGGCTTAACCTTCCTGTTCTTCTTTGAAAAACTCGTACAGATTCGGCAAGCATTCCTTTTATGGTTATTCGTAATGTGTCCACATTCTAATGATTTTTACAATTTTTTCGGTTC
>Ga0209755_10006108_pt1 | contig 13446 bp, 10 predicted proteins | sample TergutCo191P1_FD_187301 | JGI IMG/M metagenome (GOLD analysis project Ga0209755, IMG submission 187301) | Cornitermes sp. P1 segment gut microbial communities from Petit-Saut dam, French Guiana - Co191P1 (SPAdes) (version 2) | ecosystem: Host-associated > Arthropoda: Insects > Digestive system... | reverse complement strand
GGCTTGTGGTTGACGGTTTAATCTCAACCATGCAAGCCACAAGCAATAGTCTACAAGTGGCATGGAAACTCTAACCGCGTTTCATCACAATTTCATTGCGTGGTTAGTTGTACATAGGAAGGAATGGTTAACCGTTCCACATTTCTTCGGCGGGAGGTTAAAATAATTTTGCAATTCAGCTTTAACAACTGCGCTGTTTCTCGTGCGGTCATTTCATTGGCATTATCCACGAACAGTAATAAATCGCCGCCTTGCGCGTTTATATACTTTTCTGCTTGCAACATATAATCCACTTGTTTGGCAGACGGTTTTTTAATCGCGGGGAATTGGTGAAGGCAAGTCTGCGCCAGGCTGCCGCTGTACGTTAGCCATCCTACTTTGCACACTTCGGGCAATAGGCCATTTATCGCCTCACGAAATAACTTGCGGCATATTTCGGTTTTACCTATACCGCCCATGCCATTAATCAGCATTAACTTGGAAACCCCGGTAAGCGTTTCCTTTATAATCGCCAACTGTTTTCCCCTTCCCCTAAAAAAGCCTGTTGGTTGAACGGGACGGGATACGGTTACTACGGGAATTACTTCATCCGCATCCCCCTGCACAGGGGATTTTTTACGCTCGGGGAAAGCGGCCAACTGTAGTTGTATAAAAAACATCTCCAGCAGCTCATTATAAAGTTCATCGTCCGTTGCAGTAACATCAAGCCCAAACTGCACCTTTGCATCTTCAATAGAATCATAATTTATATTGTCGCACAAATAGTCTGCAAAACGTTCTTTGTTAGCGTTCTTTAATATTTTTCTAGCGGTAGGTTTTGTTATATTCCGCCTTCCGTTAAAAAACATACCATATTGCGACAGGTCAGAAGGCAGCACCTCTTCGCTGGCAATATTCATCGCATTTTCAAATACGGTACGTGTGAAAATTTCACTAGATTCATCGCCGCGGCAATAAGTGGCTAACGCATTTAAATATTGACTTAGGTTCATTATGTATTTGTCCCCTTTTGTCTGCGCCTGTCCGTGTGCTTATTTATCAGCCTTGTTATCTTACCAATTATAGATTTCTTGACATTGGTTTTCAAGGAGGTGCGGACGTGAAGGAACAGCTAATGAAACACATTCAATTTGTCGAGAAAAATACCATAAGCTTTAGTCAACTTGCGTTCGCCTATATGAAACGTTGCAATTGTCAGTATGAAAAAGATTTTTGCAATAAAACACATCTGTCAGAGGGAACGTATAAACGAATAAAAAAAGGCGAAATGACCTACATCCCCAAATTTGAAACAGTCATGTCTATCTGTTATGGATTGAACTTGGGGGCACTCGATGGGATGCGGTTATTAAAGAGTGCAGGGTTTGACCTGGCCGGCTCAACAATCAGGCTGCACCATGTACACCATTATGTACTAAGCAATATTTCAGCCAATGGAATTGATGCGTATGATGAAATACTGGGCACATTTGGTTATTCCATCATCAAAAAAAATGTAAAATGCACAAACTAAACTTTAGAAGTCCCTCAACAAAACCGCATAAATTAAATAAATACATCCCTTTAAGTAAAAACGGCCATCTGCAAAAAGGCCGTTTTTACTTGTTTTTTAAGGATTAGAGGACATTTTAAATGCCGTTACATAGGAACGGGACGGGCGTATTATCTCGCCATACCCAGTGCGCACGGGAAAATCCTAAAAAGGAAAGGAAGATTCATCATGAGTATTATCTTAGCTTTTTTAATCGGGTTGCTTTGTTGCATTGCGCCCACTGTGCCGGCGGTTGACTGTAGGCCTACTGATTATCAGCAAGAAATTGGAATTGAGCCTACGTTTTGGCATCCGTTTGATGTGAATGACAGAACCACTCCATCGAGACCGTAATCCCAAATTGAGCGGCAACACCCGTTTTAGTATATTCTAATTCAGTTAGCCGGTTCAATCCGTAGAAGAGGGCGCACGCCATTTTCAACATCTCCTTGCCCTCTTTTTCTTTATTTAAATAAAGCAAACCCGCAGATTTATTGCTTAAAAATAAAGGATAATAAAAAGAATTATAATTCAAATAGCACAATTTTATACCCTCGTCACAATTTCTTATTGCTTTTTCATATTCTTTAGCAAGACCAAGTGCATTTGACAAATTGTACAAAATGCCTAATTTAATTCTAGGCGTTTCATCGTTGCTGACGTTGTATGTTTTGTTTACGGCTTCTTTTAATTGTTCAAATATTTTAATTGCTCGTTCGTTTTCATTCATATGATGATATGCAACCGCAATTTGTTCAATTAAACGTATTTCATCGTAGAATAGCGCATACCCTGCAATTTTATCTTCATCGAATGCTGGCTTTGTTAATTTTATTGCCATTAACGATAAAGAAAGCATTTCCTCATATTCGCCACGTTGATGGGCGATTATGGCTTTGTTACGTAATAAAAATTGTTGGTGGTCTTCCTCCTTAAACGCTTTTTCGCGTTCAAGCTCACCCATCAGCAGCTCCGCTTCATTAGTGGCGGAGGGTTTTCCTTCATTTAACAGGCGTTTTATTTGAATGCGCAAATCGAGGATTCGCTTTTCACCCTTCACTACGTAGTCCTGCAAATATCGTTGCGGGTCTTCGCCCAAGCGTTGCATAAGCCGTTCAAATACTTGCCAACTTGGCCGCTTCCCGTTTTCTATTTTAGATAATAGGGGTTGGTCTACCATGTCATCGCACAATTCGCTTTGTGACAGCCCCTTTGCTTTTCGCAAGGCTTTAATCAATTCACCAGCGTCAAATAGATTCATGCCATCATCTCCATTCTGTGAGTGCTATTAAAAATATGCAAAAACGACCATGGGCAATGTTGGAAATTGGAAGTATGATGCGTGCAAGCAATTTTCGACAGGCTTCTAGCGTTTTCGACTTTTATGCATTTTACATGAAAGTCGTGCAGTTCGTCTACTTTGAGTGTCCATTGTGGGGCGGCTGTAACAACAAGGCAGGATATACGATATAAGTAAAACTTAATAAAGACTGTGGCAAAGGGGTATACCCCTTTGCCCTTGGACTAGTCCAAGGGCAAACAGTTGTTCTCTGTAGTAGTTGTTTTTGTAAGGGCTCATAGCTCAGTTGGTTAGAGCGCGCGCCTGATAAGCGCGAGGTCGATGGTTCGAATCCATTTGAGCCCAAAGGTTAGTTAGCTTTATGTCATTGATGAATGATGTTGGGGTGAAGAATGAATCGACTTCGCATAATTGCTATAGAGATAATTGCTGTTATAGTTGGTTCTGTGTTAGCAGGACTTGGCATTTATTTCGTTCGCAACACATCTACCGTAATAACTGGTGGTGGCACTGGTTTTGCGATGATTATTCAAGATATAATCTATGATGTTGGGTTAGAAAGATTGTATTCAAGCGAAACAAGCCTACTTGTAAATTTAGCGCAACTGTTAGAACGCATAGGTCAAGATACAAATTTTGCCGTCACAGTTATAAATGGCATTCTTTTTATTATAGGTATTATATATTGGTTTTTCTTTCGAGATAAATTAGTAGAAACTGGAAAAAGGTTTTTATGGTTTGCCGCAAAGACGGGTGGGTCAATGTGGGTAATTTATCAATCGCTGGATATATTTGAATGCATTTTTAACGGAAAATTGCCGCCAGACAATTTACTGTTTCTCTCCTTTAGTTTTTTAATTATGTTTGCGGGTTCAATTTTTGCACTGGTATTAAGGTGGCATAATTCAATAAAAAATAACGAGAGATTGGAAAATAAAGACGAGAAAATACACGTTAATTGGAAAGAATCGTTCCTCCATAAATTTCGCATGTTTGATATATTTGCTTTGTTAATATTGCCATTTCTTTCAATTCCTTTAAGATTGAATTTAAATTACATTCCAATCATTTCACTTTCAGGTTTGTTAATTGGCGTTGGGATGGCTTTAATATGTATAATTGGTGGAAATGCATCATCTGGCGGTACCGACACACTCTCAAATATAATTGGTAGATGTGGGGAGGCAGAAAACGCTCAAATTTTTATGCGAATTTTGGATTTTATTATTTTGGGCGTAGGAGCAATTGCAGCGTTTTTATTTGATGTCAATCTTAGAGAGCGACTAGTATTTGCATTTATTTTGGTAACATTATATGGCATAAGCTTTGAGGTTATGAAAAAAGCACTGGATAATAAAAGCATCACAGAATTAAAATGCATGATTCGAAAACGTTGGAGTAGTCAGAAGAAAAATGAATATGAAGGGACATAAAAGCCATGTATAACAAAGTATCTACTTCATTAAACTTCTCCGAGCGCGAGCAATCAGTATTGGACTTATGGCGTAATAACAAAATTTTTGAAAAGAGCATAGAACAGCGCAAGGGGCAACCGCTGTTCACCTTTTTTGATGGGCCGCCTACGGCCAATGGTGAGCCCCATATTGGCCATGTCCTTACTCGCGCAGTTAAAGACATTTTCCCTCGTTATAAAACAATGAAGGGATTTTGTGTTTTGCGAAAAGCCGGTTGGGATACCCACGGCTTGCCCGTTGAGTTAGAAGTGGAAAAGCAACTAGGCATAAGCGGAAAGCCTGAAATTGAAGCGCATGGTGTAGAACCGTTCATAAATAAATGCAAAGAAAGCGTATGGAAGTACGAAAGCCTATGGCGTGAAATGAGTGAGCGCGTAGGCTTTTGGGCAGACATGGATAATCCATATGTTACCTATCATAATGAGTACATCGAGTCCGTATGGTGGGCATTATCCGCCATTTGGAAAAAAGATTTAATTTATAAAGGCTATAGGGTTGTGCCGTACTGTCCACGATGCGGCACACCGCTGTCCAGCCATGAAGTGGCGCAGGGGTATAAAGATGTAACCGAGTCCTCTGTATACGTTCGGTTTCCTGTAGTAGGAAGGGAAAATGAATATCTGCTTGCTTGGACTACCACCCCTTGGACATTGCCCTCTAACGTAGGGTTGTGCGTACACCCAAATCATACCTATATCCGCGTTGCTACGGATGAATGCACATATATAATTGCAGAGGCATTGGCCGATGCGGTGTTAAAAACGCCGTATGAAATACTTGAACGATATACAGGTGCAGAACTTAAAGGATTAAAATATACCCCCCTGTTTAACTTTGCAAAATTAGAAGATGTTAATTATTGTACCGTTGTATGCGATACCTATGTTACTTTGTCTGATGGCACAGGCATTGTTCATATTGCACCTGCCTTTGGTGAAGATGATGCAAGAATATCAAAAGACAACCATTTACCATTTATTCAGCTTGTTGATGACCAAGGATGTTTTATAAATGATGTTCATTTATGGAAAGGTATGTTTGTAAAAGATGCCGACCCGCTGGTAATTAAAGAATTAGAACAACTAGGATTATTATTTCAAGAAGCGGAATATACCCATAATTACCCGTTCTGCTGGCGTTGCGATACGCCGCTCTTGTACTACGCCCGCGACTCTTGGTTTATTGCAATGAGTACCTTGCGTAGTCAATTGACAAACAGCAATGGAGATGTGCATTGGTTGCCGGAGCATATCAAGGACGGTCGGTTTGGCAAATTTTTAGAAGATGTAAAAGATTGGAGCATTAGCCGCGAACGCTACTGGGGTACACCGTTGCCTATTTGGATATGTGAAAATAATTCAGAAGATGAGCCGCATCAACATTGCGTCGGAAGCATAGAAGAACTTGTTCGCATGGGTAAAGATGTTCCTGCGGACATCGAATTGCACAAGCCTTATATTGATGCAGTGATACTCACTTGCCCCATATGTGGCGGAAATATGAAGCGCACATCCGAAGTTATTGACTGTTGGTTTGATTCAGGCGCGATGCCGTTTGCGCAGTGGCATTATCCGTTTGAGAATGAAGAATTATTTCAAAGTCAATTCCCGGCAGATTTCATTTCAGAAGCGATTGACCAAACCCGAGGATGGTTTTATTCGTTAATCGCCATTTCTACGCTTTTATTTAACAAATCCCCCTATAAAAATGTAATTGTGCTGGGGCATGTATTGGACAAAGATGGCCAAAAAATGAGCAAAAGCAAGGGCAACGCAGTAAGCCCCATGTCAGCTTTGGCGCAACATGGCGCGGATGCCATTAGGTGGTATTTCTTTGTTAATTCATCTCCTTGGCTAAACAACCGTTATTCTGATGAAGCGGTAACAGAAGCACAACGGCACTTTATGGGTACGTTATGGAACACTTATGCGTTCTATATTCTTTACGCTGAAATTGATCAATTTAATCCTTATAACCATGAAATTAAAGATTTATCTATTATGGATAGCTGGATTTTGTCCCGGTTAAATACATTAGTAGATAAAGTGGACACCGGATTGTCTCGCTTTGAATTAACTGAATCTGCACGCGCAATAGACCAATTTGCAGATGAATTAAGCAATTGGTACTTGCGCCGTAGCCGTAAACGTTATTGGGGGACAGTGCTTTCGCAGGATAAAATAAACGCTTATAAAGTGTTACATCATGCATTGGTAACGGTATCAAAGTTAGCCGCACCTTTTGTTCCGTTTATCACAGAGTTGATGTATCAAAATTTAGTTTGCGGGTTAGATAAATCATCGCCCGTGAGCGTTCATCTTTGTGAATATCCTATTGCAGACAAACAACAAATTGATGTTGAATTGGAAGAGCGCATGTCGGTGTTAAAAGATATTGTTACTATCGGCCGCGCTGCCCGCAATGCAGCGGCAATAAAAAATCGCCAGCCATTGCCTGAAATGTTGGTGTATACAGAAAATAAACACCAATCGTTAGCGGATTCCTATTTAGACATTGCAAAAGATGAATTGAATGTAAAGTTAGTTCGTTTTGTGGATAGCACCGAGGCATATACAGGTTATCTCATCAAGCCAGAGTTGCGAACCCTCGGGCCGCGATTCGGCAAGCTCGTGCCTAAAATTACGGAAGCATTAAATGAAAACAGCCGTGAATCCGTGTCTGCAATTAAACAAGGCAAATGGTCTCGTGTCGTAGATGACGTTGCGGTTGAACTAACGGCGGATGATGTACGAATTGAAACCACGCAGTTAGAAGGCTATGTGTCAGAAGCTGACCGTGGCATTACGGTGATTTTGTCTACCACGCTTACACCAATGCTAATAGAAGAAGGCATTGTACGGGAGCTTGTAAGCAAATGGCAAAATATGCGTAAAGATGCAGGTTTTGAAGTTGCTGATTATATCAACGCGGGATATATGAATAGCAACACCATTTCGGATGTCATTACACGTAACCAAGCATCTATTTCAACCGATATATTAACCAAGGATTTAATTGTTTCCACTGCCCCGGGTGGTGCTTTTGAAAAAGAGTGGGTAATTAATGGGGAAAAAATACTTTTGTGGGTGATTAAATCTATATAAAGCCAGCAATACTCGGACTCTTAGCTCAGTTGGTTAGAGCCCCCGGCTCATAACCGGGTAGTCCTGGGTTCAAGTCCCTGAGAGTCCAAGACGTTAATTAAACTTTGTACATTAATGCGTATTCATACAACAATGCCTCTATTAAGGGGTCGGTTCTGACATGCATCAGGGTTGGCTTTGAACGTAAGGTAATTTGTATAATACGCATTTTTGTTTATTATTGCTTTGAAAAGAGGTTGCCGATGAATAAATTCGTTAGGTTTATTAAGACAGGGAGTAATTGGACGTCTATTATTGTATTTGTTGTTGCATTATCTGCATTTGCTTTAAGTTTTTTATTATACACATTGATTTATCAAATAATAACAGCTATGTTTATTTTTATAGCTGTGGAAAATTTCATTGTTCGTTACAGTGTTTTAGATGAAATAAACAACAAAATTGACGAAAAATTAGATGATATTAACATGAAAATAGATGCAAAGAATGAATCAAAAGGCAAATTGCTTGGCATACTGAGCGTAAAAAAACAAGATGTACTTCAAAGAGTGAAAGATGCAAAAAGTGAAGTTTACTTAAGTGGGATTGAATTATATGCATGGGCAGGGGTTGAACCTGTAGTTGAAGATATTTGTAATAAAGTAAAAGTGCGCATTTTGGTCGTGGACCCCAATAACAAAGAAGTTCTTGATTTTTATGAAACCATGAGGGGAGAAACATTTGTACCAAGAAACAATGTTAATAATTTTCTAGCACGTTTAAAAAATCGGAATGTAGAAATCCGATTATTGGATACGCTACTGCCAACTGTTTTTTTAGGCATAGATATGCATGAATCTTACGGACATATAAAAGCAGTACATCTTTTTAATGAACCTCGCGATAATATTGATGACAATCTTCCGGTTGTAGAGCTTACATCTTCTGATTATGAAATGTACGAGGTATACAAAAATGCCATGGAGCGCGTTTGGGAGCGAGGCATTTCCTTTAAGAAAGACGCTTAAGGAAAGACTATTAGATTGCTCTTGCAAAAAACGAAAAGAAGGCAATAACTAATTTGGAATTGAGAGGAAAAATTGAAATGATACAATGGTTGCAATCTTCCTTTGCATCACCAACAAATTTTCTGTCAGGTTTTATTGCTGTCTTAAGTTTAGTGCGAGTTGGTAATATAATAGCATTGTATTACAATTATCAGCAGAAGGAAGCTGAATTTACAAACGAATCACTTAATCGTCTTAGATTTAATAAAGATATGATAAAGACGTTATCAATAATAGATTCTGAAGAGCAATGGTTCTGTGATGAACTTTATGATAATAAAAAAAGAAACAGAAAAAGAAAAGGAATTATAAATAAATATCTCACTTATTTGGCATATACATGTTATCTACGAGAACGAAAATATATCGGAAACCAAGAGCTCGTGTTTGCAGCGTCAATGATTCACATACTCTTTTCAAAAAATGTTTCGCAAAATGCTTTATGGAACTTGCACCATTATTGCGATAAATACGAACGTCCAAATGTTTTAGAGTACCTTATAAAATATGGGAATGAGAACAACCTTTTACATATCCATTTTTATAAAAAAGAAGCTGACTAACTAGCCCCTTTGGTTTTTAAAAAAATTTCGTACTTTAAGGCGATACCAGAAATTATACCAATAAAAAGCGAAAACAAAATTGTTGCTTGCATAAACGAAAAAAAGCGATGATTTTCGGGCATTCTAGGAGTTCATCATAAAAACAAAAACCACGTGCATTAAACCAATCGGTTCGCAAAGCCTTACTGACGCTTGTTGAAGAACACCCCTTCCTAAAACCCATCATACTGACTTGCACGCTTACAGGACTTCAGCCACAAGAGGCCATCACGTTAAAATGAGCAAACGTAGATTTGACCAACAAAACGCTCTATGTCCAAACAGCATTGAATCGGCAAGGGGAATTTGACGAAAACTGCTTCGCAAGTATGTTGTTCAAAAATGGTATTGATGTAAAAACGGTATCGGCATTATTAGGTCATTCGGACGTATCGGTTACGTACAACACGTATATTCATTTAATAAAAGAACAAGAACAACAAGCCCGCAAGGCATGGTTAGCCCGCTTGCGCCAAGCCCGCTAACAGGCAATGGGTGAACCCCTGTCCCCCTTTCCATCGCGCACACCCATGGGCTAACGGACTAGGGGGTAGTCATGGCACCCTATGCGATTGATACAAATATAATTATTCACTACTTGAAAAACAATGCCGTGGTCATAAATAATTTAGAAACCGCCGTTGAAAGCGGGCATGGCATAAGTTGCTTCCGGTATTTATGATGTTGTTAAAAGTGGACTGCGTAACGCCGCAAATCGTGCCTAGTTTATTAATGGATACGCAAATCAAGAGTTGAAATAAAAACAAGCACAAGCAATACGAGCGAAAATAAGGGCGAACAAACCATTTTCTGACTGTAACTTGGAAGCCGATTAAATATTGGTTTTGACGATAATCCAATAACTTACGGATTCTACGGCTTGTTTGACCCTCAAAATTGAAGCAGAATAAATACCTGCCCAAAACGGAAGTTTCACTTGCCTTTTTTTCTTTTTAACAGGAGTTAAAATAGGACTGCCCCCGAATTAAAAAGTCTTTGGAACATCCCTCAATTAATATCTTATGATGTCTTAAATTTGGACTATGTTTCAACTAATGCAGGCATTCTTAATGAATGTATTATGTTTCACCCAAAAGAGTTAAAAAAATTATTAAAAAAAGATATTGGTGATTTTAATAAATATTCTATATTATAAACGGATATGAAGTGAATAAAATATGCATCCCCCCGCCCCTTGCGCCTCCCCCATTCTTCCATTAATATACCCTCGCCATTAATAGTTAAATAAACTGAAAACGGACTTGCCCATGCAGTCTTTTGCCGCCAGCCTTCGTCAGCACCTCCTTGCGTGCCGCTAGCACGCCGCGTCGGCACTTCCTTGTCTGGCGACAAAATCCTCGCATGGTCAAGCCCATTTTCAATTTATTTAACTATACGTGCAGATTGTACGCACAGCAAAGGAGCGAGGGTTTTATGTTGCACCCGGTTATCCAACACGCGCAAGCCTTCACGGATACATATAAGAAACACGCCAACGACCCCCCGGCGATACGCGAGGCGCATTGCTTCGCGGCGCAGTACCCGGCGCTGCTGCCCCAGCCGTATGAAACTGACCGCTTCGCGGGGCGCTGTGTGGTGCGCCGCATTGTGCATGTGGGCACAATGCGCTGGTACGGAATGCCCGACTTCACCCCGGAGAATGGGAAAATGGGCAAGCACGGCGGCTATTGTTTGGACTTCGCCGCGCGGGATACGCTGGAAGGGTTAAGCGAAGCCGACCACACCGCGCTGGACGCGCTATATGATTTTTGGCTGAACGAATCCACCATGCGCCGAATTCATTCCGTGGCAGGCCGGCCCGATAGTGTGGGCTTCCTGTGCCCCAACAATATTGACGCGCTGGTACAAAAAGGACTGCCGGGGCTGGTCAAAGACGTTACAGCCATGCCGGAAGGCGACTTCCGCACCGGGCTGCTAATGGCGCTGGAAACGGTAGCGGCGGTCATCCGTCATTATCTCGGCCACGCCCGTGCCAACAACCGCACCGACATCGCCAGCACCCTTGCACCGCTACTGGAACGCGCCCCCGCCACCTTGGCAGAGGGGCTACAGCTACTCCTCCTCTTCGAGCTAATGACCCACGAACGCCACTACGAATTTGACCGCCTGGACGTAGCACTGGGCGATATCTACGCAAAAGAGCTGGACGAAGGCACGCTGACCGAAGCCGACGCCATCCCCCTGATTCGCGCCTTCTTTGAAATGATAAACGAAAACGGCGACGCGGCGGTGTGCCGCTTGGTCATGGGCGCGCGCCACCGCAGAAATGCCGCCCATGCCGACCGCTTTATCATCGCGGCGCTGAAGGCTACGCAGTTGCACCGCCGTGTCACCCCGCAGGTGACGCTGCGCATTCACCAAGGGATGAACCCCGCCATTTTAACGCTGGCGTATGATACGATTGCCGCCACGGGCACATTTCCCACCTTGTTTAATGACGACGCCATTATCCCCGGGGTAGTGCAGGCGTACCGGGTCGATGCGGAAAAAGCCAATGACTATTACCCCTGCGGCTGCGGGGAAATTATTCTTGCGCCCCACAGCCCGGCCATTTTATGTACGGGCTGGGATATTCCCCGTGCGCTGGACGTAGCGCTGCGCGGTGGCGACTACGCCAACTTCGATGCGCTGTATACCGCACTGCTGGCGCAATACGCCCAAGAAGCCCACGCCATGGCGCTGTATCACCGGCAATTGGTGGATATATTTAACCGGCACATGGCATTTTTGATGGGCAGCGTGCTGATTAACGATTGCCTGGCCCGCAACCAACCGGTATTGCAAGGCGGCGCGCGGTACAGCGGCGCGGTGGTTATGGGGCATGGCTTCACCAACACGGCCGATGCGCTGACCGCCATCCAACAGTTGGTTTTCACCGCGAAAACCCATACCTTGGCGGATATTATTGCCGCGTTGGACACAGACTATAAAAACGCGAATGCGTTACAAAAAGCACTGGCAGACGCGCCCAAATACGGCAACGACCACGCCGAAGCCGACACCATGACCGCCCGGCTATGGCGCGACATCAGCGCCGCCGCGCAACAAGCGGGCGACGCCCACGGCTTCGATTTCTTTACCGTGTCCAGCGTCAACCCCGGCGGCTACGACATGGGCAAAATCATGGGCGCGACCCCCGACGGGCGCTGTGCCGCACAGCCCTATGCCATCGGCAACGCGCCCACCGCGGGGGCTGACCAAAACGGCCTAACCGCGCTGATGAATTCGATTCTCACCACGCACCCGGGCAATGGCGGCACGATGACCAACTTCAAGGTATCGCGCGCGTTTTTTGACAACGACCGACCCAAATTCGAGGCATTATTCGCGGCTTATTTCGCCCAAGGGGGCTTGCAAGCAAATATTACCATCGTCAGCCAAGCCGATTTGCAAGCGGCGTTGCTTGAGCCGCACAAATTCCCGCATCTCATGGTACGCCTGGGCGGCTGGACGGCGCGTTTTATTGACCTGGAGCGTCACATACAAGAAGAAATTATCAGGAGGACTTCCTATTGACCGGATTAATTTTAAACATCGAGCGGGGCGCGACCAACGACGGCCCCGGTTTGCGTACGGTTGTTTTCATGAAGGGCTGCCCCTTGTCCTGCTTATGGTGTCATAACCCGGAGTCTCAGTCCTTCTCGCCCGAGCCGTTTACAACGGAAAACGGCGTCGAAACCCGTGGCACGGAAATGACCGTAGACGAAGTCATGGACATTGTCCTCAAGGACATCGCCTACTACAACCAGTCCGGCGGCGGCCTAACCGTCTCCGGCGGCGAGCCCTTGGCGCATCTCGACTTCGTAACCGAGCTGCTGCGCCGCGCCATGGAAAAAGGCATTCACACCGCCATTGAAACCAGCGGTTATGCCTCCACCGACGAGCTGTTATCCCTAGTACCCTATGTAGACCTCTTCCTCTACGACTTCAAAGAATCGGACGACGAGCGTCATCTCCAGACCGTCAGCGTGTCCCGCAAGCAAATCCTGACCAATCTCATCGCCCTCGACAATGCCGGCGCGGACATTATCCTGCGTTGCCCCATCATCCCCAACTACAACGAGCGCCCCGACCATTTCTCCGCCATCGCCCACACCGCCAACATCCTGCACAATATCTCCGAAATTCAGGTCATGCCCTACCACCCCATGGGCGCATCAAAGGCACGCGCCATCGGCCGCGCCTACGAAATAGACAGCCCCTTCCCCACCGAAGAACAAATCGAACAATGGATTGCCTGCATCAAAAACGAAACATTCGTACCCGTGAAGCGGGGGTAAAAAAAAGGTCAAAAGATTAAAACCGTGGGGCGCTGCCCCACACCCCGCAAGGGGAGGCAAGCTCCCCTTGACCCCTATTTTGCTTCG
>Ga0209755_10006107_pt1 | contig 13447 bp, 7 predicted proteins | sample TergutCo191P1_FD_187301 | JGI IMG/M metagenome (GOLD analysis project Ga0209755, IMG submission 187301) | Cornitermes sp. P1 segment gut microbial communities from Petit-Saut dam, French Guiana - Co191P1 (SPAdes) (version 2) | ecosystem: Host-associated > Arthropoda: Insects > Digestive system >... | reverse complement strand
AAAAGTACCCTATCAAAGACGAACACATACAGCCCGTGCCGGTTATGTTGCTAAGCATTTCTACGCCGTTTTCTATAAACGCATTTCTTTCTCCGTCAGAAACTACATCCACCTTACCGCTTACCACCACCACGCAACCAAGCTTTTGCGCTAACTTCTTTGCCAGGTCGTCATCATTAGCTTCAATCCCAGCATCCACGCCTCTCATTTTAGAATCCCTCCCCAACAGGAACTTTATCTCTGAGATATTTCCGCGTATTACCGAAAATTTTACTTTCTTCATCAAATCAGCGCTAATTTGACCTCTAAACTTTGACGCGCCCACACCTACTGGATCAAACACCACCGGAATATTCTTTTCGTTAGCCACCCTACCCGCTAGGCTCATAACAGCTAAAGTATCGCTATTAGGTGTTCCCAGATTTAGAACCAGCGCGCTTGCACTTGCTGTAATTTCCTCTACCTCATGAATAGAATTTGCCATAACCGGCAAGCCGCCTATAGCCAGGGTTATGTTGGCGCAGTCGTTAGCCGTAACAAAGTTTGTTATATGATGAATTACCGGCTTCATGTTTTTGCCGAAGAAAGCCAAAAATGATTAGTAGGCCCGTGGCCTTTGCCTAAGCCCGGCGCGTGGGCTATTGCGCCAAGGGTGTAGTCTTTCGCCTTGCGGACGGCCTCTTCTGTGGCTAAGCCCAGCGCCAGATTAGCGGCAATTGCGGCAGAAAATGTACAGCCTGTGCCGTGGGTATGCTTGGTATCCACACGCTTTGCCGGGAATTGGTAAAAACTTTCCCCGTCATATAAAATATCAATGGCATCGCCATCCATGTGCCCGCCTTTTACCACTACCGCCCGACATCCCATTCCGTGAATTTTAATAGCGGCCTGCTTCATATCCTCCAAGGAGTTGATTGGTAGCTTGGCGATCTCTTCCGCTTCCGGAATATTTGGTGTTATCACATCCGATAGCGGGACAATTTCCGCTATCAAGGTGTCAATTGCGGAAGGCTCCATTAAAGCCGCGCCGTTTTTTGCGTACATTACCGGGTCTATTACTATATTTGCCGCCTTCCAATGCCTTAGCCTTTCCGCTACGGCCAGCATGGTTTCGCGGCACGATAACATTCCTATTTTTACCGCGTCTGGCACTATATCGTCAAACACGCAGTCTATCTGCTTTTTTATGTTGTCTGGGCTTATGTCTTGAATGTCTACTACTGTAAAGGTGTTTTCTGCCACTACAGAGGTTACAGCCGTCATTCCAAAAATGCCGTGCGCGGAAAAGGTCTTTAAATCTGCCTGTATGCCAGCCCCGCCGCTACAGTCGGAACCAGCTATGCTTAGTGCTTTTTTCATGTTTGACAAATCCTCCCAATAATAAAAGGACACAAGCCAGTTAATAGGAAAGTGTCCGTAAAATTTCATATTTGCTTCCTACGCTGGTTTTAACCAACAGGTTCAAAGGGTCAGGTTTTAACCTTCTCAACTCTTTGTTTTATTGTAAAACAGAGTCCCCCTGCAAACTTGCTATATTCAATTTTTCCAAACGGAGTGTAGCAGAATTTTTTTTGTAAGTCAAGCGATATATGCTATAATCGTAAACAAAACCAGAAAGGTGGCTCACTCCATGAAAAAAACAACCATATTCCTATACATCGGCATATCCACCTTACTTAGCGTGGCGGCATTAGCCTCCTTGCTTGTTTTTTACCAATTAACTCCCTTCATAATACCAGCAATCATCCTATTCGTACTACCCGTAAACTATCTACTAGGCTCCCGACTCAGCCGCAAAATTAAAACAGAAACCGAAACCACCGTAAACACCATGCAAAGCCAGCACGAGCAAATCGAAAGCCAACTACACGAGCTACACGAACAAAACGAAAGCATTAGCCTAATTTTCGAGAACATGCAAAACGGTTTTATAATACTAGACCGCTTTGGCGCTATAATAACAGTAAACCGTAGCGCTCGCGAGCTTTTTGGCGCCGGTGCAAGTTATGTAGGCAACAACATCAATAAGCTAGTACGCAACGCCGGTTTTTTGGAAAGGGTTAAGGCCGCCTTAGCGGGGCATGGCGGGCAAGTATTTTTGGACGAATACGAGCAGATGTACCAGGCTACTTTCGCCCCATCTACCGAGCAAGGTGTAGTTATTTTGATAAGCGATGTATCCGAGGGGCAGTTAAAAGAGAAATTATTACGCGAGTTTCCGGCTAACGTTGCTCATGAGCTTAGCGGCTCGCTGGCTGGTATTAACGGCTTTGCGGAAATTCTTGGCCGTGGCCAGGTGGAGGCCTCTGACCTTGACCACTTTGCCAAAATGATAAAAAACGAAAGCCGACGAATGATTAGCATGGTGGATAGCATTATGTCACTATCGAAGCTGGACGAAGCAGACGGGCGCAAGGTCATGATAGAGTTTGACCTTGCCCAGGTGGCACGCAGAGTTATTGAAATCATGAAGCCCATGGCGCAAGAGGCGCAAATTGAGCTGAGCCTAGCAGACATCCCCTGCCCTATCGAAGGCGACCGCCAGCTAATATATGCCCTGTTCACCGAGCTTATTTCAAACGCCATACGATTCAATAGACCCAAGGGATGGGTCAAAATCGCCGTATCGCTCAGAAACCGCTCTGCCTATATTAACGTGACCGATACAGGCATAGGCATTCCGCGGGAAGAACAAGCCAGGGTCTTTGAGCGTTTTTACCGCGCCTCTGAATTTAGTGGCGCCGGCTTAGGCCTGGCTATCGCTAAACAGATCGTACTATACCACGGCGGCACCATTGACCTTGAAAGCGATATAAACGAAGGAACCCGCGTGTTTATTAAATTGCCTACAAGTTCTGTAGCTCGCCCAGCGTTTTTAAGGCAAGACCAAACTCAAAATCTTCAATCTGTCTAACTAAGCTGACCGCTTCCGGAATGTTTTTGAGCCTGTCCGAATAGCGTAGGCTTTCGGCGTTTCGTTCTTTTAGTAATGGGAAAAGCTCGTCTAACAGTTCTTTTAGTCTCTCTATTTGCTTACTGTCAGATTTTTTCGCTTTATTTTCATCGTAAGGAGTCTCTTGTAACTTAATACCGCCTAATATTTCTGTTAGCGCCCCTTCAAACTCGCTAAGTTGCACTTCTGACGGTATTTTGCCGTTTTTGAACGACTTCTCTAACTTCCCGGCGGCCACGGCCAAAGCTTCTTCGTTTATAAGCCCGGCAAGGCCTTTTATGCTGTGCGATAGACGATAGGCGGTTTCTATATCGCCCGTTTCTATGTAATTGCTTATATTTATGTACGATTCGGCATAGCCGCGCACAAAATCTGCCCGTAGCTTCGTTAGCAGACCCTCTTCATTTAAAAAGGCCTCCATATCTTCCACTTGGCTTTCTGCCTGTATAAATCTGGTCAATACCTCGTGCAATAGCTTTGTCTTAATCGGCTTTGAAATAAAATCGTCAAAGCCAGAAGCCAAATATTCTTCCTTTTGCCCCACTAGCGCGTTTGCGGTTAGCGCTACTATCGGGTTAGTGTAGCCCATATCGCGCATAATATGTAGGGTTTCTGTCCCCGTTAGGTTCGGCATTAAATAATCCATTAAAATGACATCGTAAACCTCGCCTTGCTTGATTTTTTCTATCGCCTCTTTACCGCTCATGCAGGTTTCTACTGTTAGCTCATAGAATTCCAACAAGCCCTTAATTACGTATAAATTAGCCTCAACATCGTCTACCACCAGCACTTTGCCGTGCGGCATTGGATCAAAGGTCAGCATAAAGTTTTCTGCCGCGTTCCATACATACGAGCTTATGTTTTCCAGCTCGTTAGCTACGTCAAGGCCAAGCGAATCCGCCCCACATAGCTCTTGCGGAATACTTAGCGATACCTTTGTACCTTGCCCCGGCTCACTTTCAAACTCAATTTCGCCGCTCATCATTTGCACCAGCTTACGCACAATAGGAATTCCCAGGCCGGTGCCGCCTACTTGATGTTCGTTATGCTGATGGAAGCGCATGTACTCGCTGTTTTTTAAATCGTCAAGCTGTTCCCGGGTCATGCCGTAGCCTGTGTCTTTTATTGTAATGTTCAGCATTGCAAGACCTTCCCTATCTGCACCGCTGCTGGATAAGGACAGCTCTACCGTTCCTTCCTCAGTATATTTGAAGGCGTTTGTTATTAGATTGTTCATTATTTGGCGAATGCGCAGTATGTCGCCTATTAGCCTGGCGGGCAGATTTTCGTCTATGTCTATCAAAAACTCGATATTTTTATGCTCAAGATATATTTGGTAAGTTTGCGCCGCGTTGTTTACCAGCGTTGCGATTTCATATTCCGAAACCTTAATGGACACCTTTCCAGATTCAACTTTGGAAAAGTCCAAAATATCGTTTACAATATGCAACAGCGTTTGGGCAGAATCGTTGATTTTACCAAAGGCCTCTTCCATGCGCCTTGGAAGGTTCGGGTTACGTAGCTGAATTTCAGATACGCCCAAAACGGAGGTTATTGGCGTGCGAATCTCGTGGCTCATTCTTGCCAGGAAGCGCGATTTTTGCCTGTTACTTTTTTCGGCTTCGCGCGCGTTTTGCATGGCGTCTGCTTGTTCTTCCCGTATTAAGGTTGTGGCAAACATAAGCCCGCAGGAGGCTAGTAGTTCTATTTCCCCGTCCGTAAATTTGCGTTCGTTTTGGCAGTCGCCGGCGCTTATTACGCCAAAAAACTCGTTATTAATAAAAATCGGATACGCCGCCATAGATTTAAGGTTAAAACTACCGAGTAAGAGCCCGTGTTCCGAGTTCATTTCAGAAATTAGCGAGTTTAACACCTCACCGCTGGAATATTTATCAAACAGGCCGGGTACGTCCTTGTATGCAAAGCTCATGCCTATGTATATTTCCTTGCTTTGCGGGTCGTCGTCGCTTATCCAACTGTGTTTTAGAACGTAATGCACCTCGCCTGATATTATCTCGTTTCGCCAGCAGTGGATACGGTCAACCATCAGACTTTTGCCTATAATCTCCATACCCATTGCTATCGCCTTGGAGGGCTCTTCTCTTGAGGTGAGAAGAAGCTCGGCTACTTTATTGATTGAGTTTAGCAGTTGTTCGCGATGCTTTAATTTTTCTTGCGAATCGTAAATTGTGCGGGCAAGATCGCCAATTTCATCGCCGCGGTTAAGGCCAAATAGTTCGCCCTCTGTTGTGGCGGTGCTTTCTGTTAGCTTGTAGAGCGGGATAAGTGTCATTCTGCCGTATATAAAATTTCCGGCAATCATTAATAGCACCAAAATAACAAAGGCCGCTATCACCAAATTTATGGAAATTACATCGAAGGTTCCGGCGTTGGCCGAAAGCACTACAACAGACCAGTTTGTGCCTACAATTGGCGCAATACTGGCGTAACGGAAGGCTCCTCCCAGGGCTATAGTTTGGTGCATTTCTTTACCTACGTTAAAAGCTCCATCTATTTTTGTGCTTAAATGCCAGTTTATGGCTTCGGCAAGTTCTTGGTTTTGCAATGCTTCCGGCAAAAGCTGTGGATTTGACAGGCCGTTGTAAAGTACCTCCAGGCGCTGGGCGCTATCTACGCGCACCATACCTAGTTCGTCTATTATGTAGCCGCGGCGGGTTCTTATATCAAAGTCTCCGAAAATTGTATCGAATACCGCGCCAAACGGCGAACCGGCGGTTATTACCCCTACAAAATCGCCATTATAGTACATTCTATGGTTTGTCCAAACGTAGACGCTAAAAATGCCGTTTACTGGGCGGCTTCGCTGTATGTTTATTTGGAACGGCAGTTCCGCATATTTTGCGTCAAGAAACCACTGGGCGTTAGCTTCAACTTGCCACCACGGTACAAAATCTTCTTCTGTAAAGCCTATGCGCAGGTCGTAAACGTTTTTGCTTTCGTAGGCCGTAAACATTAGGAATACGTGCGGCGCGTATGCGGAAAAGCCCATTATTTCTTCAATAGCGGCGTTTCTTATAGCTTCGTCGTTTTCGTTTACAAGCCAGCGGGAAATGGTGGTGGAATGTGCAAGCTGTTGAGCCAGTACAAAGTGTGAGTTTGTGCTGGTTAGGAAGTTGGCGGCAGTTTCAATGGAATATTGGCGTGCTAAACGACGCGCAAAGTCGTCGGAGATTGAGCTTATTATATGGTTACCTATTACTATTAACAGCACTATGGCAAGTGCAGGCACCCCGAAGTACAGCATTCTTGTTCGGAAGGCTAGGCTTTTCTTATTTTGCATTCTTTGTTCTTCTCTCAGTAAATGCGGCATATAAACCTCTTGAAGCTAGAATCCGTCAACATGACTTATTCTACGAGATACTATAGGTTTCGTCAAGCTTATTTTGTGGGATATTTTTATAAATTCGCATAAATTTGATAGGGGTGGAGATGATACCATTACAGGGCTATTGAAAGCTTATGTGTTAAAAATAGTGTTAAACGGATTGGGCTTCTTTCGGCTCATTTTTTTCTTCATTTATTTTGCGAAGCGCTTCATCTACAGAGAGACCGCTCTTTATAAGTTTTGCTAATTTTTCAACGCCTTTGGCCTCGCCTTCAACCAAACCATCGTACCGATACCTATCTGCAAGTGATAACATTTTGGATACCTCCTTATCTGCCTTAAACGCATTAAAACTAGAGTTGAACGTATTTGCTATATTTTTCACGATCTCATTCTTTGGCTTTGTCGTTTTACCCAATAGAAACGAAGTTAATTCCCCTGCCGGGATATTTTCTTGGGAGAGCCTAGACAGGCTTACATACATTATTCCAGAATCGGTAGGGTGATTGTTGCCTGTAATTTCGTCCTTTAAAATGTATCGGGTAAATATTTTTCTGTGAAGAACAGAATCAACATCTTTAGCCAGCAACCACATTTGGTTGGCAAGTTTACCTTTGCTGTGACCTATTCCCAAGCCAAAGTATTCTACAGAGCGTATTTCTATGGGAATATCGGTTTTGGCTCTGTTCTGGAATTCAATATATGTGGCCTCGTTTTCGTCCTCAGTCATTTTTATGTCTTGATCTCTTGAAATGTTCTTAACATCTAAGAGGTGCTTAAACTGTGTCCGTACCTTTATGTTACCCTCAATTGGCTTTACTTTTGTATCCGGTTTCTGCTGTTTGTAAGCTTCGATTAGAAGATTAATAGCTAGACGTAAGGCTTCCCAATGTGCCGAATTTTCAAAAGTAAAGTTTAAGAAAATATCGTTCATAGGGTAAATGGCTTTTGAGCCATTGACTAGCTCAACATAACCAAGGGGCGTAGTATTTTTTGACGACATTTTTGCCCTTCTCTCCAAGCAAGAACAACTCCTTGCCACTCTGCAATAATAACATGGCTTGTGATTAGACTCAAGCCTGAATACGCGAAGTAACACGGCAATCTAATTTGGAGGGGTTGCATGGCGAGTTGTTACTCCCTCCTACGGTCAGCAAGATTTGATGAATACCCCCAAACCAGATTGCCGTGCGTGAAATAATTATGCTAATAGGTACCTATCGTCAAGCACGCACATCCAAAGGAAAAACACTATATAACCGTACCTCACCCTCGGCGGCGCCCCATTCTACACTAAGCGGATGCGGGCCAAGGTCTATATACAAATATCTATTACCACGCTTTATAACAATAATAAAATCCCCAGTATAGGTATTAAATATATTCCCGCTATTGTTAGCGCTAAAGCTTTCAAGGGTAATCTCCGCGCCTGATAGATACAATGCATGAAAATAAAACACATCTTCTTCCCTGGTGACGTATGTTCTTGCTCTTTCTTCTATAGAATAGTCAACCTCTCTGCCCAAAGCACCAAAAAGTATTTGGGCAATAGTGTAAGAATCTTCATCATCCAAGGCGAACATGCTGTACTTTCTTAAAATCCCTTCTTCCATTCCCCACTCTATACCTCTGGGATCTTCCCCTAGGTCTATTTGTAAATATCTGCGCTCGTTATGGTTCTCCACGAAAATATAAATATCGCCTGTTTCGGTTCTTATCACATTGCCCATGTTGTTATGTTCAAGTTCATCTAGCGGTAGCTCTACACCTTTTAAATCTATTGGGTATAGGGCAATGTATCTTTCTTCCATTACGAATATCTGCTTTTCCCCAAGCTCATATTCTATACCTTCGCCTAACACCATCGCCAAAATATCAGCATCAGGGGTAAAGATAATATCATGGTCTGTGATTTTGGCATATATAAGCTCTATGTACGGGAAGCCGCCAGCCATTTCCCCCAGTAGTAGATGTACCAGATTTTTGTCATGATTTTCCACTAGGTACAGTATCGTATACGCACGGGTCACATATTCATAGGCCATAATAATACTGGTTCCGTACCAAGGCATACGCTCCATATCCACAGAGTAATAGCTTATACGCCTAAAATCCTCATCTGCTTCATACCACTCTTCCGCAATCGGATTGGCGAAGCTGTGCGCAAATTCGTGTACGGCAAACTCTAAAAAATCACCAAAATAGTCTACGGTCGGAAGTATGGCGTAACTTACCGTCCCAAGCTGAGTGGGGCCATATCCGCCGCTGGAACCTGATGGGTAGATCGTAATACGTAAATTTTCCTCACTAAACCCAAACTGGTAAAACCAAGAAAAATTAATCTTAGAAGTAAGCTCGTCCGCTACGCGCTGGCTTATCTCCTTAAAGTACGGCATATTCTCTTGAAAAAATTCTGCAAAGTTGCTTTCTATGTAAAAGTCGTTAAGTAGCTCAAGAAACTTTTCCGCAGATTCCGGCGTCCAGCGGGAATCTAATTCCCAAATATATGAACCGTACATTAACTGGAATTGATCTTCTACTTTCTCTAAATGGATCGCAAACTGCATGGGCGCGTCGAAGGACAGCCCTACACTTGCGCGAAGCTCTACGGCAAATTCTACTACCGGATGCTCTGCAAACTCCGCAAAGGCAGGCATGAGGCTACGCTGATAGTCCGTTCTTTCGTCAGTGTACTCGCTAAAACCGGCTAGGCGCATTACCAGGGATACCAATTCTATATGCTTGTATACCTTTAGTTCCACTTCCGTATTTGCCCATATTTGCTGAGGTGTAGCTAATGTCAAAACCGCCAATAGCATTAATACGGCAAACTTTTTTGCAAAATTATTTATCATTTTATATCCTCCTATAATCTTATCCTAAGTCTTGAATGCTCATCATTTCTAATGCGCGGCGCCTGTTTATTTTTCTTCTAAATATCGTATATATTGCAATCAAAATGCCTGTTACGATATTACAAAGAACAAATATTAAAGCTGTCTGCAAAATAATTGAGGCAATGCTTGTTGTGTGTTCAATATAAATTCCATTTATTATACCTGTAAATGACCTTGTGTTAATAAGCCGCATCGCAAAGTTAAATGACGCTAGTATGGATATGCCTACCATAATAGTCGGCATTATAATTCCTGCCCATTTACTTTCTACCCTTGATAAAAAGGCTTGCAGTATCATCACCACTACAGCGAAAGTAAATAAGGCTCCGAAAAAACCGATTGCAAATACTGTGGTTGCCATTACACCTTCCCCCCTAACTTTTTATATTCTGAAATCAAGATTTTTGCGGTATCAAAATCAAGCTTGTCGTTGACTGCAAGCCGCTTAATTAGCGCGATATACGGTTCATTAGCTGCGTCCTCGCTAATTTGTATTTTATGTATTAGCTTGTCGAGCCGTAAACGTACGGTCGGATAAGTAACACCGTATTGTTGCGCTATTTCCTTTAAAGAACCGGAAGCCAATAAAAATTTTTTGATGAATACAATATCTTCATCCTCTAGGTTCATTATCCACTCCGGCATAATTTCAATGGGCAGTTCAAGCACCTCCTTTAACAATAGTAAGCATAGCATTTAATAATATTGATGTCAATATTAAATTTTATTTTCTTTTTAATGTAAAAGGGGGCAACAAAAGGCGGCTCTACTTCTTGCCATGTATGCCTGTAGGCACTAAAGCTTTACTAAACGAGAAGTGCGGTAGCTATTGTTATATGGTATAAATTCAAATGAGTCCAATTCCTCTAACGAAAGAATTGCGTTCACCCTGCGTATTTTAGATTCGGGGGTGTCCGGCTCGTTGTCATCATCAACAGGCTCCGGTGTTTCGTGGGATATTTCATCCTCTTTGAAATATAAGATGCCGTTTTGCTCCATATTTTTTTGTCTGCCAGCGTTTGAGGTATCGCTCACGATCTCTATGATGCCTGTGGTATCTGTTGTCACTACCGCACCAAAAAACTCACTGACAAATCGTAGTGGTACCATAGTTCGTCCGTCTATTATTTGTACAGGAACATCCATGCCAGATATAATTTCACCGATTGCGAAAGTGAGCGTTTGCCCTTCTAGTGACAACATAACGCCAGCGGGTGAATCATTTGTTGCTGCAATCCAGCCAACTTCTGCACCAAGAGCTTCTGCTATGAACCTAATGGGGATTAGCGTCTTGCCGTTTTCTACGATGGGTCGCACATCCATTGTTTGCGCTAAGGCATTGCCTGCTAAGTCTAGTATCACATAGGAATCGAGTGAGAGTATTAATCTGCGTAAGTTTTCTACATAGGCGATGGTGATAGCACCTGTAGCATTTACATCCACGGCAAAAACATGAGAGTTTGTGCCTCCACCTACGGTTCTGTCACCATTTACCGCTGTAATTCTGTGATAGTTTATATCACTTGGCATAAAACCTGTTAGGTCGGCAAATATGGTGAAGGGGGCGTTAAATGCTTGTAATCTGCTGTCCAGCTCTGCATTGCCTACTGTGAAATGCACATCGGCTACTACAAATCCACCGTCAATGTCGTTTGCATGGTGTGGGGTTACGGTTATATCCATGTAATCCCATACGTTTTCAAAATAATTCGACATAGTTTCCTGTAGTTCTGCCACCAATGCGTTGGAGGGTTTTATCCATACATTAGGCAGAAGGTTTGCAGGGGGAACGCCGACAATGAATATTGATAGATTGCTCGTATTAAAGGTGATGGTTTGGCTGGTCGGGTCAAAACGAGAATCCAGCCATACCCGTGTGCCATTATCTGATAAATGCCATGTATATGGGTTAGTGGTGTTGGAGAAAGGCACAGTAACAGATATAACCCCTTCAAAATGGGTGATTATTTGATTGCCGGAACGTACTTTTATTCTGAATATGCTGTATTCCACTGTAAGTGCTTCCTGTTGAATCTCTAATAAATCGGGTTTCTGTATTTCTTCCATGAGTATTGAAATGTTTGCGTTTCTTGCTTGCTGGCCTAAATCCCTTAATGCCGTGGGGTTAAATGATATAACGCCATCGGGCATATGGATTTCTAATGCCAGCCCAGCATTGGCAAACTGCCGTACCGCAGTTCTTGGAACAACAACGGTTGTTACGTTGGCAAGTTCGTATATATAAAACGTAACGGTACTATCAATGGCAGTGTTGATAAAGTCATTTATATTGTTTCCGTTTAGACTAAGGGTTACTTGCTTGTTAGAAACCCTGCCATGTGTATATGCACCACCGTTGTTACCGTGTATGGTTATTTGTGGTCTTGATGGTGGTGCTATGCTTGGCCGCCAACCACCCCCACTATCGTTACCGCTTCCCGTATCGTTGCCACCATTACCACCGTTACCACCTGTTCTTGTACATGCACAATTATCGGTAGCACAGGTGTTATTACCGCCGCAAGCATTACTTATGCAAGTACATGGATTAGGCGTAGGGCTTCTGTGCAAAGTCACAGCTTGAGATAATGGGGTAATGTTATACCCTATAGGGTTGGTGAGCGTAACAGTTATTTGTTGCCCATTTACCCAATTCCCCGAAATATCAACGCTACGGCTATTGCCCATTCCCTGTAGGCTTAAAGCGTTAATACCGCTTGGTAAGGAAATATTGCCAATGGAAAGCCCTAGCGGATTACTGTCAAAGTTTAGGGCCAACTGCGTTGTGGTGGTTGTGTTATCTGTGCCGTTTGCAGTTACGCCGCTAAAAGCTACCGCTGTAGATGTGGGAATGGCAGTAAATGTTGGCATGATAATCACGTTTCCGCTTGGCATAGTGAAGGTTGCTGTTTGGCTGTTTGCATATCCTGTTGTGAATGTTACATAGGGTGAAATTTCCCATCCCTCAAATGTGTGAGTTGCTGTTGGCGTGGCGGTAAGCGTAATTGATGTTCCGGCAGGGGCAGTTGCGTGTGAAACTGTTGCTGTGCCACCCGATATTTGAAATAAATCAATAGAATAGTTTGTTGGATTAAACATAGGTGTTACAGTCACGTCATTGTTTGGCATATTAAACGTGGCATTAGGATTTGTTGCAGTAGTGCCACCTGTCCACATGACGGCAGGAGTTGTCTGCCATTCTATAAAATTGTAGGAAGGGGTCGCCGTTAAGGATATAGGCGTTCCGAGAGTGGCAGTTGTTGGCGTGGCAGTTGCAGTGCCACCTATAGCTGTGCTTACTGTGACATTGTAGGCTGATGTACCTGCTGGCAGTACCGTCCATGTTAGTGGCATACCTAAACCACTTGAACCTCCTGTAGAAATTAACTGACCATCTTGAAAAAACTCTAAATAGCCACTGAAAGTGCCGTAAGGGGAATCCGCACGCAAATTGAAAGCGGCGTGCCTTATAGCCCCTAATGGGGTCGGGTTAGTTTGAGTAGAATTTGCAGGCCCAAACCAAAAATTATAAGCAGGATATATTACCTCTAAAACATTACTAATATCACCTGTAAAAACAAGGCTTACATCATCTTGACGTTCATTACTAACATTTCTTACTTGAAATTCAAAAGGACTTGAATCCCCTTGAACAACTGTTCTATTAGGAAATCCTATTAGATGATATGGAATATTAAAAGTATGTTGTCTCATCCCACGTTCCTGAAACCAAAAACGATAACCCCAGTGAAATAATGGGTCGGCAGCAACGGAAACAAATACCCCGCCATCATCACGAATGCGTGACACTATAACCCTAGTAATTGTAAATCCTCTATCTTCGGTCGTAAGTCCAATAGTTGTTACACCCGGGCGTCCTATTGTTAATAGTCCCGTATCGCTTACATAGGCAATAGTAGGGTCAAGCGAAAACCACGTAACATCTTGAATAGTGGCATTTGAGGGCACAATAGTGTATTCAAGTTGTAATGTCTCTCCTTGAAAAAATGGCCTACCTAATTGATTGTGCCAAGTTGCATTTGTAACAGGGATAAAATCACATTGGCAATCAACTAGATTACAATCTGCCCAACAGCCACAACCGGTGTAACAGTATAGCGCACTTGCAGAGGGAACAACATCAAATAAAAGCGTAACAGCGTGTATTTCTTCCGTTACGGTCGGGTGCAGAAGTGGTACGATTCTAAACTCTATGGTTGTTTGATAGCTTCCAACGGGTAGCCCTAGTGC
>Ga0209755_10006106_pt1 | contig 13448 bp, 11 predicted proteins | sample TergutCo191P1_FD_187301 | JGI IMG/M metagenome (GOLD analysis project Ga0209755, IMG submission 187301) | Cornitermes sp. P1 segment gut microbial communities from Petit-Saut dam, French Guiana - Co191P1 (SPAdes) (version 2) | ecosystem: Host-associated > Arthropoda: Insects > Digestive system... | reverse complement strand
TAGTTACGAATGGCTGAACCACACTAATTTGGTAAAGGCATGGGAACAGTTGACCATGGCGTATGAGCATGGCATACGAGAAATGTGGATTGTCAATGTTGGCGACATAAAGGGAAACGAATATCCGCTTAGCTTTTTTATGAACTTGGCTTACGACTATGAAAAGCGGGGTGTTTCCAATTTAGACAGTGCGGCGGAATATACTAGGCAATGGCTTGACGCACAGTTCGGAAATGCCGTTTCTGCCGAGCAAAAAACGCAGATTCATGGTATTTTGGACGAATATACATGGTGGAGTGCGGTTAGAATTCCCGAATCGTTAAACCCCAGTGTTTTTAAGAATAATTTTCACGAAATCGAAAGTACCCGTGGTGCTATCGCTAGTACCATGTCAAAGGCAGATATTTTGCGGAAAGAGTTGCCGCAGCAATGCCTTTCCGCTTATGAAAGCATGGTTTATTACCCCGTCATGGCTTTTTTCAATTCCATGCTGGTGAATCTGGAAGCAGGCATGAACCACATTCATGCGGACAGGGGAACGCTGGTTGCCAACGAATTTTCCGCTTCCTTGCTGGAAAAGATTTCGTTGGATCGATATTATGTGGATGGGTTTCATAAGTTTTTGGACGGGAAATGGAACCACATGATGGAATCGGCGCATATGTGCTTCCGAAGCTGGGACGACCACAATTGGACTTACCCAATTGCACAAACCGTGGCGCCCATTCCTTACGCTAAAATTGTCGTAAGTTTTAGGGGAAATAATGCGTATAACATTGGGCATCATTGGCAGGACAGGACTCCGATTTGCAATTCCGAAATGACACGTCCCGATGTAAGCGAGGTTTTGTTTGACATAGACAGCCGTGGGGATGTTGATTTTAGTTTTGCCATAACGTGCGACAAGCCTTGGCTTTCGTTCTCGCAAACGCACGGAAAATCTTGTTTGAAAGACCAGCCCAGGACATCAATCAAGGCGATTTGCGACCGAGGGAAATTAGACGGCGGCGATGCTGCTTTGGTTCAAATAGATTTTGCGTTTACAAACGGCGAAAAGAAGCAGGCTTTTCTTAACATAAAGGCTGGCAATAACGACTATTCGCACTGCCCTGGCGCATTTTTGGAGTCCCAGAATTATCTGTGCATCCCTGCCGACAAATATAATTCCAAGGTGGATGTTGAGGGTGCGGGATGGAATGTTGTTACCCGTCTTGGCAGAATCGGGAACGCAATCAAATCTTTTCCGGTTACAAGGAATTGGGAAAATGTGGGTAACCGCCCTTATGTTCAGTATGATTTTATTCTCAGCGAAGCACGGGAGTATGTCGTTTGCTTTTATCTGTCGCCCAGGAACCCTAGGATAAAAGGCGGCACGATAAAGGGCTGTTTTAGTGTTAATGACAATCAGCCTGAATTGTTTGACATAGTGCAGCCCAATTATTATGCGGAATGGGTTGACAAGGAATGGAACTATGGCGTGACAAATAATATCCGCAAGGTGAATGTCGCCGCATCCTTTAACCAAGGCTTGAACAGTTTGCGGTTTTATGCGGCGGATCCTAATGCAATACTTGAAAAGATTGTTATTCACCCGAAGGACATTCCGCTCGCGGCAACACATTTGACACCGCCAGAAAGTTACCGTGTGCCCTAAGGCGTTACCTTGGAAACCGCCCCGTTGTTTCCATTACACATAAGTGATCTAGGCACCAGACAAGACATGCAAATGGCTGGCTTGTTTGTAGCAACCCAAACTAGTAGAATGGATAGAAGGGGGCAAGGATGAACATAACAAGCCAAAAATGGCGTTTTTTCCCATTGGTATTATTGAAGCTGGCGTTTTTTTTCCTGACGATATCCTGTCAGAGCGCACCGCCTCATAACGAAGATGATCCGCCTGTTGGGGTAGCGCAGCAACCGCCGCCGCCACAGCAGGTTTTGGGACAGGCGGAGTTGGACAGGCTGGACGCGGCTATAACCCGAGCCACGGACTCAAGGGAGGGTGCCATTGCCGTGCGGGCTTCGGTACATTTCCCTGACGAATGGGCCCAGGCGGAATCCAACTACGAGGCTGGTAGAGGGGCTGGAAGGGCCACCTTGGATGCGGTGAATCAGGCCATTGCCTCGTTTACCGCCGCGGCCGATCTCTACGACACTATCGCGGCAAACAGCGCACCGCTCTTTGCTGGGGAAATGGAGGTCTCCAGACAGGCCCTGGAGGCGGCTATGACCAGGGCGCGGCGTTCCAGACAGGATGCCATGGACAACCAAGGGCAGACGCACTTTGCCAGGGATTGGCGGACTGCGGAATCCAGGTTCCAAAGCGGCGAGAACACGGAAACCGATACCCTGGACGGGGTACAGACGGCTTCCGCGTTATTCGTTGCCGCCGCCGATGACTTCGACAGTATCGCCGCAAGAAGCCGCCCGCTAGTGGCCCAGGCTAGGGAAAACGCCCAGCGGGACATGCAAGCGGCGTTGACCCGTGCCGAACAGTCCAGAAGGGATGCCCAGGCGAACCGGGCCAATACCCATTTCCCTGCCGAATGGAGGGATGCGGAAGCGCAGCTTCGTACTGGAAGGGATGCCAGAAGGGGTACCCCAGACGAGATGAGGGCGGCGGCGGATATTCTTACCGCCCTGGCCGCCACCTATGACGATCTTGCGGCCAGAAGTCGCCCGCTTTTTGAAAGGGACGAGGCCCAAAGGGCGTTGAACGCGGCGATAACCCGTGTGGACAGGTCGCGGCGGGCTGCGGCGAATGCCGGTGGTGAAACTTTTCTTCCTAATGAATGGAGGGCCGCCGATTCCCGAAACCAAGCTGGGGTAAACGCCCCTAGGGACACCGCCGCCCAGGTTCAGGCGGCCACCGCGATGTTTGTCGAGGCGGCGGACGGTTTCGACGACATAGCCCGCAGAAGCGGCCCAATGCAGACAGCGGCCAGGAACGAGGCAAACGCTGCCTTGCAAGCAGCAACGGCCCGCGCCGACACTTCCAGACAGGCGGCGATAGTGGCGGAAGGGCAGACACGTCTTCCCGATGAATGGCGCGAAGCCGAAGCCCAAAACCAAGCCGCAAGAAGGGGCAGAAGAACCACCCTGGACGAGGTCAGGACGGCAACAGCGCAGCTTAACTCGGCGGCGGATAGTTTCGATAGGATAGCCCAAAGAAGCGGCCCAATGGCGGCCAGGGAAAGGACCCAGGCCGAAAATGCCCTACGTGCGGCAATAACCCGCGCCGAAAGATCGCGCCAAGCGGCGATAAGCGCAGAGGGACAGGCCAATTTCCCCGCCGACTGGAGAAGCGCCGAGGCCCAGAACACCGCGGCGAACAGGGCCAGGACGGACACCGTGGCGGAAATGCAGACCGCAACCGGGCTGTTCGTTACCGCCGCCGACAGTTTCGACGACATAGCCCGCAGAAGCGGCCCCATAGCGGCGGCCGCGCGGAACGATGCCAACAGGGACTTCCAGGCGGCATTGACCCGGGCGAATGCCTCACGCCAGGCCGCCGTGGCCGCCGATGGCCAGGCGCAGTTCCCCAACGAATGGGGCAGGGCGGAATCCCAGAACACGGCCGGCAGAAACGCCCCCAGGAACACGGTAAGCGAGACCAGGGCGGCGACTACGCAGCTTAACTCCGCCGCCGACGGTTTCGACAATATCGCCCAAAGGGCCGCTGTCGCCAGGGAAAGAGGCGAGGCCGACGGTGCCTTGCAGACGGCGATTGCCCGCGCCGAAAGATCGCGCCAGGCGGCGATAGATGCCGACGGCCAGGCCCTTATGCCGGACGAATGGCGGGAAGCCGAATCCCGTAACACGGCGGCGAACAGGGCAAGAAGAACCAACGTGCAGGAAATACGGGCGGCAACCGAGTTGTTCGTCGCCGCCGCCAACAGTTTCGACGATATAGCCCGCAGAAGTGGCCCCATGGCTGCCGCCGCGAGAAACCAGGCCAATAGGGACTTCCAGGCGGCGGCTGGTCGTGCGGACAGGTCCAGGCGGGCGGCCGTGGCGGTTGAAGGCGAATCCCATTTTCCCAGGGATTGGGAAAGGGCGGAATCCCAGAACACGGCTGGCAGAAGCGCCCCACGGACCACGGTAGGCGAGACAATGGCCGCGACCGCGCAGCTTAACTCGGCGGCGGACGGCTTCGACAGCATAGCCGAAAGAAGCGGTCCCCTCTTTGCTGGGGCAAGGGACCAGGCCAACACCGCACTTCAGGCGGCAATGGCTCGTGCGGACAGTTCCAGGCAAGCGGCGATGGCAGTCGAAGCCCAGACCTTCTTCCCCGCCGATTGGAGAACCGCCGATTCCCAGAACACCGCGGCGAGAAGGGCCAGAAGAAACACCCCAGAGGAAATGCGCAATGCCACGACAATGTTTGTCGCCGCCGCCGATGGTTTCGACGACCTGGCCCGCAGAAGTGGCCCCATGTTTGCCGCCGACAGAAACGAGGCCGACAGTGCGTTGCAGTCCGCGATGACCCGCGCTACACAATCCAGGCAACGGGCGGAAAACACCGATGCCGCGACCAATCTGCCCAGGGACTGGAGAAACCTTGAGACAAGGCATCGCAACGCGGAAAACGCCAGACGCGGAACCCTTGCCGAAATACGTAACGCCGCGAACCTTTTCAACGGTGTGGCAGATGCCTTCGATGACATTGTTCAAAGGAACATTCGCTTTGCAGAGGAAAACCAGGCCGCCGCGCTGGCGGCACGGACTGCGGCGGAAAGGGAACGCCAGGTGGCGATTGACGCAAGGGCAAACGTCGCCGCCAGAGACGACTTTAACAGGGCAGACGCGACATTCCAGCAGGCGCTTACGGACTTTAACGCCAGGAATTTCGCCGCCGCGCGAACCCAGTACAACCAGTCCGCCAACCAGTTTATCGCTTCCGTTCGGGAGGCAGATAGAAGACGGCGGTTGGCCGATGTGACCGTGGAGGAGGCCAGGCGAAGGTCGGCCGAAAGTACCGCCTTTGCGATAAGCACAGGGCTTGCCCTGGAGGAGGAAGAAGAAGGTGAAACATAACTTTTGCCGCATACTCACAGGGTTTTTCGTTTTGTTGTTCGTGCCGCTTTCGCTACCCGCATCGGAAGCGGATTTGCAAGACGATGTATGTCCGCTTACCGTTCAGTTTTACTCGGAATACGTCAGGGCCTTTCTTAACAACGAGTACCTGCTTGAAAACATTCGGCTTATCGCCTTGGCCGAGGAACGGTACAACCTGGGCTTCTACGACGATGCCTTTGAGTACGCGCAGGAAGCCATAAGGTACGCCAGGCTGTCGGACGAGTACGTGGCCTTGCATCTAAGGATAAGAGATACCGACAACGCGATTAGCTCGGCAAGGTTCCGTCTTGACTGGGCTAGAAGGGTTGGCGCACCAACCCGATACACGGCGACTTACGAAAGGGCGCAGGATACCTTTGCCGATGCCTTGGCCGCCCGCGAAAGGGAGGAATGGGATCCCGCAAGGAATCTAGCGCTTCGGGTTATCGAAATTCTGGAGGACGTAACCACTGTTCTTCCTGCCCAATTCCTGGTTAGGACCTGGGCCGCGACCAGGGACTGCCTGTGGAACATTGCCGCGCTGCCAGAGGTTTACGGGGATCCCACAAGATGGCCGATTCTGTACCAGGCAAATAGGCACAGAATGCCTCGCCCAGGCGACCCAGACCTGATCCTTCCGGGTATGATTCTGGACATTCCAAGCATCGCCGGCGAGATCAGATACGGCATAATGATGGACGAATAAAATCGGCTTTTGCAAGACTTCGGTTTTGCAAAAGTCCGCCTAAATGCCTATATTTTAAATATGAAGCTAAAACCTCTCCTTCCCGTACTCGCGTTGCTCCTGGTTCCCGTGTTCCTTCCGGCCCAGGCACTCCATTCCCCCTCTTGGGGCTTTCGGCTGGATTTACCTCCAGGTTACGTTTATGTCGATGGAAACGCTTTCGACCGCTTTTCGTTTGAAGGTCCTAGCGGAGCGATGTTCGACATGGCCATATACAATGGGGTCTTTCTGGATCTTGAGGATATGGTCCAGGATATCAACCGTCGCCTGGGAAACACGGGAAACGTTTCCTTTTTTGAGTACGGTGGCAGGCCCGCCGCCATAATGGAGCTTAGTTTTGGGGGCTTGGAGGGCTGGGGCCTTGGCCTGGAACTGGAAAGGATAGAGGAATGGGGGACTCCACCCCTTCTGCTTGCCCTGGCCTATGCCCCCGTTGGAACGGAAAACGTTGACCTGCTGCATATGTCCGCCCTGAATTCCATCGCGCCGACGATAGCGGATACTCGTCGTCCGGGGCCCATAATGGAATTCGCCTTTCCCCGAGGCGAGCTGGTCGAAATGCCCCTTGCCGGCAATCTTGGCCTTACCGCGATGATTCGTGAAAACGATGCCTATGCCGCCCAGGCATTGATAGACCAGGAATTCCTGGTTCTTACCCTGTACATGAATTCCCCCTATTGGCAGGAGGCATGGATACGGTTCTACAGGGCGATCTACCGGGATTCGTGGGACAGGGTTGCGGACGCGGCCTTTCAGCTTGAACGGACCCTAAACAGGGGCTTTGGTATGCCTGCCGAGATGGGTATAGGCGAAAGCGAACGGGCCTTCGCCCAAAGGGCGCTTGCCTTCGTGCAGGGCTTCTATTACGAAAGGGATTTCGAAGGCAGCGATTTCATAAACCTTGTCACGGCGGTTACCGAAGGCAGAGGCGATTGCGACAGTCGTGCGATGCTGTGGGCGGTAATTCTGGCACAGGCCAACATACCGGCGGCGATTATGGTGTCCCGTCACTACTCCCACGCCATGGGCCTTGCGGACATCCCAGGTGACGGTGCCCGCTTTGAGGCCGGGGGGGTAAGGTGGCTGGTGGCGGAAACCACTTCCGAAGTGGATATAGGGCTTATCGCCGCGCACAAGAGCAGGGTGGACCGCTGGCTCGGCGTGATTTTTGAGTAATTAGCCCCGAACTATTTCGCGGTGGATTTCCCTGTCCATCATCGAAAGAATCAAAATACTGTTCACAGGAAGCCGATAGGGAACGGTGAACCTTCCACCGGGAAAGTCAACATCGATAATCCGAGCCCTTTCACCCGTGGGAAGCAGTGCCTCAAGGCGAACCGGCAGGGGAAACGGGTTTTGGGACATTGTGTGACTGAACAGGCTGAAGACTTCGTTTTCCGAAAGTTCTTCTGGGGAGGTAACCGTAAGGCTTATCCTAGTGTTGGAGGTAACGCTGGCTCCGGCAGGGGGGCTTTGGTGAACCACGGTTTCCCCTTGCTCGCCAGGTTGAAGTTCCCTCACCGAAAATTCAAAGACGGCTCCCGTGCCGCTAATCCAGCCTAGTGCTTCGGAAAGCGGAAGCCCGGTAAGCTGGGGTACGGTCATAAGCGCGTGTTGCGGGCCTCGGCTAATCACGAACTCCAACTGCGTGGGTCCCGAAATATCCGTACCAGCTTCTGGGCTTTGCTGTATAATCGTTCCAGGGGGGTCGTTGGAATAGTCGAATATCAACGGCTCCCTAATCATAAGAATTGGGCCGCCCGAACCGACGGTAAACGCCATTAGGTCCAGCCTTACGTTGTCGATATTCCTGCCGACAAAGTTTTCCACACGGTTAACCACCGTTCCCTGGCTTACCACAAGCCGAACGCGCCGCCCGGCCTTTACGATTTGCCCTGGGCTGGGATCCTGTTCCAGAACCAGCCCCCTGTCGTGCGGGGACTGCGAGTGGCGAAGCTGGATACGGGGATTCAATTCCCTGGCCTGTAGTTCCAGCAGGGCCTGGGTAAGTTCCCTTCCCTGCACGTTGGGAACCATTACCTGTTCCTCTCCCCTAAGCACCACGAAAAAAACCGCCACGCCAACGATTCCCGCGAACAGCAGAAACCCCAGTACCATGGGTACAAAAAGCCTCATGTTGTTCGAGACCAGCTCATCAAGTTTTGTCAATTTCATATCCCTACCCCCAGCCTTTCGCCTATGAAATTCCGTGCGCCGTTCAGAAAAGCCTTCCATTCCAGCGCCTTCTTCGTTCGATACTGAAGTTCGCTAACCGCCAGTATCCCCTCTCCCGTTTGTATCAGTATACCTTTGTTTTTGTCTTTGCCCAAGACCTCTCCGGGCCTAGCCTCGTTTCCGTCGGATCCCAAGGCTTGGGCCTTTAAAATGAGCAATTGCAGATCCCCGTGCATGGTCCAGGAAAGCGGCCAGGGGGTGAAAGCCCGTATCCTGGCATCGATCTCCTTGGCACTCATGTTCCAGTCAATCAGCCCGTCCGCCTTTGCTATAAGCGAGCAGTAGCTTGCCGCACCATGATCCTGTGGCCGCTCTTGCTGATTACCCAGAGCAAGGCGCGAGAGCAGTGGCGGCAACAGTTCGGCGGCTTTTTTAGCCATAGTCAGACTAAGGCTTTCCGTGGTTTCCCGCCCGTCCAAGGGTACCGTTTCCTGTGCGAGAATGTCCCCGCTGTCCATTTCCGCCGCCAGTCGCTGAATCGTAATGCCCGTTTCGGTTTCCCGGTTAAGGATTGCCGCAGGAATGGGTGTCGGCCCCCTATACTTGGGGAGCAAGCTTGGATGTATGTTGATTCCGCCCATAGGAAACAGCCCAAGAAACTTAGGCCCGAAGATTTTACCGTAGGCGAAGGAAACCAAAATGTCGGGTTTAAGGGCCTCCACTTGTTCCCTGGCCGCCGAGTCAAGCTTTTCCAGCTTGAGTACCGGGATCGGCAAGGTTTGCCCCCGCTCCAGGGCTACAGAGCATTCGGTGGGCTCTGGCTTGCCGCTGCGTCCCCTGGGGCTATCCGGATTGGTCAGCAACCCCACCAAGACCCCGTCGGCGACCAGGGCTTCAAGCGCGGGAACAGCGATTGCGGGACTTCCAGCGAACAGAACCCTAAGCATAACGGGCCTTTACGCCTTTGCCCTCTTGGCGATTTTGTCCAGAATCTTATCCCGTTTGGCCTCGGTAAGGCGGTCGATGAACAGAACGCCCTCCAGGTGATCATACTCGTGAAGAATGACCCGCGCAAGAATCCCCCCTGCCTCCAGGGTAAAGGAGCGGCCTTTTTCGTTCCAGGCCTGCACCTTAACCGTTTTGGGACGTGTCACGTCGGCCCAGTTGCCAGGAATCGAAAGGCAGCCTTCCTCGTATTTTGCCATCTCCTGCGAGGTTTCAATAATAGAAGGATTGATGAAAACCCGGGGATCATCCCCTTCCACCTGCGTTATAAATATACGCTGCAAAAGCCCGACCTGCGGCCCGGCAAGCCCTACACCGTTTTGAACCTTTAGCGTGGCAAACATCCTTTCGGCGGTTTCCTGCAATTGGGAAAGGTTGCCTTTTAGGTCTTTCACGGGCGCGGCCTTTTGCCGCAGCAGATCGTTACCATAGGTAAGAACGTCCATGATTGTATAATAGCAAAAAATCCCCAGCGGTTAAAGTAGCCGCTTGGTACCAGTATGAAAAGTTTTCGAAAAGGGCTATACTTCGCACGATATGGAATCATCGCTTAAAATTTTTACCGATGGGGGTTGCTCGGGCAACCCGGGCCCGGGTGGTTGGGCCTTCGTTCTTGTGCTGAAAACTTTTCAGGGAGACAAAATAGTGGCCGAACAAAAGGGCTGGGAAAAAAACACCACCAACAACCGCATGGAACTTACCGCCGTGATAGAGTCGCTAAAGGCACTGAAAACCATGGACGACGTTCCAAATAAGGCCGTGGTTTGCACCGATTCCCAGTACGTGCAGAAAGGCATTACCGAATGGATCCGCAAGTGGAAGCAAAACGCCTGGCGTACCAGCGACAAAAAGCCCGTGAAAAACCAGGATTTATGGGTGGAGCTTGATTCCCTGGCCGGGGAGTTTTCGCTAGCCTGGGAGTGGGTTCGTGGACACGCGGGGGTCGAGTACAACGAACTCTGCGACCGCATGACCCAGCAGGCTATTGCCATGGTGCGGTAGTTCGTAAAGCATGAACCCTTTTTATGAACAAGTGTATACTATTGTCGAACGGATACCTTATGGCAAAGTGGTATCCTATGGCCAAATCGCCTGGATGTTGGATCGCCCACGTTCCGCACGGGAGGTCGGGCGGGCCATGCGGTGTTGTCCGGAACACCTGCCGTGGCAACGGGTTGTCATGGCAGATGGTACTATCGCTGGGGGTATGGATGCTACTCTTCGCAAGGCAATGCTAAAAGCCGAAGGCGTGACATTCTTGCCCAGCGGTCGTGTCGATATGGAACTGTGCCACATGAAAAGTTTGGCCTAGATTGAATCATTTATCCCCGCCGGGTGCGAGCGATCAGTACGCTTAACGCGTAAAACAGGGCGGTGGATCCCGCCAGTACGACTGCGGAAAACCAAAAATTGCTGACAAAGCCGCCGTAGTCAAACGTTATGCCAAAGAAAGACCGAAAGAACGCGAGGGCTTCAGGCGGCGCGTTTGCGAACAGGGCGGACAGTTCGCCGTCGGCCAAGACCTGCCGGAACATGCTGGCCGAGTGGCTCATCGGGAACAGCCTTACCACCCATTGCATGGCGTTTGGAAACACGCCGACGGGAATGAAAACGCCCATCATGAACCCCATCGTCGAACCCAGCACCGCCGCAAGCGCGGAAAACGCCCTTTCCGTTTTGACGCAGATGGAAAGGAAGTATACCATCGAATTTCCGCACAGGACGCTTAACACCATCGTCAGTAACAGGCGGGGCAAAACCGTCACGCTGGGCAGGCTACCGCCCAGGAAGGTCATATACGCCACGCTCAGGATCAGGAAGACGGAACACATGATAAACCCAACCGTCCCCGAACCTATGATGTAACTCCACGTGATCTTTTCACGGGACGCGGGACTGGTAAGAAAATCCTTGGCGGCGATTTTTCTGTCGCCAACACTGACACTAATGGCACTCATGCAACTGCTGATGCTGGTCATGGCGACCAGGCCGCCGAACATTATGCCCGCCACCGCCACGTAAATCCGATCCGAGTAAAACCCCAACGCCGCCTGCACGTTTTGCGCCATGTTGCTACCCATAAACATAACGTACAGGCCAATCACGATGACCACGCCAAGCAGCGAGAAGAACACGCTTGACTTGTCGCGAAAGAACAAGAGCAGAATTCGTTTAACCAACATCGTCAAACCCCTCCGTCAGGTTGAGGAACACGTCGTCCAAAGTGCCGTTGATAACCTCCACGTTGGCTATTTGGCCTTTGTACCCTTCGATAATCGGCAGCGCATCAATCGTTTTATCCAGTTTGCGTTCTATGTACCTGCCGTTTGTCAGCGTAAGCTTTAGCATGTCGGAAACATGGCGCGTTTTAAGTTCCAGGGGCGTACCCTGGGCTTTTATCTCGCCCTTATGGATTACAACGATGTCGTCACTTTCGGCGGCTTCCTCCATGTAATGTGTCGTCAGGAAAACCGTCATGCCGTTCGACCGCTGCAAGTCGCGAATCAGCCGCCATATGTCCCTACGCGTTTTGGGGTCAAGGCCCGTCGTGGGTTCGTCCAGAAACAGCAGCCTTGGCGTATTGATCAAAGCCCTGGCGATATCCACCCTGCGCCTTTGCCCACCGGAAAGCTGCTCGTATGGGCGGGAGGCAAAATCGCCGATGTCCGTAAGCCGCACGGCGTTGTCCACCGCGCTTTTCAACCTTGCGATTCCCATGTTGTAAAGGCTGCCACGTATTGCCAGGTTTTCCCGCACGGTCAGCAGTGGGTCAAGAACGCTGTCCTGAAACACCACGCCGATAAGCGCCCGAACCCCGTCCGCGCCCCGCCACACGTCGAAGCCGCCTATTTCCACCCTGCCCTTTGTTTGGGCCAGCAAGGTAGTAAGGATGCCGATGATGGTGGACTTGCCCGCGCCGTTCGTGCCCAGAAGCGAGAACAGGCTCCCTTCCTGGACGCTAAAACTGACCCCTTTTACGGCTTCCACGTTCCCATAGTTTTTGTGGAGATTTTCCACCTGGATAAGCAAAATGTGACTCCCAGACTCCGATTTCCAGCCACTTCCCGCACTGGTTTTTACGATTGTTGTGTGTTATTATAATGGTCTGGGGAATAAGTTCAATAAGCAATGTGAGCGGAACTGTATGTTAATCGACACTTTGCCGCATATGTTGATAAAAAGGACGTGGAATGGACAGAAAGATAGATCGCCGCACGCGGTATACGCAATCCGTTATCAAGAAAATTTTTATCGAGCTATTGCGGGAAAAACCCATCGAAAAAATCACGGTCACGGAAATATGCAAAACGGCGGAGATCAACCGCGGGACTTTCTATACTCATTTTAACGACCCTTATGATTTGCTTAGGCAGATCGAGATGGAACATGGCGACAGAATGGTCGCGTCCCTTGAACGCATGTTACCGGAAAACGGCGAAAGCGTGTTCGATATGGACTTGGCGGCACTCATACATAAAACAATAAGGGACGATGCCACCCTGCAATTCCTGGCCAGCACACGACCAAGTTCGACTAACATACTGCAACGGTTGTTCGAGGGGTTGGCTTCGATCCTAAAGCCAAGGCTGGTGGATAAATATGGCTTTTCGGAAGAGGAGGCACACGCGATATACACGTTTCTGTTTTCGGGTTACCATGCCATGGACAGCTATTTTATGAACAGAAAGACGGCACCCGAAAAAGTCGAGAAGATAAAAAAGATTGTTAACGGTATCGTTAGGCGAGGTTTCCCTTCACGTAAAGCATGACCGACACGGAAAAAACGTTTCCCCCGTGTTCCATTTTCACCAGCCCGTCGTACTTTTCCGCGGCGCGTTGAATGTTACGCAGACCGTGCCCGTGGTCGCCGCCAGGCTTGCGCGTAACGGGAAACGGATTACCGCCAGAGTAGCCGATCGCGCCGTCGAAGGCGTTCCGCGTTATTATGACAAGCACCCCGTTGGCGTATTCGGCATCCAGCCTGATCGTTCTGTCCTTGACGTTCGCCAGGGCTTCGAGGGCGTTGTCCAGAAGGTTTCCAAGAATCGCGGCAAGGTCGGACGGCGCGACGTTAAGATCCGGAGGGACGCGCAGGCGGATTACCGGCTTTACGCCGTCGCGTTCGGCGTTTCGCAGTTTGTAGTTAACGACGCTGTCGAAAGCGGGATTTCCCGTGTGGCTGTACGCCCTGTCCGCGTCCAGACCGCCCAGCAGACTGCCGACGTAGTTTGCGATTTCCCCTGACTTGCCTTCGGCGGCGAGACCGCTTATAGCGGAAAGGTGGGCCTTCATGTCGTGTCGAATGGCCTTCGTCTGTTCCAAGGCCTCCCCCATCATACGGCACCGCTCCAGGTAATACGCACTTTCCCGCGCACGGTTTTCCCGTCTATGGCTATCGTCTTCCCCGTTGGCGGCCCGCCAAGAACCGTCGCCATCCACCTGGAGAATCCAAGGTTGAACTTGC
>Ga0209755_10006105_pt1 | contig 13450 bp, 18 predicted proteins | sample TergutCo191P1_FD_187301 | JGI IMG/M metagenome (GOLD analysis project Ga0209755, IMG submission 187301) | Cornitermes sp. P1 segment gut microbial communities from Petit-Saut dam, French Guiana - Co191P1 (SPAdes) (version 2) | ecosystem: Host-associated > Arthropoda: Insects > Digestive system... | reverse complement strand
CTTGCTTGTAAGAGGATCGGCACCGCCAAGCCCGTCAATTTGACGCGAGTCCGGGCTGCCGAAAATAGACAAAATAATTATGTCCCTTTTTGCCTGATCTCTGGGAAGATCGTTATCCAATAGAAAGACCGCCTTGCTGGTTCCACCGCGCATGATGACACAGGGGATTCGTTCCATTTCCGGTTGATACATATTTGCCTCTTTGTTTATCTACAATACATAACAACACTAGCAAAAACCGTGCCAACTGAAAAACGATGTTTTTTGCCTACATTTTGAGGAAATACGGGGAAATAAGCAGACCGTTGCAAAAAGCCGGTTGAATAATGCAACCGCGCAACCGTATCACTTGTTGCATGGTTGCATTTTTATATTTGAATTGTCAGGTAAATGGTATGTTTGTATACGTAGTATTTTTATCTTTTCGTTTTGTTGTTGAAAGACTCCAATTTTTCGACATCTGCCAAATCTTGTAATCTCCCTGCCGCTTTTTTATTGGTTATTAAATCCTGTTTTGAAATAACTGATATTTCAAGATCATCTACTGTGATAATTTCTTTTTTTGGATAACAATCTTCTATATTGATACCGCTAGCATCATTTATAATTTCAATCATAATTGGAGAATTTCCAAATCTGACACCATTCCCTTGTTCTGAAAGATAGTTAATATCAATAGAGGGTGCGCCAAATTCAGCAAGAGCCTTATTAAGGTTATTTAAATTTTCACTATCTTTAAAAATTAAGAAGTCAATATCTTTTGTTGCTCTTGGACTTCCATAAATACCAACTGCCCATCCGCCAACAAGTAGATATTTAACCCCATTAGAATTTAAGCATATTATAAAATCTTTGAAATCTTCTGGTAGTTTATTCGGTTCCATATTTAGACCTAAACATTGTATAAATTTTTACCATTTTACCAGTGGTTGCCTCTTTCCCATAAAAGCATTCCCGTAAATACGTTATTGTTTGTAATTTTTCTTCTACGGAAGCATTTTGCCAATAAGATATGTCATTTTCATCAAACATTTTTTGATTCCCATAAGAAACATTGTTTCTATCCATTTTTTTGGTCATAATAAAAAGCCCCTTTTATTTTCTGTAACTGTATTATACAACAAACTACCGTGTCCGTCAAATTGTCTGGTATCAAGACAGTTTCTACCACTACTAGAAACCAACCCATACAGCATATTGGGGAACCTTTAAAAACCTAACTTTCCGACTTCGCCATTTTTACTTGCGGCGAAGGTCGATAATAGCAACTTGACATATGTTAGCCTTTCGTTCATTTCAAAATGTCAAAAACACTGTCATCATGCGCACAGAGCAGTGTCACATCGTTACCAAGATTTTTTATTTTCGCAAAAGATGCATAATAGTCGTACAGGCTGGTATATACACCTGTTGGAATATTTTCATTGTAATTTGTCATGTTATAACACAAATCTCCGGTGATAAGATAACGGTCTTTTTCAGTTTCCACCAACACACCTTGCGATCCGGGAGAATGTCCGGGAAGTGTGATAATTTCTATGCCATCACAGAATTTTGTGTCCCCGTCAAGGGTAACCATCTGATGATAAAATTTAAAGAAATAAGGCGGCTTGCTGGTATCGTTTAATTCATACGCTCCTTTATGCACTGCAAAGGGGGCAACTGCATACTGAAGTTCACTCCGTTGCACATATACTTTGGCATTAGGCAGCTTGTAGATACCATACCCATGATCCCAATGCAAATGAGTCAGAATAACGGTATCAATATCACAAGGCTCAAGCTGTTCCTTTCTTAGAACGTACTCCAATTCCTGCTCCGGCAACTTTTCAATGGGACTGTGATATTTGTTCATGTATTCAGGATCATCAGGACCCGTATCCACAAGGATCACGCTTCCTGACTTGCTGTTTCGCAGAAGCCATGCTACATTGGGGAACTGAATGATTCCGCCAGCGTCAGCACTGTAACCAACTTTAGCAATGGATGCAACCTTTGTCAAATTCAGTGTTGCAACGTTGAGCGGCTTTATTGTCCACATAATTCCCCCTAAATGCGAAAGATTGCTGTTAACTGCGGGAAAAAAGTCAAAATCATCAACATCAGGAGCATGCACACAATATATGGGAGGGCACCTATGATTATTTCTGACATCTTGGCATCTTTGCTAATTCCTTTTACAATAAAAAGGTTCATTCCCACAGGTGGTGTTACAAGCCCAATTTGAATGAGAATTACCAGCACAATGCCAAACCATATACCGTCAAAGCCGTATGCCATCATAACCGGGAAAAGGACTGGTAAAGTTAGAAATTGCATTGCAATCCCTTCCAGAAAAAGGCCAAGAAGAATATATATTAGATATACCATAAAAAGAAGCGCAACTGTGCTTAAATTCAAATCAGTGAGCCATGTTACTATTTGAATTGTAGCACCAGAGATACTCATAACATAGGAAAAAATATTGGCACCAAATATAATAAATAGGATCATCGTTGTGGTGCGAACCGCCTTATTGCAGGCTTTCCAAAACAATTTAAAGTTCAACGAACCAAAAACCTTGCCTATTATGAGTGCCATAAGAGCCCCGACAGCGGCAGCTTCGGTAGGTGTCACAACTCCGGCATAGAGGGTACCTAAAACTGTTGCAATCATAATAACCATCGGCAAGATACTAGCCAATGCTTCGCCGTGTCCTACCGTTTCATAATAATCCCATTTGATATTCGCAAACTCTTTTCTGCGTGTAATCCCTAAAAGCACGATATAGGCCATGTAAATAAGGCAAAGGACAATTCCTGGAATAAGCGCTGCAGCGAATAACTGCACAACAGATAAACCTGTTAACGAGCCGTAAATAATAAGCGCAAGACTGGGAGGAATGAGGATTCCCAAGGTACCGCCCCCCAATATGGATCCGTATGTATATCTCTTTCTATAGCCGAGCGCATCCAGCTCAGGAATTGCTACTCCCCCAATCGCGGCGGCCGTTGCGGGAGCTGATCCGCTGATAGCAGAAAAAATACCACAAGCCACTATGTTCGAAAGCAGCATACCACCTGGAATATTTCTTATGTATTTCGCCACCCCTCTGTAAAAACGTTTGCTAACCCCGCTTTCAATAATAAACTCACCCATCAGCAAAAACAGAGGAATTGCGGTAAGAGTAAAATTGGTAGAGAGCGTCCAGAGAACATTAGCGATAACCTGTGGTTGCGCTCTGGGAATAAAAACCATTGCAATAATACCGCCAACGCCAAGCGCCATTGCAACCCACAGCCCCGGTACCGCCAGAAGCACAAAAAATCCGAAAATTAATATGACACTAATCTGCCAATCCATCATTGCTCTCTCCTCAAGAATTTTTAGCTTTTCATTTCGCGCAGTTCCGCGTTGCTATGGGTTTGTTCTTCTGCGCGAATGTCTTCGATGATTCGGCAAATTAAATAGACATTAAACAGTACTATTCCAATAAATAGAGTAAGTCTGGGAATCCACAACGGGGTTTCAAACATATTCATCGCCCTAAGATTTCTTGCGAAAGTGTTTCTCAGCATAAAGAAAAACCAATAGGTGATGGTCAGGTTAAAAAACAATATTACGAAATCAAAAACAATGTCGATGATCTTTTTGAATCTTCCCTTAAAAAAATCATAAATAATGTCCATGCGAACAAAAGTGTTATCGTCCATTGCTTTAGATGCTCCCAGATAGAAAAGGACACCCATAGCCCAAGCTGAGAAATCGGTGGAAACCATAGTGGACAAACCAAAGAACCAACGAAGGACTACTTCAAAGACCATCAAAGCCGCCATCATTACCATCAAGATACTGGCAAAAGCCATTGTGACTTTAACAGTAACACCCTTTATGAGGGAAACAATTTTCATGGGATAACACTCCTTTTCCAACCCACGGAACAGGTTGCTCCAAGGCTTTGTGCTCGGAACAACCTGTTTATTAAGTGGCTGCTTGTGAAGAACTGTCAACAAGTTCTACGTAAAATTTACTGGGGTATGTTGAGCACCCTTTCAATTTCAGCCAATGCACTTTGAGCGTTGTTAGCAATCGCAAATTCTCTCCACAGTGGAACCGCTATATTTCTCAAGGCCTGCCTATCTTCTTCGGATGCCTGGATGAATACAATGCCATTTGCTTCCATGTGGGCAAGGCTCCTGTGGTGAGCTTCAATTATCCTCTGCGGATAAGTCGCTATAAATTCAGCAGTGACCTCTTTAAACACTTCCTGAATATCGGCGGGCAACCGATTCCATGCGGCATTGTTCACAACAACGTAAACAGGAATAAACATCTGATTGCAGACATATACCCATTCCAAAGACTCATACCACCTATTAAGATCAACAGCCATAGAGGCAGCCGTAACTCCCTCTATAATTCTGGTATTCAGCGCAGAGGAAACTTCCGCAGCATCAATCGGAGTAGGTATTAAACCGACTTCATGCCAAAACCTTGCCTGTTGCGCCCCTGTGGTGCGCAGCCTCAGACCAGCCAGATCCCTGTAGCTTGAAGGGACAGGGCCGATACCATAAATCTCTTGGTAGGGATGGAATAGTGTCATCGCGTTAAATACGCCCCACTCAGCAAGCTCTGCGTCAATATACGGATTCAAAACACCCATAACAGCATGAAAAGACGCCTCATCGGTGATCATAAATGGCAGAGAAGGCAGGCTGGCTGCCCTAAGAGAAGGAGAAACAGCTGTGATCATTGCCCCTGCCATTTCTACAAGACCGTTGCTGACAACCTCAATATATTCACTGGTAGTAAATGGTAACTCTCCGCCAACACGAATGTTGATTCTAAACCGCCCATTCGTTCTTTCGTAAATCTCATTGGACCATTCAATGAGCATCGGAATGGAAGGATAGACAGGAGAGTCAAGATTCATATAATCCCATACAATGACCCCATCGTCAGCGCATGAAACCATAGCCGCCGCCATTACAACCACTAATATGATCGTCAATAACTTTTTCATTATTCAAGCCTCCAATTTGCTCCTGAATCTCTTCAGGTATTTTTTCTGGCATAGACGCCAAAAAATTTCACGATAGTGCCGAATCCTGTGTCACATTACACGCTCGGATTTGCCGGAAAGAGTGACCGCCTGTCACTTCTTTGGAGGTGGAGCAAAAGTTCTGCTGAAAGTAAAGCCACCGTCTATCAAAATGGCCGCTCCGGTAATCCACGATGCCTCGTCGGATGCCAGAAACAGCGCCAAATGGGCAACGTCATCAGTAGTACCCAAACGTCCTATAGGATACGCCTGCCTTCTGGCCTCCCACATATCTTCAGGCTTTTCAAAACCAAGCTTCGCATAATTACTGCTAATAACACCTTCCACCATCTCGGTTACGACTGTTCCCGGGCAAATTGTATTTGCACGGATTCTTTGTGGCGCAAAATCCAACGCCATTTGTTTGGTCATATGAGTGATAGCGGCTTTGGAAGCGCAGTAAATGGGAACTTTCGGGGATACGATCGTATCCCACGCGGATGAAAAATTCGTAACCGATCCACCTTCCGGCATCAAAGGAATAATATACTTACAGCAAAGAAATGTTCCCTTGACATTCGTATCAATAACCTTGTCAAATTCTTCTTCATCGGCTTCAACGACTGTTCCAGCTTTATATTGGTTCACCCCCGCCGAACACATCAATATATCCACATGACCATACTTGTCTCTCACCACTTCCGCAGCAGCTTTTATTTCACTTGAAGAGCGAACGTCGACACGCATATAAACGGCTTCTCCGCCGTTTGCCTTTATCTCTCCGGCTATCTGAGCGCCCTTTTCATCATTGCGACCCCAGAATGCAACCTTAGCTCCCTCTTCGCAAAGAACCTCAGCAATACGCCGCCCCAATCCGGAGGTTCCTCCGGTAACCACTGCAATCTTGTTCTCAAATCTTTTCACAAATACTCCTCCTTGCCAGCGATCAAGAAATATACTTGACCAGATCACCCATATCCTTCTGTTTGCCCAAAGCGCTGACTATCTTTAGAATCCTGTCCTTTTATTCCTCCTAATGTAAGTGCCATCTCTTCATAACTTCTATCAGCAAAAACCGTGCCAACTTAAAAACAATGTTTTTTGCCTAAATTTGAAGAAATACGGGTAAATAAGCAGACCGTTGCAAAAAACCTGTTGAATAGTGCAACTGCGCAACCTCATTGCTTGTTGCATGGTTGCGTTTTTCTACGTATTGTGATGAAGTTACGGAGCATACCACCTCTTTCCTGTTTTCCCTTATACCTTGAAGATTTGTTTCTGTATACCGTATCCAGGTAATTTAGAAACATTCTTAAAATGTTGACAGAATGGTCTTTTTTTAGTACCATTAAAGTATCATTTTAGGGGGTTCCCATGAACATAAATTTGAAAGAGGATGTGAAGCCAATATCGTATATAAAAGCTAATGCTGCAGAAGTTATGGATTATATAAATGAAAATAAAAATCCCATAATAATTACACAACATGGCGAGGCAAGAGGGGTTTTTTTAGATATAGAATCCTATCAAAGTATGATTAACGCATTGTCTTTAATGAAACTACTACAGTTTTCTGAAAAAGCAATACAAGAAGGGAAAATTTATGACAATGAAGAAGTATTTTCTGAGATAAGACAAAAATATGGATTAAAACATGGATAAAAAATATACAATCAAATGGGCATCTCCTGCAAAAGATGCATAATAGCCGTACAGGCTGGTATATACACCTGTTGGAATATTTTCATTGTAATTTGTCATGTTATAACACAAATCTCCGATGATAAGATAACGACCTTTTTCAGTTTCCACCAACACACCTTGCGATACTGAAGCTCACTTCGTTGCACATACACTTTGGTAAACCTAAGAAGTGACCGCTGACTTTTCTTGCAAATTGTAAAAAAACTGCCGAGATGCCTCAAATAGAAATGTTACCGAAACTATTCTTGCCCTTGGTTGGTCTGCGGTTCCCTTGGGCAAGCCGCCGCCTAAGACTCAGAATAGCTCTGTTCACATTGTCCTGCAGTTACACCGGATTGTAAAGAGCGATTTGTGCGGCAAGGGCATCTTTTGTTTCCCGCATCACCTGCTCAGATTCAATCAGCCTTTGGAACGGGCTTCGCGGTGCATCGTAAACCTTGATCTCTTTAGAGCCAACTCTGGTTTTGCTCCTTAGTTTTTGGGTGGGCATAAAGAAGTTAAGCAAAGGAGCAAGCGGCTTGTAGACGGTGGCCAGGAGGGCTTGCTCTTCAGCCCCCTCAAGCCTGTCGTAACCGGCATATTCCCGCACGACCGCGCCATTTTTTTGTTCAACAAAACAGTTATCATTCTTCTTGTGGCTACGGCTTCTGGTAAAAGCGATGCCCTCCGTTTTGCACCATGATTCGGTGGCGTTGTTGATGAATTCCGAACCGTTGTCGCGCGGACTGAAGTCCGATGAAACTCGAGAACGGGCAGCGGAACAGAGGCACAGATGCCTGAAAGAGCCTGAAGGAATCACTGAACAATTCCACGGTTTTGTCAAAAAGTAGAATTAATCAGTGATTCCTAAAAAGTCCAGGAATGGGAGTTGTTCAGGAGAGAACGAGGCTCAACCCAGCCTGAGAATACATCAGTGGCGGTCAAAGACAGGATATAATGACCATAGGTGGCTTGTCCGCAATGGTGGACAGTGTCTGTTTGCCAGAAACCGGGCTTTTTCCGCTCGTGCGAGGAATAAAAGGTGCGGATGGGGATGCGGCTTTTCAGGGAATCTACAGGTTTAGTAAGACTTTTTCCCTTTACCCTGAGGTTTTCCTTGTCCTTTTTCAGGTAACGGTCTATGGTGGCTGGGCTTATCTTTTTGAGCTTTTCGGCTATTTCAGGGATGATGCCAAAGGCTTTCCATCCGGCGATGAAGTCCATCTGCTGCCGCATAAGCGGGGCCAGAATCTTCCCGCATTTAAACCAGAAGAAGACCCAGACCAGGCGCAGGCAGGCTATGACCTCATCGTTATAGATGCGTTTACCTTTCCGGTTGGGCGGACGTTTTTTCTCAGGCTTTAGTTTTACCGCCTTGCCGTTCCGGTAGAGCATGACTTGCTTTTCAGGCTTTGCGCATAACGCTCTTACTGCCGATTTCCTGTGGAAGCCAGTCAGTTTGGCGAATTCATCCAGTAGGGCTTTCTTCCCCTTCTTCGATGCCGTTTGATACCGATTCTTGTACTCCCTCGTTACTGCCTGTTTTTCCCTCATGTTTAACCCCATTAGGATGCCCTCTTTTAGGCACCCTTCGGACTAAAGTCCGCGTTTAATTTGGGTAACATTTTCTATTTGAGGCATGACTACTTTTCAGTAACATTTTTCATGAGGCAACGCGACTGCTTGACAAAGTGTAAATTGCAGTTTACACTTAAACTGTGAAACGGATCTTCAGATCGGACACCTTTATAACTTGGTTGAAGAAACTGAATGACAGCAAAGCCAAATCTATTATCGCTTTGAGAATTTCTCGATTGCGTAACGGCAACACAGGCGATGTAAAGCCAATCGGTGAAAACTGCTCTGAAATGCGTATCCATTACGGGCAAGGCTACCGAGTCTACTATAAGGATACCAGCACAGGAATTGCCATTTTGCTCTGCGGAGGTGGTAAATCTACACAACAGAAAGACATTGCGAAAGCCAAAGAGATAGCGAAATTGCCTTTGGATGAATTTACGGAGGATTGACATGGAAAAGTTTAGCGAATGGGATATTGCGGAAATTCTTGATACGAAGGAAGATATAGTATCCTGTCTTGAAACAGCGATTGAAGAAAACGACATGGGATTCCTTCTTGAAACTTTAGGCGCTCTTTCTCGTTCCGCTGGCATGACACACGTTGCTAGAGAGTTAGGTGTAACCCGCGAAGGCTTATACAAATCCCTTTCCTCTGACGGTCGCCCATTATTTGAGACTGTTATTAAACTGCTTGACATTTTGGGCATACGTATACGGCTGGAGCAAAAAAGCGCGTAAGGTGTGATCGCCATTATACTGCCAGAACCATTCATCAAGGGCAAGCTGTAATTCGGTAATATCGCTGTGCACTTTTTTAGGGAACGCGATACAATTGACATTAATAAATCACCCGAGACCTTGGAGATGTAGCCCGCGCGAATCTCCGGTCGATTGAGCCCTATGTCTGTTTATTTGTAAGGATATTTGCATGATCAAAAATCTTAATTTCATGCCCGGAGTTGCAATAACTGAAACGCCGGGTAATAAGTTTTCAATGTCCCCTTCCACAACCCCATATCTTGTTTAAAAGATGAGATCATAATCATACGCACCGGACTGTATTCTTAACGGGGCAACCGCGCAACCATACCAGCTGTTGCATGGTTGCGTTTTTCTATTTTTACTGTCAGGTAAATAGTATATCTATACAAGTTATGTACATTGCGAAAATAATGTATGAAATATCATACACTTGATTAAATTTTTCATCTGCTTATACTAATAAAAGTATGAAGGATGTGTTAATCTATATGGATTGCTGTTGTCTTAATAGGCCAAGTGATGACCAAACTCAAGAAAAAATCCGTATAGAGAGCGATGTTATAATAGCAATATTATCCAAATGTTTTTATGGCTCGTGGAGGTTAATTGGGAGTGATATAATTGAGTATGAAATTATGAAAACACCTGATATTAATAAAAAAAACCGTGCATTAGATTTATACAAGATAAAAAAAGAAAATGTGGTGATGAATGAAACCATCATAAAAAGGGCTAATGAAATACAAAAATGTGGAATAAAACCAATGGACAGCTTGCATTATGCATCCGCTGAATATAAAAATGTTAATGTATTATTGACTGTTGATAAAGATTTCATTAATAGTTCAAAAAGAATCAGCACCTTATTAAAGGTGGAAAGTCCAATAAACTGGTTTATGGAGGAAATTGAAAATGGTTAATCAAGTATTAACAAAAGATATGAATGCCATCAGAAGATTAGGGATTGAAGCATTAACGGAAAAGCTCGGAGCTATTGGAATGCTTGAATTTATGCGTCAATTTGATTCTGGCTATGGCGATTATACAAAAGAACGTCAATCTTGGCTAGGTAATTTGACTATTGAAGATATAACTGATGAAATACATGATATGAAGAAATTGCAAAAATTCCCCAACGGCGCATAACAAACGCTATGGGTTAGATGCCCAGATTGTACAAGTATAGTAATTAGCTGACGAACGTGTCCGTTTATTTGTATGGATATTTAGCATGATCAAAAATCTTAATTTCATGCCCCGGAGTTGCAATAACTGAAACGCCGGGTAATAAGTTTTCAATGTCCCCTTCCACAACCTCATATCTTGTTTTAAAAATGAGATCATAATCATACGCCCCGGACTGTATTCTTAACGGGGCAACCGCGAATTGTAATTCAGATTTTTGAACGTATACTTTTGCATTGGGAAATAGGTGATTGTTGCCTGAATGATCCCAATGCAAATGGGTTAAGATAACATTGGTAACCCTGATCCGGATTTACTCCCAAACGGCTTAATGCGGCAACAGGTTCCTGTTCTGGCGTTAAGGCATTTAATTCATTATCATCCTGACTATCTTCCAGATTCAGTTCGTATATTCCGGTTATCTACGAGGATGAGCATTACTATCTCAGAATGCTTTGTGCCGCAACCGGATAGATAGTACAAACATACTGCGGCTTTATCGAAGCCAGAACCAACGAATAGAAGGTGAGCAGTTACCGTTTGTTAGGCGAAGTGCTATTTTTTAAAAATTGCTAAAAATAGTTTTGATTATTCTCATCTTGATAAATGCTGAATCAACTCACGGATATTATAGACTTGAGCAACTTCATCTAAATAACCAGATAATAATTCGCCTTTTTTGTCATACCAAAAATCTAATAAATGATTGTAGATTCTAACAAAATAAATGGTTTCCACCATTATCGTAAAAGTGCATATATCTGGAAGTTCCATATAAGCTTCAATCTTATTATTCCATATAAAACTTACTCCAACATCTCTTTCCACTATCCTTAAACTTCTATTCACTATTGATGGTCGTCTTTCGGAAAAATGACTTGCTGTAAATCGTCTTTCTGCGTTTACTTTTAAGGCAATAATAATTTCTTCAATAAAAGATAGAATTTTTAGATATTCTTCTCTAGCACTAACTTTGTCATTTAGTGTTATGTTATGAATGTAATCACCTATAATACCGCCTGTTATTTCTTCGGGAAACCATCGCGTTCCATTTTGAGCAAAAGCAGGAAATGTTGTTATGAGAAGCAATAACATTAATACTGTTTTATTGTATACCACTAAAATCTCCCAGAAAATTCCCCCACAAAATCTAAACCTCTATGAGGTTCAAACTCTGATGGGCGTACTCGTTGTTGTATATCTGAAAATACATATCGTACCACCCCTCCCCCTAAAGGGATTTCCCATCTAATAGAGTTTGCACTTTCCCTGAAAATACGAATGCCGGTTTCAGGGCCAGACAAAACTTGTCGGATTCTATTTTCTCTGTGTTGCTTTAACAGACTTTCTGACGTAGAGTAAAATGTTGTTAGTATTGATGGAATGAAAGAAACATTACTTTCTATCGATAGCTCATAGTAATATATCATATCAACCTGTCTCTGCTGGCTCGGTGAATTTTCACTATAAAGCTTTTCCCTCTTCCGTCTCAACTCTTCTTCAAAATTTTCATTAGGAACTTCTATAAACATTCATTTCTCCTAGCCATGCGCTATCTCTATGACCTCGATTGGATAAGTCCTGTCTTGTACATCTAGGCATTGGACTTTCCAACGGCATGGGAACGCTTTAAAAAAATTCCATCTTTTTGTCTCTACTCCAGAAGAATGAAACAGTATAACAGACAGTGTTTTTTTCTCAAAAACATTGTCTTCATTTCTTTGAAACCAGTTAAGCAATTCATTATTACTATTGATACCTTTTTTCAAAATCAAATTTGGATAACGTGTATGTCCAGCACGCTTATGTGTTGATGTGTTGCAGCCTCCTTCTTCAACTTCAAATACGGAAGTTTCTACTTCAAGTCCTTCACAGGAAAAGAAGCGGTCAGCTTGTATACCATCTATTTCGACTGAAAAATAGTTCGATGAATAGAACTCTTTTTCCATACTTTGTTCTCCTTCACCAGTGACAGTTAATCATAGTTTTTTGCCTGTGTCAATCATCATTTTCAAAAATATTTACCTAAATTTTAGCATTTCGCCTACCGTTTGTTAGATGAAATAAGGCTTTTACCAAATTACTTTTAGTCCGTCTTCTTTATATTGACCAAACAAATCATCTTTGCTAACCATTATCATATTTTTTGTTATTGCTTGCCATATTAACATTCTGTCAAACGGGTCTTTATGTTTTACTTTTAATGGCAGCTGGTGAAATGTTATTGTTTCATGCTCTTGCATATCCAATATATTGAAACCCATATTTTTTGCATATTTTGGAAAATCCCTTATGTCAATATTTTCATTGGATATCTTCACTTAGTTTATTCGAGTCTAAAACCGCCCAAACAAATGTATGTGTATCCAATAAATAAATTATACACCGATGAACTCTTCTACAGAGATTTTTCCATCTCCATTTATTCTAAAACTAGCCTGACCATCTAATATCCCAATTTTCCTTGAAATATTGCTCTTTTCTATTGGAATTATCATTGCAAAGGGTTCATCATCATTATTGAAAATTTTAAACTTTTGCCCTTTCTTTACTTGAAAAAGCACTTCAGAAAAGTTTGCTTCTACTTCTGCCACTGCTATTGTCTTCATGGCAGTAAGTATAAAAGATAAAGAAATTAATGTCAAATTTGCATATCGCCCTTCTAAACCCCGACGTTCTGATCCTCGACGTTGACTCTCAGAGGGAGGACATCGTCCCTTTACGCTCCGATATCTCCCTTCCGAACCACGATTTCGCCATTCTTACTTGCGGCGAAGGGAGATAATAGCAACAAAACGTTACACCAGTTCGTATCCGTTTATTTGTAAGGATATTTAGCATGATCAAAAATCTTAACTTCATGCCCCGGAGTTGCAATAACTGAAACGCCGGGTAATAAGTTTTCAATGTCCCCTTCCACAACCTCATATTTTGTTTTAAAGATGAGAGCATAATCATACGCACCGAGGTGCAAGGGATAAATAGTGTATTTTCTAGAATATTGTTATATCGTTAAACATTAAAATTATTTTTCATAATAATTAACAGAATTTAAATTTGAAAAATGTCTATCTTGTGTCCATAAAGTGCAATTGTATTTTAAATTTGTTGCGTAAATAATACTATCAGCCATTGGCAAGTCATAATTTTTACTTATTCTTGCAGCGGATAATGATAAATCTTCTGTTAAATCTGCAACTTTACCTTGTTTCATATGAC
>Ga0209755_10006104_pt1 | contig 13455 bp, 17 predicted proteins | sample TergutCo191P1_FD_187301 | JGI IMG/M metagenome (GOLD analysis project Ga0209755, IMG submission 187301) | Cornitermes sp. P1 segment gut microbial communities from Petit-Saut dam, French Guiana - Co191P1 (SPAdes) (version 2) | ecosystem: Host-associated > Arthropoda: Insects > Digestive system... | reverse complement strand
CAAGATCCCCTTTCTGTCCCAGAAAACGGTGGCCATGATTTTTCTGACTGAAGATGCTTGCTTGAACTTCTTTGCTTTCGGGGACGATGAGTGGCGTCATTGCATTGACTGCTGCTTGGACTCGATGTTTGTGTAGGAAATCCACGTCTCATCTCCAGTGACAATATGATCAAAACACTGATCTCCTTCAATTTGATGGCGTTGCAAAAATTGATGAGCTGCAGCCAGGCATTTCTGCTTGTGTTCGTCTGTTAACATTTTCAGCACCCATCTGGCACACAGTTTTTTGTAGTCTAGCTTCTCTGACACAGTATCATAAATCACTGTTCTTGAAACGTGTGAAACTCAAGGGACAGTTCGGAAATTGTAAAGCAACGATTTCCACGAATTGTTGTGTTCACTTTTTCCACCAAATTGTCTGTGATGACACCAGGCCGACTGCTGTGCTCTTCGTCATGGACATTTGTATGCCCTTCTTTAAACAAACGACACCATTGCCTAACCTTACTGTCGCTCATAACATTTGGCCCATAAACCTCACAAAGTTGCCTGTGAATTTCGGCAGCATTATTGTTTCTTGCTAACAAAAACAGAAACACAGTGCGAACTTCGCATCTGGCAAGATTATTTATCGCAGCACACATTGTGATTCAGTCTTTCTTGACATAAAACAAGGATCGACCTGTGACAAAATGGCAGACATTAGCTAATGAACACCTGTATGATCCTGCACATGCGTGCTCCCGCACTCTACAGCCGATTGGCGGCAATTTCAAACCGGACCTTACTTTAAAAACGTGCCTCGTGTAATAAATGTAGGCTTGTCAATTGCATGCATTATATAAAATATAGTGTATTTTATTACTTACTTAATTCTGGGTGGTGCAGAATATCCATGAGTCTTTGGATCACTATTTAATCACTACACTGACTGTTTACATTTCTGGTGGTTTACCAATTTGTTATTATGTGATATGCCATGAAACAAGGCACCTCACACAGGCACATGTCACACGTGGCGTGGTTATAAACCATGCCCTTGCTCTGGCCATGAGCTGAACAAAAATGGCAGCAGAATTTGCTGGATTTTGCTGGCAGTGCTTGTTATGGCAGCTGTTGAGCAGCATAACATTTGTTGTGGTCTCACTTGGCCTTCCAACCAATATGGGAGTGGGTCAATCTTGGCTTCTTCCAGCTTCTTCGATCAAATTCCTCACAAGGGAAAGTCTGAAATCTCGTTGGGTATATTTAGGCCCACATGAGGGTAACAGAATCCAAAAGTTGAGTGCTGTTAGATCCAGAAGATGGAAAAACATTCCGATCCACTTGTAATTACGTCCTATCATCAAATACATGTTGGCCATATGATCAGGATTATTGATATAACTCATTTGCCAGTTATACTGTTCCACGATGTGAGGTTTCATGTGGTGATTACTGTTGTCACAAAAATTTCCTTCTGATGATGGTGGGTCCATATTAGCCAGCATGTAAATTTATTGTCTTTTGTTCCAAACTAATATAGTCGAACATCTAGTAGTCTTCAGCCTTATGTCTCCGCTTTTCATATTCAGTTTTTTTAGTCCAAAGTCAGGGGGTGTACCTTGTCTGTTGGCCCCTACTGTCCCACATGAATGCATTTAATGTTTTTCTAAGTCATCAGAAAGTCTTGCTGATGAAAAAGAAATTGTCCATAAATATTTTATGTCCTAAGCCTTCAACTTTGCAAGTCCAGTGTCTAACAGTTGTGTGTTGCAGTCATGTCATCAGTGGCAGAGCACGAGTCTTTACCTAAGTACACTGTCTTGTCATATGTACGAGTATACCTTGATTCGTCACACAGTTTGTAAATTTTGATGCCAAAACATTTTCTTTTCTTGGAAATATACTGCCTGAAGATAACTGTGCCCTTGAATTTTACAGTTACCTCATCTGCTGCCAAATGCTCCAAAGGGCTTTAGAATTTACATTCATTGTGTCAGATATGGTCCTTATTTTCCATAGTCAGTCATATTTTTTGCCTTGATCACATCTCTATGTGTTGTGTCCAAAATGCAAAAAATGCAGTATGCATAAAAATCTGTCTTGTTTCATGGTCTCACCATAAAACAGTGTGTATAGCTATCTGTGTCTAGACCAGTAGTCATGTTTTCAAGTTGTGCCCCATATGCAGAGCTAAGGCAGTGAAAGTCATCATGTCCCGTAATGTAATGTCAGGAAGTCTGCAGCTAAATTTGGCTTGTCTGTCTAAGTGGTGCTTGTAGTATATGCTGGTCTCTTCCACCAATAGCTGAAAACTTCTGTGAAAAACAGCATCAACACAGGCAATGGAGAGCCGTCTTTGTTGGTGTGTGGAGCCTCACTTTTTTCACACCTTTTGCTTGACCAACAAAAGGATGAATATAGGTGTTCCTTCGTAGAGGCAGATCCCAGGTTGGTAGCAATCCGCTGCTTTTTGCAGCTTGTAGTTATTCTGCTGAGGCTTGTTGTTGTTGTTGCTGTTGCTGCTGCTGATGCCGTCTTCATTGCTGCTGCTACTGTTGCTGCTACTACTGCTGTTCATCATCATCGTCATCTTCTTTTTCATCTTTTTCTAATACATATTCTCTCTCCTCTGGATCAGTAGCCTCACCATCTGTTTCCAAATCAGTTGCTGCAACCAGAATTTCAATGTGGCTTCTTCGTAGATTTTAATTATTTTCAGGGGGCGTATTTTACACTCATATAATTCACTAAGATTGCTGTGTCTTACTGGGCACAGCTGCAGAAACTACTGCCAGAAGATATGGGCTGCTTCAGTGGTGACAGCGAAACATATCTAAATCTACCATGTTAATGCTGTGTACAGTTACTGCTATTCAGGGGTGCTTAATATGTTAAAAATGTCAGCTGTGTGTGTTGCATGGTACTGCACCACAACACCTACAGAGTGCCTCAGCAATACAAGAGGTACATCTGTGAGCCCTCCTATAGCTGTAATTATTGATTTTCTTGAACATCTTCATTTCCCATATATTAGTATGGTCTGCACAGTACGCCACTGAAAACTTTTCAGGTCATTAAGTCATGCTTGTTTCGTAGGCCATTGTTGATATGCAACCCACACTCAACTCCAGTGGGAGTGATAAACAAAAGCGTGCTATGTGTGCGGAACTGTGTCAGTCAGCTGAGATAATGGCTCAGTTGCAATGTGTTGACATGTATATCAGGGTTGTTGGAGTGGGCAGGGGTTGGGGAGACCTGACAAAAATGCCTTAAAAGTTGATGTATCATTTGCGACCCCTTTATGGGTTTTTCAGCAGTTCGAAAGAGCTCACTGCGGGACCCGTATGTGGGTCATCTGGCTGTAAAGGCTTAAACACCAAAAGTTCATTCTTAAGACTTGTGACACTATGTGGTAAACTGTTGAAAGTTTTGATGACAGCAAAAAATGTACTTTTCTGAAAACACGAAAGGTTGGCATTTGGTCTGTGAACACAATGTTTATTCCTTACAATAATACTGTGTGCGTTTGAATTTGTTCAAAAATTTTCTTGGTTATTTACATTTAATTTCATTAATGCAAATGTATATTGGCATGGAACAGGTAAAATTTATTATTTTGTAACAGGATTTCTGTGTGAACTTAAAGGTTTTTCACCAACCATATTCCAGAAGTTTTTGATAAAGTAAATGCCTTTCAGTGTTAAATGAATTACTGGAAAAAATTTTTCATACTTTATTACAGAGTGAAAGTAGGGTAAATAAACTGATTTAAGACTGTCAGTGTTGCTTATATGGAACATTAACATAAATCTTGAAGCTTTCGCAGCAACAGAATTCAGTGAAATGTTTTCGGGCAAACAGCCATGTCAATATAGTATAAGTAAATTTCACTTGTGTAATTAAATTCCTCAAATTGCATCCAGAAATTCAACTGCGGTACTTGCACATCATGTTAACAGTCATGGCTGTCACATGTATTGGTAAAATTATGTAGTAAATTTCATATGTTTGGATGTTCTTCCTTAGGTGTGCAGTAGGAAACAGAACAGTTACGTGGTGTGGCAAAACAGTAATGAGACTGATTTTCTTTTAACCATGAATTTTATTCTTTTTACAAATCAAGATTATCCCCTTCGAAATAGTTCCCTTAGGCAGCTACACAGTGACGGAGGCGTTGTTTCCATTGTTCATAGCAGTGCTGGAAGGCTTCTGCTGGAATACCTTTCAACTCGTTGGTTACGCTCTTCTGAATATTATCCAAAGTACCAAAATGGCGCCCTTTCAAGTGGTTTTTGAGCTGGGAGAATAAAAAGAAGTCACAGGGACTACGATCTGGCGAATAGGGGGGGCTGAGGAACCACAGGAATGCTTTTTCCTGCCAAAAATTCATTGATGGAGACTGCCGTGTGACATGGGGCGTTGTCGTGGTGCAGCATCCATGTGTGTGCAGTGCCTGGTCGCACACATGCCACCCTTTTCCTGAGTCTTTCAAGGACTTCCCGATAAAAAGTTTGATTAACAGTTTGTCCTGGTGGCACAAATTCCTTGTGGACGATCCCCTGACTGTCAAAAAAACAAGTGACATCGATTTGATTTTGAATTTGCTCTTCTAGCTTTCTTGGGATGGGGAGAGTTAGCAGTGTGCCACTCCCGACTTTGGCGTTTTGTCTCGGGGTTGTACTCTGAAATCCATGATTCATCACCTGTGATAATGCGACTGAAGAATTCTGGCTCCCTCTCAAGGCGGTCCAGAAGATCAAGACATACATCCCTCTGATTGGCCTTCTGCTCAGTTGTGAGGTTCTTTGGAACCATCTTGGCGCATACTTTTCTCATGTCCAAATCCTGTGTTAAAATTTGATGAACGGTAAACTGGTTCAAATTTAACTCACTACTGAACATTCTCAACATCAGTTGACGATCTGACCTCACAAGAGACCTTACTCTTTCTACATTATCGTCTGTTTTTGAGGTTGAAGGTCTTCCCACATGAGGTTCGTCTTCCACTTGTTCTCGGCCTTCTAAAAAGGAATTATGCCATCTAAACACTTGTGCCCTGGATAGGGAATGTTCTCCATAAGCCCTTTGTAACTTTTCATAAGTCCCAGTAGTGGATTCGCCAAGCTTTACACAAAATTTGATGGCACAACATTGTTCAAACTTTTGCCGATCCATTTTTGTAACGCACCTCACAAACAAGTTCAAACTTGTACTGAGTCAATGGCAAGGGTTAACCTAACTGCCATGTGAAGGGGGAGGCAGCAGCGTTTTCAGTTCGTGCACAGCATTGCCAGTCTCATTACTTATCTACCACACTACCCATGGTTTTATATACAGTGGAACTTGGATTTTACGTTTCCCTTGATTTGCACATTTTATTTGCCCTGTCAAAACTTACATAAGAAGAATGTTTCATTTTCTCAAATATATGTTTGTGCTTGCTACCCAATTACTCGATTATATGCTGAAATTGAACATGAAATTGCCTGTGGCTGTCATTTTAAGTGCCATATTTACCAGAATGCAAGATGGCAGCATTTAAATACATGGAGTAATGTTTTAATTCACATACAAAGCTCTGAGTTGGACCTTATTGATCCAAACCAAGTTGTGCATTACAGAATTGTCATGGGTGTGTCCTAAAGAGAGAACAGGGTATCTGTAGCAATTATATTATGTTCGTTATGTCAATAAAAAATTCCAAATGGTATCATATCAAGTTTGATAAAAACTTTAGACTAACTGCTGATTTGCCATGCAAAGGAAAGGATTACATTGCGGCAGTGGGTGCAGAATTTCAGAAGCTCCTGTTCAATAGTGGAAGCAACAATGGGAGAAGTAGATAAAATGTGAAAAACACCTGAAAATGTTTTATTGGGCCCAAGTATGGTCATTTGTAGGAAGTAGAACCAGAAATCATTTGGTTTGTGGACTTAAAAGGGAAGACAGACTGAGTAGTTTTGAGAGATAAGGCACAGAAATGTGCTGAGTCACATATGCAGCCTCAGTGCCAGGCTGGCAGGGATTGGTGTGAATGTAAGGTTTGGAGGACCCAGTTCTCTGAATGATTTCAGGCTTTCACCATGGTGGAAATGGGGTACGTGGTGGCGCAGTTGGTTGAGGCACTGTGCTACAAACCGGAAGGTCACGGGTTCGATTCCTGATGGTGTTATTGGACTTTTTCATTGACATAATCCTTTCAGTCACACTATGGCCCTGGGGTTAACTCAGCCTCTAACAGAAATGAGTAGCAGGAACATTTCCTGAGGGGTTAAAAGTGGCTGGTGCGTAGGGCTGACAACCTTACCACTTTCGTGTGCCGATTGTCTTGAAATCTGGGAGCACTAGCCTCTTGGAACCCTCAGGGCCTGTCCAGGCCTGTAATTGGATTGCTTTACCTTTATGTTGGTGGAAATGAGATCTTTGCTTTTCTGGGATGTTTCACAGTGTAGACTGGTAGTTAGTTTCCAGCATTTTGGGATGGGGTTCATCTTCAAGGGTCAAGCAGGCCAGTCTTTCAAAAAGACTGGTCTGCTTGACCCTTGAAGATGGGACTGATAGTTTATCCCGAAATGTGTACTGCTTGATGTCCCAGAAGAATGAAGTTTGTGACCAGATTGTCTCCTCATTGGGTAACTTAATTTTACTGAACCTCAAGGAAGATTTTTATCAGCACTTGAGGGTGTCGGCACTGTGAGGAAGAACAAGGCTTATTCAGAAAGTAAGTACCGTTTCTCTGTAAAAAAAAATCGAGTAAGGTTTTATATAAAATTTTATTATCAGATTCTACATTCTTCATACTGTTTTTCCACATATTCGCCGCCATTATTGAGGCACTTATAATAGCGGGGCACAAGTTTTTGTATACCCTCCTCATAGAATGCGGCCGCCTGCAATGTTAGCCTCTTCTGCACTGCATCTTTCAGGTCATTGTCGTCATCAAATCACTTGCCACCCAGTAAATTCTTTAGGTGTAGGAAGAGGTGATAATCACTTGGCATCAAATCAGGGCTGTACAGGGGGTGGTCCATTTGTTCCCATATACATGAGGTGATGAGTTCTTGAGTCTGAGCAGCAGAGTGCGGCTGAGCGTTATCGTGAAGCAGAAGAATGGTTGCACTCAGCATTCCACACCTTTTGTTTTGAATTGCACGCCTCAGCTTCTTCAGTGTTTCACAATAAACAGCAGAGTTTATTGTTGTGCCTTGGGGCAAAAATTCTACCAAGAGAACATCTTGTCTGTCCCAGAATACAGTGCACATGATCTTCCTTGTTGAAAACGTCTGCTTGAACTTTTTCCTTTTCAGTGAGCCAGTATGCTTCCAGTGCAAGGACTGCTGTTTTGATTCAGGTGTGATATGGGACACCCATCTTGTCTCCTGTCACAATGTGGCTCAACATGCCGTCTCTTTCCTTGTGATAGCACATCAGAAATGTCAAAGCACATGCAACATGCTGTTTTTTGTGCTCCTCTGTGAGCATCTTGGGCACCCATTGTGCACACACTTTCCAATAACCCAAATGACTACTGACAATGTCATAGAGTAGAGTCCTTGAAATCTAAGGAAAGTACAGGGACAGATAAGTAATTGTGTAACATCTGTTGTTATGCACTCTTTCTTTGACCTTACGCACCAAATCATCATCCACCAAAGATGGATGCCCACTTCGCGCCTCATCGTGCACATTCTCTCGTCCATCGTTGAAGATCCAAACCCATTTCCTAACCATGCCATCACTCATTGCATTGTCACCATGCACTTGACAGATCTGGTGATGAATCTCACTTGGTAGCACATTCCTAATGTTCAAAAAACGAATTACAGACTGTATTTCACGGTTGGTGGCCCCTTCAATTGTCTTAAACATGTTTAATGCACAGGAACAAACATAAACATAAAACAAATTTCACGAAATGGCGTCTGTGGCTTCTCAATTGATAGAGGAAGTAGTGCACACGTGCAAAGTGACGATCTCGAGGATGTGCGAGAGATATGCGCAGACGGTACTTACTTTCCAAATAACCTACGTACTTAACACAGTTTGATGCAAATATTACTTGCTGTTAGTCTTTAGTAGTACTAAGAATGAAGTGTATGGGGTTCAGCAGAAAGCAAAGAAGTCGCTGATGTAGACATGTGGCATGATTTGACTGTATTACATTTTAATGAAATACATTGCACTAGATTACATTTTTAGTATAACAGGGTATTAATTTTGTGTGTGTTATTTTATTAAATACAGAAATTTTAATTTTCTTGCTTTTGCATTTTCCTTCATTTTACAGTCAGTTTAAGTTACCCTTTCAGAAACATAAAATCCATGTGTTGCTGTATATTAACCCTCACAGTGTAATGGGATTGTACCCCAGGATGTACCATGATGCAGAATGAGTATTTAAGAATATTTAGATTTTACTCATACAAGTAGCAAATTGCTTACATTTTGATCTGAAATGACTTCCATGTTTGTTGTTTTGTATGAATTGAATAGGGAATGGTAGTACTCTGTAGACTATGCAATACATATACATGTTGGCAGTACCTCAGTAGTGATTCTTTATATGGTAGACCTTGAAATGCACAGCCACCTACTGAGCGACATCACAGTCTCCACAGTAATATATACAGTCTCTCTTAAGTAGTAGTAATAGTAGTAGGAAACAGCGAGTGGTTCTGTTACAGACCCTAACAACGCATAAATCTTAGTAGTTCCATAGTTTCTCCTTGCTGTTTTGAATGGGTCTAAGGTACTATGCCAAGCCTTGTATTAGCGATATGGCTTATAAGGCCGTTCACCCTCACATTTTCTAGGTCCTTGGGCTTCAAGAACATAACGACCCTAGGTTCTGTATTTTTTGCGTGCCAGTGCCAGACATACAATACACACATTATGTTTTTTCCATGTATGCATAGTAGGCAGTCCTTCCACTGTGTAAGTCCAAGTCTAAACATATGAGCTCTAAGGGTTGTGTGGCCTGTTAGTAGTCCCACAACCACTCAAAGCTGTGACCTAAGCATTACCTGAAGCTCTTTTGCTCTTCTTTTCACACGTTCACTCATGAGCATCGTGGGTTGGTAGCAACCTGCACAAGTCTTCCACTTGTTCAGGTGCTCCAGTCTCAAGTGACTCGTGATGACTTCTTTGCCCACAGTAAAGGGAATGCCAAACGGTTTGATCAGAAGGGACTTTGGTCCCTTCCTTGGCCAGTTTATCAGCTTCTTCATTTCCTGGTATTCCATGATGCTCGGGTATCCATACTAAAATTACTGTATTAGATCCAGTTAGTTTTCCTAGCACTTGCTTACATTCCCATACCATAGCTGATTCAATGGTGGTTTTTGCTGCCCTGCTGTCAGAGCAGATATGAACGAGGTGCTACCCAAAAGTTCCTGAAATTCTTCTGCCACAGCTTAACATCTTCCCGTTTTTCTATTTGCCTCCATCCCCCTTGAAGTAATCCCCTTCTGCATTGATACAGTGGTCGCAGCAGGATTTCCATGATTAGAGGCACTGTTGGAAGTAAATTCATGTCAGCGTCTTCGTAACGTCCTGTGATTTGGTCTGGATCTTTTCAGTGCTTTCAAAATGTCGCCCCTTGAGCTTCAATTTGATCTTCGGGAGTAGGAAAAAATCACAGGTGGCAAGGTCGGGTGAGTAGGGAGGGTGAGGGATGACTGTCATGTTCATAGAAACCAAAAACTACCACACGAGTGACACATGAACTGGAACATTGTCATGATACAGGGAGCAAGAGTTGTTACACTGCTGTCTGGATGTTTGCACCTTATGCAGAATGCCTTCATTGTCGAAAAACAAACCAACACCAATTTGGCATTGCTCCGAACAGTCGTGCTTTCTTCTGTCGTGGTGAAGTTGGAGTCTTCCACTGAGGTGACTGCTGCTTTGTCTTAGGCTTGTACCCGAACACCCAAATTCGTCATCAGAATTGGAGATGAAGTTGGGGTCATTTTTGGCCTGTTCCTTGAGCTCAGTGCAGACAACAATGAGGTATTCCTTTTGGTCACTGTTCAGCAACCTTGGCACAAATTTTGCTGTATAGTGCTGTATGTTGAGGTCATCCAACAAAATTCATTGGCTTGTTCCATACGACAGTCCAACAATGTTGCATATGTCATGAATCGTTCATCTTTGGTCTTCCAGGATAGCCTCTCGCACTTTTGCCACATTTTTGGTTTTGGTTCTGGTCGAAAATCATCCAGAACGCTCGTCATCAACTGACATCCGCCCATTCTTGAAATACTTAAACTGTTTATAGTTTTGTGTTTGGCCTAGGGCATTATCACCAAATGCTTCTTTAAATATTTTGTATGTTTCGGCTGCCATCTTCCAGAGTTTGAAGTAAAATTTGATGCAAATCTGTTGGTCCTTCACATCAGTCATTTTGGCAGGTCGGTACAATCACAAATCAGCACTATCATGATGTCAAGAAAAATGCACAGAAACAACACACATGGCCACACATCACAATGCCGCTTGACAGACTGGTTAACAAAGGGTACAGCTCACAATATGTAGTGGCACACAACTGCACTACAAGTGATTTTCTCGCAGCATTCAAATTTCAGGGACTTGTGGGTAGTAACTTGTATTATTCTCCTTGTCACGTTCTTAGACATTAGGAGTTTTGTGTACCTCAGGATTGCCATCACCTCAGCTAGAAACACTGTAGAAAGGCTGCCCATAGGAATACTTACCCTATGATTACCTGTTGGTCCATAAAACACCTGCACCAAAGTGGTTCTTAATTCCTGACCCATCTATAAGCAAAGGTCAACGTTAGGTTCAGTGATTATGCCTGGCATACACCCATTTTCTTTAGTCAGTATCAGTACTTTAAATTGTTTTACCAACTGATGCTTTTTGAGGATTCTATTCTGTTTTAATCGGAAAGGGTATTTCTGAAGGAATTCAAGTTTCATGTGTCCTAACCCTGTATTCCTCCATTCCTCCTCACATCTCAGTCTATATGAAGTGAATCTAGCTGCTACAATGACAGCGGGGTCCAGGGGAGTTAAACAGAGGGCCACTTCCAGCACATCTGTAAGTGTAGTTTTTATATACCCAACAGCAGCCCTTTAGTAACTTACAGGACGGCTTTGCAGTAGGCTCATTGCTACCACCCTACTCACCACAGGCCACCAGACCACTGATGCATGCAGTATTTTTGGCAGCAGAACTGCCTTATACATCCATAGGGCTACTTTGAGGCTAATTCCCCAAGTCTTGCCCATGGCTCTTCTATGCACCCACACAGAGGAGTAAAATTTCTTCCTTCTTTCTGTGAGGTGTTGCTTCCAATTTAATTAGGGGTCTTGTAAGACTCTTAAATATTTCACCGAATAGGTGAAGGGTATTTTTTTTCTCCTGAAGCCTCATAGGCTCTGTTGGTTCTGGTTTGTATTTCCTGGTGAAGACCATAATATTAGTCTTCAATGGATTTACCGGTATACCTTTGGTCTCACACCGTCTGCGTACAATTTTCAGAGTGTTAATCATAAAATCCCTGAGAGTGTTAAGGAAGTTCACCCTCATTGAGATGGGTATGTCATCTGCATAGCCATAAACCAGAAAACCATCCTTTTGTAATTCGTTTAAGACATTGTATACCAAAAGGTACCACAAAAGTGGAAATAAGCCCCTCTCTCTGGACAGTCTTTATGAGGTTTGCCTTCTGTGTTTCTGTCTCCATGATTGACAGTCAAGATCCTGTCCACTGGTATGTCCTCTACCCAGTACATGAGCTATCAGAAGCCCCTATGATATATAGAAAACTGTCAGTGGCAAATCCTTTGGTTTCTAGCTATTCCTCCACCTTGCTCGTGAGGTGATGTAAGGTAGGCTCAGTAGATTTGCCTTCCCTGTAGGCATACTGTGAGGCAGCAAGTGGATGGTCCATTCTGTAGAAACCTATCAACCAATGTCTGCAGATTTTTTAGTAGGAAAGATGTAAGGCTGATAGGTCTGAAGTCTCTGGCCTTGATATGGCCATTCTACCAGGTTTGGGTATAAAGAGTACCTTAGTAGTCCCCAAGCCTGTGGAACATATTTTAGAGCAATACTTGCCCTGAAGGCTTTGGTCAAGGGGCCGAGCCTTTCTGTATTTAGAATGGGATATATCCTATCTGTTCCAGGAACCTTGGAGGGTTCGAGTGACTTAATTGCCCATTCCACCCCACTACGATAAACCACTTATGCTGCTAATCCCCTAGCCCTGGGCCTATATCTCTCCCTGGACCTTTGTTGTTCCCCCGAGGCCTGAAGAGATCTTAAGGCAGCCTAGGTGGGTGTTGGTTTCATGTCTGAGAATTCTGTGAAGCTTGGATGCCTTTGGGGCACTAACAGTGCTTTCACAAAATGTTTCCCACCTATTTCTCTTTGCAACAACAATCACCGTTTTGTAGGTGCGCTGGGATTCCTTACACCTCTCCCAGTCACCTATGCCTGTTTTCCTAGCCTTATTAAATTGTTTCTTCACCCCAGACCTGATATTAGATAACTCTATTCCATCATGGTACAAGGATTGGGATGTTTTTCAACCTAATAGGGCAGTTCATCTCATAGGTATCTCTGATGGCATCGCTTATACATTGCGATGCCACTTCCAGGTCTTTCTTTGCATGAAATCTGTATGGGGCCTTAGTTGGCTTTGTAAATCAGCCATATAACCCATCCAGTCTGTCTGGGGTTGTTACCCCATTTCTCTTTTAATGTTATCTGATGTAAGACACAGTGAATCTATCTCTTATCTGATCCTGAAGGTTTACTAGAAACCCTCCATTTCACCATGTAAATCACGCCTTGTGTGCAGATGGTAATATCTGCCTTTTTGAGCCCAGGAAGGTTGGCTGTGTTCCTCTAGTTAGGATGTGTAGCTCAGTGCCCATTTGAAGTCTTAGTAGGCTTTCTCCTCTTGAGTTGGTGTTGGTGCTGCCCTGTACCTCATGATGGGAGTTTGCATTGCAGCCCAAGTTGAGTTCCAGCCTTCTGTCTTTCACATATATACTTGTAACATGGTAATTTTTTGTAGTGAGTTTCTAGCACCTCTTTCAACCCCCAGTCTGGAGGCCACCCCTTGTTGGCTGTCCCTGACTGCTTATTGAATATGTTGGCACCTACCATATGTATTGGAGGCCATTCCTCCATCTACACTCTAAGAATGTACCATTTTATGGTGACAGAGATATATTTGTCATGGATCTTAATGTCAGTTTGTTGTCAGTAATTCAGTTTGGGTGTGATATATATCTTAAAACATGGGCTAGAACACAACCCCACGATGCATTCTGGACACCTGAATTTTGTTCATGTTTCTTAGTTTTTTGGCAGAAGGGACAAGGGAGTCCTGTTGAGTGTGGTCAGGTGCAACAATAACCCTCTGCACCTACACTGAGTAGGTAGAAGAGGTCAGACTAAGAAAGGAAAAAAGAAAGAAATATGTGAGAATGA
>Ga0209755_10006103_pt1 | contig 13456 bp, 15 predicted proteins | sample TergutCo191P1_FD_187301 | JGI IMG/M metagenome (GOLD analysis project Ga0209755, IMG submission 187301) | Cornitermes sp. P1 segment gut microbial communities from Petit-Saut dam, French Guiana - Co191P1 (SPAdes) (version 2) | ecosystem: Host-associated > Arthropoda: Insects > Digestive system... | reverse complement strand
CTGGTGGTCGAGGACGGAAGGATTATCGAGCGAGGAACGCACGGAGAGCTGATGGAGCGTCGGGGGCACTACTACGAACTTTACACCAACCAGTTCGAGGAGGATATCGAGGAGAAGGTGTTGCGAGAGTAGGGGTAAAATTTCCAAGCTCCGTGGTATACTTTTCCAAAGTGAGTTATGATTATTCTGTATGACAAAAGAGGAAAAATACGACTATTGGCTCGAATTGGCGCAGTATGATCTTGACTCTGCCGTTGCAATGTTCTCCTCAGGTCGTTGGTTTTACGTGGTGTTTATGTGCCAGCAAGCAATAGAAAAGCTTTGCAAAGGGCTATATACCATTTATTTTGACGATCATGCCCCAAAAACCCACAACATCAAGCTGATTTTCCTGTGTTTTGCGGATAAATTGTCCGTCAGCGTCGAAGAAGATACATATGCCTTGTTTGATTCACTATCGGCACACTACTTGACAAACCGTTACCCAGATTTTGTAAAAGGCTCAAGCCAACAAATAAGCAAGGCAGAAGCGGAACATCTGCTGACAAAAACCAAGGAGGCTTTTTCATGGTTGTTGACTTTGAAGCCATAAGCCAAATCGCCAAGGAATACGCTACGGACGTAAGCCAGCAATTCCAGGTTGATAAAGCTGTTCTTTTTGGCTCCTATGCCAAGGGTTATGCCAGTAAGCAAAGCGATATAGACATATGTTTTTTTCTCAAAAATTACGATGGTAAACGAAGGGTTGATGTAATCACGCAAATCTTAGGTATAGGCGGAGCAAAGTACCGTGGGGCTTTCTTCGAGCCGATTGTATTTGAGACCGCCGAAATGCAAAATGACAATCCTTTTGTCCAGGAAATTCTGGCAACAGGAATAGACCTGTTCTCGGAGACACCCATTATCTAAAGCTAATATTTGTCGAGAATCTCGCTGATTGATGATTCAATTTGGCTTTTGATCTCGTTTTTCATGGAGTTTGGCAGGAGAGAATAGGGGGGGGGCGACTTTAGGATCGTCGTCCATCTTATGCCAATCCCTGAACAAGTGATATGGTTCCACCCCGAGAGCATCGGCTATTCTCTCAATCATCTCGGCAGAAGGAAATTTTCGACCGATCTCTATTTCACTGATGTACCCAGTGGATGCATTACAACATTCTGCTAATTTCATTTGTGATAATTTTGCCTTCTTACGAAATATTTTTAGGTTATAGGCAAAAATCTGCTTTAAAAACATATGATTTCCAAGCTAATAGCCACAAAAACTTCTTGACAAGCTTTCATTAGCCATAGTAGGCTATTATATATGGCTAATGGCACGAGCTACTTGCGTATTGTTGTCATAGCTCCAATATTTGGGTATATTTTGTATTTCAGGTGTAATTTTATGCCTGTTGTGTTGCATAAGATCATGCTGGACCCCCGATGGGATTGAGGAGAAAGAGTGAGGCGAACTAAACTTTTTTGGCTGGTAGTGATTTTCACTGTAGGCACAGTTATGGATGCACAGGAAAGAGCTATCAGGAGAACAACGACGATTTTTGAGCTAACTTATCGGAAATATCCAGATGGCTGCCTGGTTCTTCCGTGGAATGATCACTTTGAAACATCATTAGCAAGTCTCATGCATTCTACCCCATCTCACAGAAATGATAATGCCCTAATCAGGAATGAAATAGCCAGATTCAACACTTTTCGTAATAATCGCAATGCTGTTTCTTCAGCAAATGCAAGTTTCCATATTAGCCAACTTGACATTGGTCAATCGCTCTACGTCTATTATATAATTAGCGATATGGTATGGGGTGTAGTTTCGGTAGACTCTCAGGGGCGGTCAGTAGGTGGAGCAGCCACACTTATTACTTATATCGTGCGAAGAGTAGAAATAGTTCCTGGTAGAGGCCCTGGCACAGAGGTGGCGCCAACCCCATCAAGAGCTTCGACAGAATCGCAAGGTTCTATAACATTCTTGATGGGCTATAATTTTTCCAGTGAAATGCCAATTGGCTTTACGATAGGATTTGGTAGTTTCTACACTTCATGGAATTTTCGCCTAATTCCTCCTGGTGGATCATCGTCAGACAGTCCGCATGGAATTTCCACAGGGGAAACTGTGGATCTTGGCCTTGAATTTACGGCTGGCTGGGCATTTAATTTAATACCTGGACGCTTAAGATTACCAGTAGGTATAGGCATGAACTTGACCGATACATTTCATCAATACGCTCATAGTGGGGAAACCACCTGGCGGCAACCAGACGGAATATTTGAACACAGAAGATTCATTATGGAAACTGGGCTTCAACTGATTCTGGGGAATTGGTTTTATATATCTTCTACTGTACGAGGATTTTCTAGGTTTGGATTCACATTAGGAGCTGGGTTTGCTATTAACTAAGGATCAAGGCTACTCGATTAAATCTTCGAACAGATCAAGGAGCGCACAATGAATTGGTGATTCTCAAATTCAGGGGAATTCATGGAAATAGCTAAGACTTTTTTAGCTAGAGGGAAGATCAAGCAGAAAGAAGGAATGCGACTTATATTATTAACCGTAAAAGGTGAGCCTTCAAAAAACAACCTCTTTGAACAGTATATTGCACATGCTGCAAGGCTAGGTTATACGCTAAAGCAAAATGCTGAATATACGGCTATTGAATTTAAGGGGCGAGGTGACGGACATACGAATTCCATCACACATACGAGGTTTACCCGTTACGGTTATCGGCAATTCGGCATTTGCACGAAGGCAACTCACCTCTGTTGTCATTCCAAACACCGTAACCTATATCGGAAATACGGCTTTTTGGCATAATCAGCTAAGCGATGTTATCATCCCGAGTAGCGTAACCCGTATTGGAAATTCAACATTTGCGAGAAATCACATCACATCCGTTGTTATACCAGACAGTGTAACTTATATCGGGACGATGGCATTTGACGCAAGTGTTTACGTACACGGAATGGACAGAATGAACTAACGAAATATTCGGAAATGAAGTTGCCCCAAATGTCAGTGTGACCCCGACCCATGTTAAGATAGGCAATTGGGAGCTGGGTCGAGGTTGATAAAAATGATTGCATAATCAATACGGATAAGACCACTTGTCCCATGGTGAATTAAAAGGGAGCCTCTCGGCTCCCCAATATGTAAAGGCTGGATAACCCAGCCAGAAGGTGGGGTGTGCAATGCATTCAAGCCCCACACGCAATGGTATGCCTAACAGAAAAATTCTGTCAATAGGCCGAATTACCTCACACACGTCAATCTAATTTACCTTTTTCGGAGCCAAAATTAGATTGACGTGTTACCTTGGGCTACCAAGCCGTCGTGTGTAAGCTGGATTTTATCGCCAGTATGGTATATAATGCAAAATAACTGGGGATTTGGAAGAATGAGAAACGAAATACAGGGCGACTTGACGGCCATCATACAGGCAATATCCTCCAATACAAAAATAGAAGACATCTTCCTCCTTAGGGGCATGGCTATTCCAGCTAAAATCTTTGACATCCTAAAATTTACCTTTTAGGTTACTAATAGGAGAATGTATGAAAAAGTTAGGTATCATAAGCGTCCTTTTGCTCATTGTCATTATCGGGATGGGTGGGTGCCAAGGCGCAGCCCCTGGAGTAGCCAATGTAGTTCCTGGGGAAGCCGTTGAAGTGGATGAGTTGCACGTATTCATTGCCTTTGGGCAGTCAAACATGCAGGGGCCTGGCACTATCAGGCCACAGGACAGGGCAGGCGTAAGCGACCGTTGGCAGGTGATGAATGTCGTTGCCGGAACATACGCCGGGGTAGCCCAGACTCCGGGCCGATGGTATAGGGCGGTGCCGCCGCTTATCATTCCGGACAACAGCTTAAACCATTGGACGAACTCGTTCACAATAGGGTTGGGGCCTTTGGATTATTTTGGGCGGACGCTCGTGGAAAACACCCCAGACAATATAGCCATAGGTGTGATCGCCGTTGCCCACGGCGACCTTGCCCTTGCATCGTTTCATAGGACACGGGCCGCGGATTATTTCGCCCCTGGCTCCGGCGGCGATGGCAGGGAAGCCAACAGGCCAAGCACGACCGAGAGATCCGGCTGGAATCGGTACAGAAACGCCGGCTATGCGAGCCTTTACGATGCGATTATTTCCAATGCCAGGATTGCCCAGGAACAGGGAGGCATTATCAAAGGCATCGTTTTCCATCAGGGCGAAAGCGGAAGGGGGCTTACCTATACGTCCTGGCACGAAATGCTGAGGGAGATATACGACGATATGCTCGCCGACCTTGGCCTTGAGCCAAACTCCATTCCGATTTTGCTGGGGCAGACGTGGAACGGCGGAACCGGCCCTGGCGGTTTTTTGAATGCCGACAATCGGATACAGGCCTATATTCCCAATGCCTGGGTAATAAGCACCGCAGGCTTGACCCAGGGCAGGGTCGGCCAGGGCCAGCCCGACAATATCCATTTCGGTTCGGCGGATCTGGAAGGGCTTGGCATACGGTACGCCGAAAAAATGCTCGAACTGGTTTACAGATAGGTACCGATGTGGCCTTGGCGGTTGCCTGGAGGGGAGCATGGCCGCCGTAAAGCCAAAGGTAGTATCATGGACGAAAGAAGGGAATACCTTGGCCAGCAACTTATCACCTACATTGGCAACAAACGTGCCTTGCTGGATTTTATTGGTGAGGGCATTAAAAAAATACAGCAAAAAACGGGCAAGACAAGGCTGAAAATCTTTGATGTTTTTAGCGGCTCTGGTATTGTCGCAAGATACTGCAAACGGTTTTCCGAGTTACTTGTCGTCAACGATCTTGAGCGGTATTCGGCGGTGATAAACGAGTGCTATCTGTCAAACGAGAGCGAAGTTGACACCACATCACTACGGGAATACCACGCTGGGCTTATCGATCAAGCGAGCAAGGGGCTGGTCAGGGGGATAATTTCCGAACTGTACGCTCCAGACGACGACCAAAACATAAACCTGGGCGAACGGGTTTTCTACACTTCAAGAAACGCCATGTATATCGATACCGTTCGGCAGTTGATAGACACATTACCGGCAGAGGCCAGGAAATATTTTCTGGCTCCCTTGCTGTCGGAGGCATCGATACACGTAAACACAGCTGGTGTCTTCAAGGGCTTTTACAAGGACAAGTCAACTGGCATTGGGCAATTTGGCGGAAAAAGTCGGGATGCCTTGGAAAGAATCACTGGGGACATCCGTCTGCCTTTCCCGATATTCAGCAACTTTGACTGCGAGACTGTAATCTGCAATGGTGATGCCAACAAAATCATCGGTACGGTACCCGAGGTGGATATCGCATACATTGATCCCCCGTACAATCAGCATCCGTATGGTTCCAATTACTTTATGCTAAACGTCATACATGATTACAGGTACCCAGAAAAGATAAGCTCGGTTTCTGGCATTCCCGAAAACTGGAAACGTTCCGACTACAACAAGGGAAACAAAGCCCTGTGGTCGCTGACCGAACTTGTTACTAGCATTAAATCTAAATATGTGTTGATTTCGTTTAACTCGGAGGGGTTCATCGGTATGGAACAGATGAAGGATATGCTGCAAAAAATCGGCAGGGTTGAAACCATGGAAACAAGGTACAACGCTTTCCGTGGTAGCAGAAACCTATCCAGCCGGAATACCCATGTGCAGGAATATCTGTTCCTGCTGGAAAAGTGAGTGAGTGAAAATCTGAATCTCACTAATTTTTCGAAAATCGTTTGACAAATATCTCAAAAACCAGATAATTTAAACAGCATTGTATAATGTGCATAGCGACTTTAGAGGCATATTTGTGGATAATAATGTTTTTGAAAAAAATCGAGAAGCATGGAATGAGGCTTCATTGTATCACCAAAAAGCAAGAAAGAATTGGTTGTATGATGGGTTCAAAAATCCAGATTTTACCACTTTTAATAGAGATGGCGATGATGTAGTTATTAAAAACATAAAGGAAATAAATTTGGTAAACAAAACAATTGCTCAATTGCCTTGTAACAACGGAAGAGAATTATTGTCGCTTATGAAATTTGGTGCCAAAAAAGGAATTGGGTTTGATATTTCTGATGTGGCACTCCTTGAAGCGGAAAAGTTAAAGGCTATTTCAAATCTGAATGTGGATTTCCATAGAGTAAATATATTAGATTTGGATGATACATTTAATGCCACTGTAGATTTCATCTATATTTCGGAAGGATCTTTACAGTGGTTTTCTTCGTTAGATGACTATTTCAGGAGCGTTTCAAAATTATTGAAACAGGACGGGAAAATATTGATATATGAAATGCATCCGTTCGCATATTTATTTGAACGACCGGATGAAGAGGATGAAGATCCAAGTTTGGATAATTTGCTTTCGTATTTTGTGAAAGGATCATGTTCATACAAATATGGATTGGATTATATTGGAGGTACAGAGTATGAGGGGAAAGAGTGTTACTGGTATATGCATAAGATTTCCGATATAGTAAACTCGGTTATAAGTAACGGTATTGCCATAGAAAAAATGGAAGAATATAATTTTGGGTGCGGCGTAGAATTAGTCGAAGATGTAAAAGAATCCACTAAGAATAAACTTCCAGTGAGTTATATATTATGTGGCAAAAAGAAATAAAAAAAGATATTAAGAACATTTGACCAAGGGGCAATAATATCGGCATTTCATAAAGGGGGTTACGATTATGCGTAGCAAAATAATTGTACTTACCGGATTTTGCGCCACTGGCAAATCTACGTTCGGACGCAAACTCGCCCTAACCTTGGGTGTTCCCTGCTTTTCCAAAGATACGTTAAAAGAAGCAATGGCTGATGGCTTTGGCTCAAACAGCGACCTTTTACGGAACAAGGGCAGTGTAGCAACAACTCGTATGATGATACACATGGCGGAATGTTGCCTGCAAGTTGGGCAAACGTGCATTTTGGAATCTAATTTTCGGCTTGCCCAAGGCGAATGGATAAAGGCACTGGTTGAAAAATACAATGCGGAGTGCCTTACTTTTTTGTTCCTTGGCGACCTTAATGTTTTGTGGGATAGATATACACAGCGAGAACCCGACCGCCATTGGGTACACGCAAACGTTGGCGAAAACAGAGAGTTTTTTGTAGAGGGTCATTTAAAAGCTGGCATTGGCGAAGTTTCCATTGGGCAGACGATACGGGTTGATGCGACGGCCTTTGAAAATATCGATTACGAAGTTCTACTGGCAGAAGCCAAAACTTTCCTGGCCAAGCCATAAAACCATAGGTGAATTTTCACCTGTATCAGTTTGAAAATGTTCCACGTGAAACATTTTGTCTAGGAGGGCAGCAATGGACATAATGAACAACGGGCGTTTTGTAAAAGTTGAGCCTATACACAGAGGCTGGTCAAAGGACAAGAAATACTGCGTTACGGATGCGAACGGGACAAAGTACTTCCTCCGCATAAGCCCACCGTCACGTTATGAATCACGCAAGTTGTTGTTTGCCATGTTGGAGCAGGTAGCCGCAATTGGCACACCCATGTGCCTTCCCGTGGAATTTGGTACCTGTGAAGGCGGGGTGTATTCCATTCAAAGTTGGATTGATGGGGAGGATTTGGGGCCAATTTTGCCGAGGCTGCCCAACACGGAACAGTATGCGCTGGGGGTAAAGTCTGGAAAAGTCTTGCGGAAAATGCACGCAATTCCTGCGCCAAAAACGCAGGAAGAGTGGGCGACATTCTTTAACCGCAAGACGGATACGAAAATAAGGAAATATAAAGAATGTGGCCTGCACTTTAACGGCGATACTTACGTCCTTGATTACATTCAACAAAATCGCCATTTGCTGGAGAACCGTCCGCAGTATTTTCAGCATGGGGATTATCATGTGGGGAACATGATGCTTGAACATGACGAATTGAAAATCATCGACTTTGACCGTTACGACTTTGGCGACCCATGGGAGGAATTCAACCGCATTGTGTGGAGTGTGGCGGCAAGCCCTCTTTTTGCAAGCGGACAGCTACACGGGTACTTTGACGGTGAGCCGCCGATAGAGTTTTTCAGGCTGCTTGCTTTTTATATTGCCAGCAATACCTTGTCCTCTGTTTACTGGGCCATTCCGTTTGGACAGAGCGAAATTGACACGATGATGAAGCAAAGCCAGGATGTGCTGGGGTGGTATGATAACATGACAAACCCCGTGCCTGCGTGGTATCAAAAATGTTCCACGTGAAACATTTTGTCTACACACATATCATGGGTGCGGTATATTGGGTCATTTGGGTATCGGAGGTCAATAGATGAATCTTTTCGCTTATAGCCTGAGCCAATAAAAGTCTGTCGAAAGGGTCTTTGTGTATGTCTGGCAAAGTGCCAATCGCCAATACATGACTGCTTGTGATGGGTAACTCCTCATAAGCATTATCCAACAGCCCGTTATACAGCATATATGGATCCACGCAAAAGTCTGAGCATGTCAACACATCTGCCTGTTATTTTAGGTAACCTCGGCAGGTGAAACTGCCAGTGTACTGCGTGGAATTCCTTTCCTGTTGGATGCGCAGAACCAAATTCTATGTTATACTTTCCCATGCAGACAATGGCAAAAACAATATGGAGGCATCATATTTTCTAGTTTTCCAATTTTAGGAGGATTAGAAGATGTCAAGATCGCGCAAAAAACACTGTGGCGCACCAGTTGTTTCCTGTGGCTCAGATAAGTTGTGGAGGAAGCAATGGCACTCGGCTATGAGGGCTAGGGAACGAGATTTATTCCGCCTGCAAATGAAGTTCCCCGAACGGGATTTTTGTTATCCCCTTCCAAACGAAGTCGGTAATCTTTGGAATGCACCTTCAGATGGTGGCAGTATATGGATGTACTATGGCTTTGAGCATTATTTCTTTGACCAAACCCATTTTTGGTCGGTTTGGTCAAAAACAGAAACCCCCTCTCGTGAGGCAGCCTGGAAGGAATGGGTTACAAAGTTGGTAGGGAAGTGATCGCAGAGAACATGGAGAGTATCACAATCGAAGTTCTGGCAGCCTCCTGTTCTCCATATGCACGGTGCCTCTTATGGTACTGCGTGGCGGAATGTCAATTTCCAGCCTAACGGGTATTTCAGATTCTGCTTCTTCCGCTTCGGCTAGATCGCTTTCGTAGATTCCCAGGAACTCATCCCCCATGGGCTGATTCTGCTCGAACAGCCTATCCTGTTCCACCTGCCTGCGTTCCAGCAGATGCGAGGCAAAGTTGCCGATTACGCCTGCCGTGTCAGCAATGGGATCTTCACTCCTTTCGGCATTCCTCAATCCAGGAAGGAAAAAGGAGAGCATCGGCTGGGTAAGCGGAAAATCTTGATAATCCAGGGGGCCTGCACTTTCAATGGCGGCAAGGGCAACTGAGCCGTAGCCAGAATGCAGGGCATCAAATACAGCCTGGTATGCCCTTTGCCTTCTGCCTGTGTCCAAGGCTCTGCCGGAAACAAGATAAAGGACAGGCAAGCCAGCCTCTGGCAAAAGACCCGTGCGAATTACCCGTTGCGGCCTTATGCCTTGGTACCAGTTGCTAATATTCGTCCGCATCCGTGGGATCATGCCCGTGTCGGTCAAAGGCTCGATTACACGGGGCTCGCCTAGGTACGAAGACCACAGGCGGCTCCCTATGGCGATTACTCCAAGCGCATCACTGTGACGATACAAAAACCCGCCTTCTCCAGCCATGTAGGCAAGGGCGGAACCTCCTGCGCCGTATCCCACAAAAAGAATCGGTGGCAGTTCGTCGTGCCCAGCGACTCCCAGTAAGGCAGGAAGGCGAGGCAGCAGGAACTCAAGATCGCTCCTCCGTGCGGCCTCCAGTGCTTGGCCTCGCTCGTTGGCACTGGCAAAATTGGTGGCCCTTCTAATGATACGCCAGTATCTAAGTAGCCGTGCTGGGTATACGTGCCTTCTTCCGTTTTCATCGATAAAAACCGTGTCGTAGTCCCTTCGAAAATAAGTAACGACCGTAAACCCCTTGTCTCGTAAATTCTCGCATATCAGTTCCACGGAAGCGGCAGATCCTATTTCCGGTGGGACAAGAAATATAACGGGGCGGTTCGGCTGGACTGGCCCGTAAATTCGTAGAATATATTCATGGCCGAAAAAGTCCCGTGGGACGGTCAGGATCCTGGCAGGTTCCGTTTCCCTTTCATGCCTGGCATAAATCTGAGGTGTAAAAACGAACATGGGAACGGCCACCGCCATAAGCAGGATCATTGCGACCACGGCACGAAAGGATCCCTTTTCATGGGAATAATCATCGGATCGCCCCATTTTACTTCTAATAAAGGCCAGCAGATTGGCGAGATTGAAAAAAAGGGCAAAAATCAGCATGGGAATGACTTCGGGACGGAACCCGTATGCAGGAAAAATCCCCACCAGGATAGCCAAGGCAACAAGGGGCAGCCAAACAAGCCCATCCAGCGACCGAAGGCCTTTTATAAAGGGCCGTAAAAGCGGCAAAACCAGAAAGATGACAGCCAGAGCTTCTGGTATCCAGATCTCATTTATTGACATACCACATACTATATGTTATAGATTGATTGTGGTAAACACGTAATTTAGGTGGGATGGGAAAATGACCCCTATACGGCATGAAGCGCATCACATAAAAGTAGACGAAGCCAAGATCAGAAAAGCCATCTCGTTGGGACTTCCCATCGCTATTAGCACGTTTATCCTTACCCATGAATTCAAGCTTTCCATGGAAAATGTCATAGCCGCTTTTCTCGGATCGGCAGGGCAGGAACAGCTTAAAGGTTACATAACCTACTGTGTCCATGAGCTTGCCGCAAATGCGAAAAAGGCAAATACCAAACGGGTATATTTTGCCGATCGGAACCTGGATATTCTAAACGCCGATGACTACAAGGAGGGAATGAAGCATTTCAAGGGAGACACGTTAAGCAACACCGATTATTTCCTGCGACTGCAAACAGAGAAGGAACTGTACATTAGGCTGGTTTTACAAATACAAAAAAACATAATTTACATTGAAGTCCGTAACAACGTGGTGGCCACCCGTACCGAGTTGATACGAATCCATGATCGACTTGCCCGTACACGACAGTATAAAACGCTTGACGAGGCCCTTTCGCAAGTGTTTGATGATACCGAAGGTGCTGGGCTTGGTTTGGTGATCCTAATACTGATGTTAAGAAAGGTGGGCCTTGACGAGGATTGTTTTGATGTCAGCGTGGACGATGGGGAAACCGTCGCACGAATAGTAATCCCCCTGAACCAGGTTCACCTTGAGAATATAACCATGCTTTCCATGAGGATTGCCAACAGCGTCAGTTCGCTCCCCCAGTTTCCCGAGCATATCCTGGAAGTGCGTAAGCTTATTGAGGATGAGGGCGTGGAAATGAGTGAAATAGCCAGGCGGCTGTCAAAAGACCCGACGCTTGTCGCAGGCTTGCTCAAGATTGTCAATTCCGCACATTACATGCCAGGGAAACGGGTAAACAATATATTGGATGCGGTAAACATGGTCGGGATTAAGGGAATAAGGAACCTGCTGTTTTCCTATGAGACCCAGCGGATTCTGGGAAGCGACACCGAGGAAAAAAAGCTTTTGTGGGAACATAGCTACAAAACGGCGTTCTACGCTTCCAGTCTTGCCGGGGATTACAAGCTTAACCAAGATTTTATTGACGATGCGTATGTCAGCAGCATACTGCACGATATAGGAAAGATTGTCCTTTCAAACATTCATCCTAAACTGCTGGAAAAGATACAACACTTCTGCACCGCAAGGGACATACCCTCTTCCACGTTCGAGGATATTTCCTCCGGCCTGAACCATGCGGAAATAGGTGCCCTGATTGCGGAAAAATGGAATTTCCCCGAGAGCATGATTTTGGCCATCCGATATCATCATAACCCTTCGATGGCTCCCAAAGACAGTCAGAAGTTGGTGCAAGTTGTCTATCTTGCCAATATGTTATGCGAATACGAAACAGGTTATGTTGTATTCGAACAATTTGAGGCAGATGTACTAAGCAATTTTGGTATCTCTTCCAAGGAGCAGTTGGACAAAATGGCAGAAAAGTTTTCTGTCAGCTTCGGAAATGGTACAAGTAAATCGGTATAACTGGACGATACTGGATTTGAACCAGTGACTTCTACCGTGTGAAGGTAGCACTCTCCCACTGAGTTAATCGTCCCTCTAACAAACACTCTAGCACACAAGTGGTGGGCTGTCAATGCTGGTCGTCTAATCTCCTGTCTCCGCCGTGCGCCCTTGCCGTGCCCTTATCGGTCTAAGCTGTGCATCGCTAACCTGGGACGGGTCGTTCACGCCTGGCGGCAGTTCTCGGCCTTCCTCGACTTCTGTTTCCTCCTCTACAAAGTTGGCATCGGCGTCCCACAGGCTGCGCTGGGGTGGCTCGGCGTTAATTTTCGCCACTTCCTCGTTCTCGATCCGCACGGAAATAAGCTTGGTAACACCGGATTCTTCCATCGTAATGCCCAAAAGCGTGCCAGCACCAGCTACGGTCTTTTTGTTGTGGGTGATGATGATGAACTGGCTCGTGGTGCCGAACTCTCGCAGAAGCTGGACGAAACGGCCTACGTTGGCTTCGTCCAATGCCGCATCGATTTCGTCCAGAAGGCAGAAGGGGCTGGGCTTTACCATGTAGGTGGCGAAAAGCAGGGCCACGGCGGTCATCGAACGCTCGCCGCCGGAGAGCAGGGATATGTGTTCCAGCTTTTTGCCCGGCGGCTGGGCGAAAATCTCTATGCCCGATTCAAGGACGTGGTTGTTGTCGGAAAGCTGGAGTTCCGCCCTGCCACCGCCGAAAAGCCGGCGGAACATATTGTGGAAGTTCTTCTTAATGCGGTTGTAGGTCTTTATGAACATCTCCGAGGATTCCGTGCGGATTTCGGCGGTAAGGTCTTCTAGATCCTTGCGAGCCTTTTCCAGGTCGGCGATCTGGTTGCTTAGGAACTCGTAGCGTTCCTTGGTCTCGGTGAATTCTTCCGGGGCCATAAGGTTCACCGAGCCGAGTTCCCTCATCCCAGATTTGGCCGCCGCAAGCTGCTCCCTAAGGTCGGAAGGTTGGGCGGTTATGGTAAAGATTCGCTCCTCGAATTCCATAAGGTCACGGGAATGGGTGTCACGGAAGTTATCCTGTATGTTTCGTATCTCGGTTTCGGATTGCACAAGCTCAATCTGGATTTTCTCCAGTATGGCCTGCACCCTGTTAAGTTCCTCCGTCCTTTTTTTGATGCCCTCCTGCTTGCCGGCCACATCGCCGTTGCGTTTCTTTATGTCAATCTCCAGCTTTTCGAGGTCTTTGGTCAGGTTGATTCCCTTCTGCTCGATTTCGGCAATATCCGAGTGGGCATCCTCGATGCGCTCGTCGATGTCCTCAAGCCGTTTGCGGTCTAGGGCAAGCTCGTCCCGAATGTTCCGTAGCATCGCCTCCTGCC
>Ga0209755_10006101_pt1 | contig 13461 bp, 6 predicted proteins | sample TergutCo191P1_FD_187301 | JGI IMG/M metagenome (GOLD analysis project Ga0209755, IMG submission 187301) | Cornitermes sp. P1 segment gut microbial communities from Petit-Saut dam, French Guiana - Co191P1 (SPAdes) (version 2) | ecosystem: Host-associated > Arthropoda: Insects > Digestive system >... | reverse complement strand
CATCTGTAACCCAGTGCTAGAAGGAGGTGGGTGGTGAGCACCATGCTCTGGCCACTTTACTGCTGGGAAAGGCTTGGTACCCATTGTACAGGTGGCTGGGTGGGCCTTGTGGCTAGTCTGGATGGGGGTAAAATATCACAGCCCACTGTTATTTGATCCCTGGGCCACCCAGCCCATAGCGAGTCACCATACCAACTACACTATCCCAGACACATTTTATGTGCTTACAATTCATTTATTTCTCAAATAACTACGTTATAAATTCAGTTTCCTGTTTAGTGTAATCATAAGGCAATCACAACCAGCAGACATCTCAAACCATGTAACTACTTCTTCCCTTTGTCCAATCTAGTATTGTTTTTATGATATTTCCTGGAGTCTTCTTTCTTCCACTGTAACTTGATATCCTTCTGTGGCAAAAAAGGTCATTCAGAAAGTCATAATTAATTACTCTTAGCCCCTTCTTGTCTATGTAAGCCAAAATAGCTGTCAGGTACATGACTGGATGAATAGGGTTTCATCCCAGACATGGAAAGTAATTCTTCTTTTTATCACTACATGCCAAATGCAGCCACCTCAGTCTTCTGCCAAATGGATATTGCATGCTCTTTCTCCATAAGTAAAACAAAGCACAAAGCTGAAAAATCAGCTACATGCAATGCCCAGTGTGCAAACGTGTGGAGGTTTACCTAAACTCACCGTAAACTTCAGAATTTGGTGCATAATTAAGCACTGGGATAACATTACCTCTACCTTTACTTTCTTCACTACATATGTTGCAGGTTATATTAGATTTTAGGTATCCAGAGGTTAAACTTTAGACTGTAGTCTTCTGGGTAATGACAAACTATAGCCTTGCATATGGTAACCACCTACACACATCAGTTATATAATTTCCACTAACGTTACTAATACACCAAAGTCTGTGAGAACAATTTTTGTATGTAATCCTTATATGAGTCATAGTCCCCTGAATCCTCTGATTTTTTATGAACTGTGACATTTAGACAAGGTTATGGAATGAAATCTGCAATTCAGTCAGACAGTACAACAGAATTATTTCAACTTACAAGGTGTGATACGTGTCAGATTAGAACATACCATCATACTGTTTATTGTTTACATAACATTTTAATCTGAAAACATCACACTGCAGGAAACAAAATATCAGAATACTGCATTATGCACCCTGTAAATAGTTATTCCACAATCTGGTTTGATTCATACACGCTCAGATAATTAATACATATTATAAACACTTACCCAGGTAAGTTCTGATCCAGCATGTGAGATGGGAGTCGCTGAAGTAGTTTAACAGCGGCAAGGGCAATGGGTACACGGAGAATGCCTTCATCCTCCTTATCTGAGGCATGTTTCTTGTTCACTTTGTGAAACAGTTCCTCTTGAGTGAGCTGTGCCATTACATGATGAATTTGTGGCAGAAGCCCTGTTGTGATGGTATGAATCACTTGTGTGGCAACAAACTTACTAAGAACTGTGTCTTTGTTAACAGCTGGAACAGGAGCTGATGCCATTTCACAAGTTGCATCACATTCCTTTTCTTCTACTTTGCACAAAGTATCCTCTAAGTCTAACGGACACTCTAACCTGTCCAACAATTCTTCAGGGCCTGCTGCTTCTATTGTCTTATTTGCATTACTTTCAACAAAGTAAAGTATACCTGTTTCCCCTGATTCTTCATCCCTTTTATTTATGGGAATATTCATAACACTTCCAGAAGGATTACAGGTACTACTAATTGACACTTCTTTTTTATCAGTCACTTCCACCTGCATTAATTCCACTTCTCCTACCTCTATGTTTTCACTTTTGTCCTCTATGGCAGAAGTATGTGCTCTTGATAAGTCAAAGTGGAATGCATCAAGAATAGCTACCACAGTACGGACCAACTGTTTCTGGAAGTCAACCTGATTACGAAGCTTTGCCAAGTAGAAACGTAGACTGGTTTCATACTGATGCCAGGGCAACAACCAACACACAGTGCCAATAGTCTGCAAAAGGAAATATAATAATCTGAAAACACGATCCACATAACATGTATTCTAAAACGAAACCTCTGAAATGTTTATTCATCTGATGATATAATCAGTCAATATTGGAGGAAGAAAAGAAGAATGACCATGGCCACAAAACAGGCTGAACAGCCATATGTGGGGGAAGGATGATGAAGATGAGGAGGTGGAGGGGTAGGCCAGCACTAAAATGTTCAAGAAACAGAATGTGAGCTGAGCAGCAGTCATCAAATTTCTTGAGTGCTGCTACATCAAACCTATTGTTCTTTTAATCATTTCTGAGCAGATTTTACAGTATTTACTGCATGTAAGAAAAGAAAGTTTTCCTAATCCATCCTTTTCAAGGTGGGGACTGCTTACAAATACATACAAAATTAAGCACAGAGCAAAATTTTCTATATCTACTGCTGCTGCTCCTGCTAGATGAACAAAAAAAGTACACAGCTACTACAATAATTAATATTTGAATAAGGCAGTTACATAAAGTACTGCAGTGATAATAACCTTTAGGAAGTCTAATAAAACTCATCAGATACTGATATTGTTCCCCTCCTGACTGGATGCACTCAGTATACAGGACGAATACATTGCTATTAGTCCTCTAGAGTTCTTTTCAGGAAATTGTTGAAATCTCATGGGGATGTTATTTCATACTTTTTATGGAGTGTGGCGGTTTGTTTTATACACTTTGTCTTTTAATCTTCCCCACATATAAAAGTCACAATGGGATAAATCTGAGGAGCATGGGGACAAAGACCGCACCTAATTATGTGGCCATCGAAAACCTACTGTAGTGCTTTGAAACATGCAACTATAACATTAGCTGTCTGCAGTCACATTCTTGTGCCATAAATCATCAAGTCTGCTTCTGGTAAGGCAGCTCTCATTGAACCATTCACTGTTACAATAACATGCATTGAGTCAGATACACTATTCAACAACATGTGCATCAAGTGCAACTCTATTTCAAATGAATATGAGTCTGCTGGAAAATGTTGCATAAAATTTCGGTGCCAGTTTCCAGGGGAACTAGTTCCACGTTAAAAAAAAATACAAGACTTGGTCAATAAGCATACAACAGAATTGCTGCTAGGCAAAAGGCCAGACAGAAACAAACTGTGCTGAAAGAAGAGAAATTGGATGCTACTGGTGCTAGACTTGAAACTTCACTAAGAAAGTGTATTAAACAATTAGCTCAGGAGATGAAAGTTTTGAAAACATTTGCTGTTAAACTGTGAATGCATAAGACAACAGACTTTTATTTGTGGGGAAGTTTGAAAGATAAAGTGTATGACACACACCACCACACTCTGGAAGAACTAAGAACATCACCCCGTTTGAGATTTCAACAGTGTCCTGGGAAGAACTCCAGAAAGATAATGTGTTCCACAAGGTACACTGAATGCATTTGGTCAGGAGGGCAAAAGTTGCAACATCTCCTGCAGCAATGATAGGTTTTATTACATTTTATAAAGGTTAATATCACTGTGATACTTTGTGTATATGTCTTAATCAACTGTTACGCTTCCAAAGATGCAGCGTAAGATGTAACACTGGCAGAGCATCGGGCAAACACTTATTGGTCAAGCTGAAAAAGAAAGACCTACTTGTCAAAACAACAGTACATGAAAAGCAGAGCTGTAATGCTTTCAGTTCTGGATGATGGAAGAAAACTGACACCTTTTGTCATTCTGAAGAGAAAGTGTTTTCTGAAATTAAAAAAACTTGTGGAATTGTATTTAAACAGATTGAGTAATTATACTGGGAGGAATGGCCTCTCAGTTAAAGGTTCTTGATGTGATAGTTAACAAACCATTCACAGACAAACTAAATTGCATGTATGAGGAATTGCAACAATCTGTTAACTGACCCCTAACACCAGTAAGAAACATAATAAGACCAAATGAAACACTGTTTAGACAGTGAACTAAGACTGCTTAGAATGACATTTCACCAGAATCCATCAACAAGAGTTTTCAAAAATGTCATGTCAAATGATGTGAATGGAACAGAAGTTGATATCCTGTGGGAGGATGATCATAAAGAAAACTCTTGCATGATCTAAAGTCTTTTGCCATGATGCAACTGATGTTGAAGCTATTTTGGGTTATGACGCAGCATAATATTGCAGGAATGATATGACGTTTTGGGATATTTTTCTGATCCCATTGTCAGGCTGGATAAAATCATAAATGATATCAGATTACTGGTTTGAGTTTTGAACCTCACCAATTCATTAAACCAACCACTAAAGGAAAACATGGTTGTCAAGGTCCAAAGAAAGAACAGTGAAAGAAGGGGGCATGGAGTGAACAATGATTTGTAAAATTAAAAAGGGAGGAGGAGGGAGATCAATATGATAAGGACAATGGTTAGAATAAGGAGCGGGAGGAGGTGCATTGCCTGAGGACTAACATCCTTATCCATTGCTCTCCCTCCTCATTCCACCAACAACCTTATCTTACTGATCTACCTCCCCCTTCCTTCATACTCTTACAATTCATCATTCACTTAGTGCCCCTCCCCCGTTCCTCGCTCACTGTAGGTGCTTCCTTCAAACCAATGACAACCATGCTTTCCTTTATTGGATGAGTTTGTAAATTGGTGCAGTCCAATCACAACCCAGTCTCTCACCATATAAACATTCAACCCAGTAATATGGCATCATACTTGTTTTTTTAATGCATGAGGATAGGATCAAAAAGATTTCCATAAACATCACTCATTCCTACAATATCATGCCACCTCATAACCCAAAATAGCTACCACACAAGAAAACTCTTATTTTAGGTAGTGATTAGTTGACCCAGTGACATGTCTGTGACTTTATTACAACAACAGACTAATATTTTAATTCTGATGATTATTTAATTTCAGACTACTGACAATACAGAGTGACATAAAAATGTGGCTATGTGAATACAGGTTTCTTCCTGAAAAAATGAAGATCATGAATGTGAGGCCATGTTATTAGTTGGATAAATAAAGAACTGGGGAACTGAATGGTAGTCACATGTGGTGCAATTTTAGCCAACTCAGTGATAAAAAAAATACTGTAACTTACAATGAAATTTACTCATCAGGAGTGCTTTCTGGGCTCATAAGCAGTTAAATAACTATTTAAGTATTTTTGGGAAACAACTTTATCTAAATACTGCACGCTATGTATGCAACACTTTGCTCCAAATATATTAGGCGTGTAACCACATCAATTTGAAAAATCACACTGAGCAACTGACAAACAGTTTAGGTCAAGAGACTAGCACTGAAGTAAAAGAAAGATGGCCGCATTTTTATACCAGGAATATAATTTGTTACCATATACAGTATATCAGAATTACAGTTATAATGAGACTAGCAGAAAATATAAATTACTACAAAACCACTTCATTAGGTGGTACTATTCCTTCCACAACTTCTACTAGAACAGGTTCTATGTTATATTTATCAGATATAACACCATAAGTTTGAGATATTACCACACATACAAGTTTTATATATAAAAAAAATCATCTGTTTGCAAAGGAGAAGTCAGACACATGGACAAAACAAAACTAAGAATACAAAGGGTTGCATGAGATTTTCTCCTTTGATGCAACAGAATTATAGACTTCCTGCAAATAATAATCACCAACTTAATTAATGTAATTTAAATATTAATACTAGTGTTGTACCCATAAGCTTAATATTCTGCTTTAATAAAATCCAAAACTGAAATCAACTTACTTCAACAGCTGCATCTACAATGTTATTCTTGTAAGCATATTTCTCTGAACACAGAAATGCAGATGCAAGAGGAAGAATAAAATGAGTCAAAGTTTGAGGATTTGGAGCCTTTGTAAGGCCTCTTGCAACCTGGCAAAACCTGAAAGACATTATGGAAAAAACATTCTATATAATCATAAAAACTAGGAAGCATACTGGTTATGAAACTTAAAATCATGAGCAGATTGATTCTTTGATTGTATTTAACAACACTGTTTAAATTAAAAAGGCTATATACACTGATTATAATAACATAGGAACTCACACTTTTAGGGAACAAAAGATTCAAACAATGATTTCAAAGTCATATTGAGATCTTCTGGGTTATGACAATGTGTAGTCTTGCTAGTGGGTACTGACGTTACATAGGAACATAGTGTCTTCACTTTGTATCCTGAAGCTGGAGAACAAACTGTGTAACAGCAAACACAGTACTTTGGGAATTATGAAATTTTCATGGCAGTCATTATGAATACTACTGTCTCATGAAATGTAATGTCCTGTAGTCTGGTGGCTAGTTACCAACACTTCAAATGAACCCACTCCTCTGAAGATAGTGGCAGCGGCATCCTGCCAGGTGCTGGAAATTTGTGATCAGACTACACAGTGTTACACACCACAAACTGAAGGTAATTTAGTATGACATTATGGTTGAAAGTAATATTAAATACTGCAATCACAAGCTACAAATCAGTGCTTCAGACAGTTCACAGTCACAATGTACCAGTTATCCTGATCTTGTAACTTACTTCAGTAGAGCCCTGGACTTGCGATGGTTCTGCAAGTGCAGTAAATTCTCAAAGAAATCAACTTCTGGGTCAGCTTTATTAGCCAACTTTGATAAATCTTGCAGTACAGGATGCAGCTCACTACATTCACGAGCCTAAATAAATGCAATAAATAAGCAGAAAAGAAAATTACAGCACCTCTCAATTATCCACCTACAGATGTTGTCGCAAACTAACTGCAGACACCCCCACCTTAACTCCTTGTTAGATGTACTAAATGTTTATTGAGTTGTGCATTGTCACTTATTAAAAATGAAGAAGTTATAGATTTCAAGCCTCTCCTTCTATGTGCCTTTTAATATACCAAGCGTGTTAATGGGCAATAAGACAATGTAAATGAGGCGGTAAAGATCAAATCATGCATTCCATTCCCATGTGGCACTAAGCTATTCTACCAGTATAAGCCCAATCCTCTACCTCTAAATGACATTCCAAAAGCCTGTTTGTAAGTCGTATGTACATCATTCAGAGTGATTTTCCCCAAAAGATGTGAAATATGAAGAATGATTGCCAATTATTAGGCACATAAGCATATTACACCTACAATTTTAGTCTAGAAATATTACACAACATTGCATTCTATAAAAATAATACAAAATTAATACCTAGCTTTATTTAAAACATAAAAAACTAAAGAGAATGAATAAAAGACAGTAATGCATTGTCATTAAGACCAATATTTTTTAACTACTGGCATTATAACTGTTACTTACCAATTCTTCAAAAACAAAAATGATAGCAGTTACAGAATTAGATTCTCTGTTTAATTTATTTTATCTATATAATTACAATATAAGCATCAATTAATCTATTTGCATAGTTTGTATGTGTACATTTTGTTCAGTGCTTGAACCAAAAACCTAACAACGTAATATGTTTCAATTATTCCCATTTATACCTGTAGGTGTTCATATGCTGAGGAAAAACTGTATTTGTAATTGCTTAAATTACAACCATTATTGTACATTATTAAGAGAATTTCATTATCCAACATGAGTTTAAAATACATAATCCATTATGGTATGTTGAATGGTGCATGATAAATTGTGAAGTATTTTGAATGAATCACTCACAACCCACAACAGACATGACCTTGCATTTTCCTGGAGGAAATGAGGAAAACCACAAAAAGAATGTGCAAATCCAGTAAGGTTTAAAGTGGACATCTCTCAAATAAGTCTAGTGTGTCAACACTACACTGACCTACTGTGTATTTTAATATAAATGGGATGGACTTATAATGCATATGATGACACAATCAGAAAACAAGTTTAGGTTATGTATAATTCCATAATTAAAGAGCCTACAATATGTCAAGGGACCCCACTGCCAAACAATTATCATCAGTTTCCAGCAATGGTACAAAACCTTGGCAGCCATAAATTTAAACATTACTGTGAAGTGGAAACAGTTGTGACACTGTGGGGTAACACGGGTCACAAGCTTCTTCCAACAGGCAACAGAAAAGCTGACCCCACAATAAGAGAAATGCCTTAACTGTGGCAGGGACTAAGTGAAAAGCAGGGAAACTCCAGTACAAGTAAATAGGAACTGTTTTTATCAAAGTTAAAAATAAAGAACCCAAAACACATACACTATAAAATTATTTTATGACCCCAGTAATTTTCATGTTACATCTACTGCAACAAGTGCCAATACAACAGCATTTTATGAACAGTATTTGTTAAAACGTATGTAACATACTTTCGATTTAATAACTTTCTGGTACAGTCTAGTTATTTATTATGCAATTCTAGTGTATTAACCATGGGCATATTGGCATATGATTACTATAAAATCCCATTAATTTGAACTCAGGACTGAAAAATCAGGATTGAAATTATGTGATTTCAAATTATCCAGTTTTTTCAATGCACATTTACCTGTTATGTGTATGGTTGAAGTGCTGACGTTATTTACTTAATTAGGTAGAAGATTTCCTCCTTGACTTTATTATTTTAAATGCCTACTATGCAATTTTAAAGATTTTACATCAATATGGAAGCCAGGAAACAATAATTCACATTTGTCAAACTTTGATCTTAGTACACTACTGCAGAATAGCGCAATGTGGCGGTGAGGCTTAGACCACTGTCACTAGCTCTGTTGGGTTACTCTATAGTACACAACATGTGACTTGGAAAATTGCTGACTATAATAGAATACACAATGGTACCTTAAAATCACAGAAAGGCCAGAAGCTGCTGTTACCTGTTGTTCAGATTTCACACTACTTTGTTGCCATTACATAAGGTACAAATGACACAGAAGAATGCCCAATAAATAAACAGTTCACACAGCTGGTTCTTTCTATCAGAGAAAGGTGGCTAAGACTGACAGATCAACATGGTTTTTCTTATCCACACTGAATTACGATGCACGGTCAACCACACATCAGATTCAGAAACCCGTTGAAGCTCCCAGGACAATTCAGGTAACCCTGAAATTCCTCCACTTGTGGCTTTGCAGCAGTACACAGCACATGCAATGGTTGATAGTTTAACCTCTGTACAGTCCATGACAGAAACAGACACCACACTCCAACATGAATGTCACAAAGGTAACCAAAAAAACAGCTGGGTACACACTCAGCACACACACACATTAGAGCTGAATTTCAGATGCCTATACAAGGTTATACCAGAGTGTACAGTAACACAACTGAGCTGCCAACACTGGTCTGGATCTTACTGCCATGCTACGAGGGTTGTCCAGAAAGTAAAGACCGCCTGCACATAGCATATACATATCCTTCACAATATATTGTTCAAACTTGGCCTCAAGTGATTTTCACTTGTTTCAAAAATTGAAGGAATTTTTGGGTGTCAGACACTTCAAAAGGGATGAAGAAGTGAAGGATGCCATCAAGGAGCAGTTAAATGGACTGGTGGCAGAGGTCTATGATGAAGGCATACAAGAACTCATCACTATGACAAATGCCTGAATGTTTGTGGTGACTATGTAGAAAAAAAACTTAGGTTCTGTAATAATGATACATTTTTTATTTTGTTTATTTTTCTTTATAGTCAAACAATCTCTATTTTCTGGATGTCCTTTGTTTAAGAATAGTGCATGTACAAAAATGATTCTACAGTACTGCATGGATAATTAAAGAACTGTCAAGAGATAAACAGCGTGAAACTTGCTTAAGATTTCCTCAGTTAAGATGTTTTCCTGCCAAAGATGCCAGGACAAAAAAAAAAAAACTAAAATTCTCCTATATGATTAACATACATGTTGCCCTTTTAGTCACCACATCAGAAACTGTCATCCTTAAGAAGCAAGAAAAGTTCATGACAATGAATTTTTCACTTTTAGTACATTTTCCATATCAAAATCTTGAACAATTTTCTGGAGTTTCCATTTGTTCAATCTGTTACCAACTTACAGCATTGAAATAATGCTGTCAGTTCACATTAGTTATCTCCACAGTCATTTCCACATGTGAGTTTCACACAGCATAATGACATTACCTCATGCCACATGGTTGTAGAACCCAATTCACATACTTCTTCAACAATGCAGACACTAATTAGACAGTCCCCATTACTTGGTCTCTATCACACTTCCATCACCACAGTTGCTACACTGTTCATTTTCTTCTAGCCATGCTGCTGTTGAAGTTATTTAGTAGCATACATGCCCGGAAAGCCTTGTGCCTCATATCACGCCAATATTACAGCCTAGCATTGAAGGCTGGGTGTGTGAATGGACCCACAACTGTGTGCTGTTGCCAACTTGAAATTAACTGTGAGCAAGTTGTGTTCCACATGTCATACGTTTAAATGATTTTACCAATGCAAAAACTTGAAACAGACTGCCATGTGTGCCACACGATTACCGACTTCCCTCCCATTTGCAATCAGCCATGCCCCTATCGATTACAGACTTTTCTACAAGCATTCTGATTCTAGCTTTCAGCGACTTCTAGCTACACAAATTGAGAAGTTTTTATGATCGCTAATAGTATCATCAAAAGCCTGTTCCCTGTCTGTCACACCTTCTCTCACACATGTGGCAACAGACTTATTTGCACACTCCTGTAAGGGAGCACACTGTGACTGCAACTGTATTATACAGGTGGTGCACTTATAACTAGCCCATATCCATGCAGTCTCTTTGTACTGCGAACATATGTTACAAAGCTGGCACACGTGCATATGATTGTTATATCACTTAGTTCACGCCTTCTAAGTTCCTAGTGTCTGTATGCAAGCTAAGGGTGTTGCCTTGATAAAAACGCTTTTTCTATTCCCAAATGTGTTGCAATTGTGGAAGATACTAATGCTACCCTTAAATGCACCATTCTGTACTTTAATTTCATAAATAAAAGTATTATGTGCACAAAATTTATACACCCCTATATTTTTGTTCACTTAACACTGTGTGTGTACAAGCTTCCATCCTGTAGAACAATTAAATTATTGAACACATGATGAACATGGCTAATACTGCTTATCAAAAACCCATGTGCTAGCAAGACGTTATTGTGATCTGTATTCAATAGTGGTTGTTGGATTACAAAACACTGAAATCTGTGGGCATTTCCCATAATTGTGTGGGAAAGATTATGTGATGGAGTAGCGTGGATTTTGACCTGGTACTTGTCGCAGCTGTTTCACTTCACTGCCAATAATGAAATGAACACTTCAAGGAACTGAGTCTAAAATTCATTAACTCTGTCATTAAATTTTTTCATTGACTTTATAAAACATCTCCTTGAACATGGCCATAGCAACAAGGGGCACAAAAAAAGCAAGCAATTCTCATTATCCAAAAAACTGCACCTAATAAACACAGTGCAGTGTTCCAAATATCCCTCTCAACAAAATTACTGACAAAATGCTTGGATGGTCAGATACAGGTGAGAATGCTCCCACTTACACAAAGTCAGAATACGTAAGGTCTGAAAAAATAATAAAAAAATAGAATTTTTCAGTCCTACACTTTTGAGAAAATCCCCACCCCAAAAAAAAAGTCTAAAGACCAGACAGTACTGGAATTACTCACCTCTAGTAGCCAAAGGACTGCAATATATCCCTGAATTACAAATCAACTGTATTCTGAATTTACTGCATTAAAAACTATATAAAATCTTATGTATAATCTTAATTGTCTGGCCTTTAAAACCCAATGTAGCCCCTGACAGCTGGAGTTACTTTAATCTTTAAATGCTTTTGCCTACACCTGTGTGAGACAGTGTTTCCCCTCTGATTCGTAAAAAATTACGACAGTTGCCCAGAAAATAATCCCCCTTATTTTTTTCCAGTCAATATTTAATCCCAAAACATAAAATTACACATTATGAAGACTGATAGTTTAAGTTTCACTCTTTTTCCACAATGTCTCCGTCCACTTCCATGGCCTTGCACAGAGAAAAAAAAAATGTATATATGCCTTGTCAATACCATGCCTTGTCCTGCCCCTGTAGCAGAGTGCTCACAATGCGAATCGCCTCTCAAATTCTTGCCACAGACTGCATCCTTCAGGGCTCCAAACAGGTGGAAATCTTGAGGGTGACACACCAGAACTGTAGGGGGGATGGGGTAACACTGTTCAGCCAAATTCTGTGTTTTGTTCCAAGTTTTGAAACTTGTGTGTGGCCTTGCACTGTCATTTTGAAGCAAGATTTCTGTGGAACCCTTCCTCAGTTTTGTCAGCATACCAATGTCGATGCCAGAGTTTACTTTCTCTTCTCATGGCATTGTATCTGCAAGAATCACACCTGAACAGTCCCAGACAACAGTGATGACGACCTTGTCCACTGACCGAGACTTTTTGAATTTTTTTATTCTGGAGAGTTGAAGATGAAAATCTACAAACCTCTCCACTCCTACCCCACTCTTACCTACTTGTGGTGGGCCCTGTTAAGGTGAGAAACTCATGCTAAGTTTGAGGTAGTCAACCCCTTCAGTAGCATGGGTCATCGAGCAGACAATTGTAAGGGTCTATCAGATAGGGTAGGAGGGACCCTTGAGCTTGGTTGCAACCCCCCTAGGAGTAGGACACTCCAAAATCAAACCAAGGGTAGATGACACTCTGGAAGCTGTGGTGAAAGCAAGTCATATAAGGGAGTAAAACCTGATTAAAAATCCTGGCCCTTCAGGTTGAAGGTTTTACGACGGGCTAAACCCCCATCTAAGTAAAAGAATCCATGGTTACGAATTTCTCAAAGACCCTCAGAAGGAGGAGATAAATGATTATGAAACATGGATGTGAAAAAGGCAAAAAATGCTAACAAAGCATACTTTATGCTATACAAATTTTTTTGAAATAAAAATATATCTAAAAAGCTAAAATTAAGACTAAAGAACATAATAATAGAAAAAAATTTTAACATATGCATCAGAAACCTGGATACTAACAAAGAGAGATAGAAAGCAAATAAACATTTTTGAAAGGAAAAGTGCACAGAAGAATTTTAAGCCCAGTATATGACGATGAAAAAGAAAATTGGAGAATATTAAACAAAAAAGAAATTTACGCAGTGATTAAAAAACCCACTATAACAGAGACAACAAGGTTAAATAGATTACGTTGGTTTTGGCATATACAGAGAATGGAAGAAAATATAATTCCCCAAATTAATACACATGAATTTGGAAATGAGACAGAGAGGTAGACAAAGAAACAGATGGAGAGTTGAAACGAGGGAGGATGGAAGACTAGTTGGTGGAAAAGGGTAGATGGAAAGAGTATATGAGGTTTGTTCAGACAGTATCCAGACTGACCACAGTACATGAAGTAGATACGGCTTATGGGGTTTTAACCATAATTATCTTCAACATAGTTCCCTTCCACAGCTACACACTTTGCCCAACGTTTCTGCCACTGTTGGAAACATTTTGTGAACTCTTCTTTTGGGATGTCTAATA